>Ga0213859_10000769_pt1 | contig 14575 bp, 11 predicted proteins | sample PICome_2_FD_160133 | JGI IMG/M metagenome (GOLD analysis project Ga0213859, IMG submission 160133) | Coastal seawater microbial communities near Pivers Island, North Carolina, United States - PICO304 | ecosystem: Environmental > Aquatic > Marine > Coastal | place: USA: North Carolina... | reverse complement strand
CGCGATTTATCGAAGCTTTGCCAAGATCGGACAGTCACTGTGGCTCGCGGCAATCCTTGGCGGCATCGCGGTGCCGTTCAACTATATGGTCGGTGCAGGCTTCGGCGCGGTGTCACTGCCACTCGGCACGAAGGTCAGCGCGGTGGTGCTGGTTGCCGTATGGGTTGCGCTGTTGCCTATCCTCTATCGCATCAGTCATCGAATGGCGCCTGCGCTGTGAGGGGAGCAGGGAAAGGCGCTGTGTGTGTAACGTTTCTGCTGTGTTGGTTAAGCAGTCATGCGGTTGCCGACTCCTCGCTTACATCAGGCTCGGTTGAATCACTGGGCGGTCCGGTCACCTCAGTCCGCGTTGCTATGGCCGATAACATAAGCGGTGACGGTGGCCAGTCCAGTCATAACGCCTCTTTGCAGCAGGCGCCACCTCTCTCGGTTGATGACTGGCCGATGGTGGGTCAAGCAAGACTCAAGGTACTGTTCTGGAACATATATGACTCGGCGCTCTACACCCCGAGTGGAACATGGCAGGGCGAGGGGCCCTACCAGCTCTCACTGCATTACCTCCGCGACATCCCCGTCCATCAATTGATCGAGCAGACTGATAAAGCTTGGCGAGAACAGGGACGCACTCATCCGCTTCAAGCGGAGTGGCTAGCGCAGCTGACAGACATCTGGCCCGACATCACCGAGGGCGACAATTTAGTGCTGAGCGTAGCCGCCAGCGGCCACAGCGGGTTCTGGTTCAACGGTGAGTACATTGGTGCGATTCAGGACGAGGCGTTCGGTCCGCTCTTTGGTGGCATCTGGCTCGACGCTGACACCCCGCAGCCGGCGCTCAGATCTCAGCTCATCAGCGGTGCGGGCGGTTAAAGCACAGGCTCACCCGGCAGGTTGAGGCGCATCTGCCAGTTTGAATTGAGCGCGTCTTCAGTGATAAGACAACAGTGGGTCCTCACCGCTAATGCCGGTATGACTGGCCAGTGCGTCAACGAATAGATAAAAGAGCTCAGCCTGCGACGAAATATCGAGCTTGGCGTAGGCGTGTTTCCTATGGAGCTTCACGGTCTCTGCTGAAATACCCAACTTTTCGGCCACCAGTCGGGTGCTATGTCCCAATAGCACCAGTTCGATGACTTGCTGCTCTCTGCGGGTTAAGAGGGAAGAGCCAAAGGCGCCCAGCGCGGAGTGCAGGCGGTCGCGTAGAGTGGGTTCGCCGATAGCGGGTGAGACTTCTGTCCAGTGCTGTCGGATCAGTGCTTGGATCGCAGGGAAGATCACCTCTAGTCGATCGACATGTCGCTTCGAGAATTTATGACCACTGTCTGTCATGCCTAGCGCTAAATTCACGAAGCCATCACTCAACGGGATCAACATCCCGCACTCGTCCGTGAAGCCGCAGTCGTGATACCAGGTACGAAAATATTCGCTTTCCTTAAAACCCGTGGGAGCAAGCGTCGAGAGCTTGAAGACGCCATACTCTTGACGCACGGCAGCGGCACGGTAAAAGGGGTCCAGGAGAAAAGGTCCTTTGACGTAACGGTCCAACGTGGTTTTGCCGCGCCGATTGGGGGCGCCGGTATATTCGATCGTGGGTGTCTCAGACTGGTAGTAGCGGATGAGTGAGATGTCATCTGCCGACATGATTTCCCGGACGCCGTCACTCAGCACGCGAGGGAAGGCGGTGCTACCCAACGCAGAGACGGCGTCAGCGACGACGCGGGAGAATTCGGGCAGTGCGCTCATCGCTAGAGCTTAGCGGCTGAGCATCCCGTCGCTCAAACTTTTTACGGTAAATGGGGAACCGGCTTGACGGACCCCGCACATCCCCTCAGGGTGCGCACACACCATGAACGCCGATAGGAGCCGTCACCATGACCGCAACGCCAATCATTCTTCATCAATACGACATTTCGCCTTTCTCACAGAAGGCGCAAAAGATGCTGGCGCTCAAGGGCCTGTGCTGGACCAGCGTTGAGATGCCGATGATTGCGCCAAAGCCCCATGTCGAGGCGCTGACTGGGGTCTATCGCTGCACACCAGTGCTGCAGATGGGCGCCGATGTATTCGTTGATAACTGGATGATTGCCAGAGCGCTGGATGATGCCGCGCCCGATGCGCCTGCCATCAATGCGCGGGGGCCTTTGAGTGATGGGGCCTTATACGCCTGGGGCGAGCGATTGTTCACGCCCCTGCTGCATTCCGCGCTGGCGGCCTATCAGAATCAGTGGGACGCGGACTTCCTTGCTGACCGAAAACGTGTCTTTCCAGATGTTGACTTTGACACGCTGGCGGTGGGTGATCCCGACCGTCACAGTCAGGTTCGCGCGTATCTCGGTGCGGTGGAGGCGGAACTCGCGCGCTGCGGGAACTACCTTGGCGGTGCGCAAGCGGATAGTTGGGATATTCATGTGTGGGGCATGGTCTGGATGATCCACAGTGCCTTGCCTGATTTGGTGCCCATCGTTGAAGGGCATTCCGGCGTGGTGGCGTGGTACGAGCGCATGGTGGCGCTGGGTACGGGTGCGCGAACGGATGCCGAGATCGCGGTCGCGTGGGAGTCGCTTAGCGCTGCCAAACCCAGAGCACTTCCTGCAACGCCTGCGGATGAGCCACTGAAAGCGTGGTTAGGCCAAAGTGTTCAGATCTCAGCAGGTTCTGCAGACCGGGGCGGCGCGAGGGGCCGCCTATTGGCGGTTGATCACGAGCAGGTGGTGTTAGCGGTAACGCCCCTAGAAGGGGTCGATGCGCAAGTATGGTTCCCGCGCTTCGGTTATCACCTCGGCGTGGATTCTTAGCGCGCGGGGCTCGCTTACGCTGTCTCGACAAGATCCAGCGGGAACTGATAAAGCGGTTCGGCGCCGTCCTCGGTGACGATAAACACGTTCTCCATATGGGACGGGCCGAGCTTGCTGCCGAAGTACAGGCAATCAATGCTAATGACCATGCCCTCCTCGGCGATAAAGCCCTCTTTCGCGCCGTGCAAGCCCGTGCCCGGGTAGGGCACCGGGCTTTCGAGGGGCACAAGCCCGACTGAGTGCGCCACAACCAGCAATTTTTCTGGCGGATCCAGCTTGGCTGCTGCGGGGATGCCACGGAAGTCGCAGATCTCTGCTGTATTCGCACCCGGCTTGAGGCGAGCGCTAATCGCCTCAAAGGTCTCGCGAACAGCCGCATATTGCTCTTTATACGCCTGCGATGCAGGGCCAATGTGCGCGGTGCGGTTGATATCAATCCAGAAGTTTTTATAGCGTCCCTGGGTTTCAAGGATGGCGATTTCACCGCCCGCAAAGGGGCGGCTGACGGGAGTGCGGAACAGGTCTGGGCGAAAAACCAGATCATAGGCGCCGCCGAACAACATGGGGCTTCCGGGCAGCGGATCGACGTCGTGGTCGATCATAAAGTGCGCCACCGCTTTTTCGACCTCTGACCAGCTCTTACCAACGCCGAGCTGTGAGACGGTGTAGGCCATGATCTCGTCGGCAATGCGTCCGCTTTCTCGCAAGGTGGTGAGCTCGGCCGGTGTCTTAACGGCTCGTGCCCCGAGCATGACATCGAGCGCGTCCCCGGTCTGCTGTTGGCTGATGCTGTGCACCAGCGCAGCGACCCTGAGGTCGTCAAACAACACCCGATCATCGGGTGAAAGGTGTCGCGACAGCGTCGCGGCAATGGTTTGGATAATGTCCTGCTCGCATTGGCCCTCGACCTGTTCCATTACTGGCCCGAGCTCGGCAAGGAGGTCCTCAGGGAGAGCAAGATGCGCATCCTCTGCCCGGGCGGTCTCGCAAAAGTTGAGCATGTCGAAGGTGGCCAGTCGGTCGTAGTGGACCGGGTAACCACTCCGCTGAGAGACGATCACCGAGATAATGCTGGCTTCCGGCAGGATCAGTACGACAGGCCCTGCGCTATCGGTGGGCACAAAGACGGCCGCAATCGGCTCCATTAAATGCCAGCCGTCCATCACCGAGGCAAATGCCGATGCGTAAAAAATGTTGTCCTGAGTGCTCAGTACGGCACCCGCTGCGTCGGTCTTGGCCAACTCTTCGCGAATTCGCGCGATGGTGTCACTCGACATATCGACTCCTTGCCTTATTATTTGACGTTATTGAGGGCGGTGGCTGTTAAGCCGCGCGGGCCCCAAACCCGCTTGTACGGACATTACTTTATCAGTATTCTAAAACTTGTTGACGTTCAGCAAGGCTTGCCAGGTTGCGGCAGCCATGCGGATCGCGCCAAAGCTAACCAAAACAAATACAGGAAACACGCCATGACGACCAAAACCCCTACCGGGCGATTCCCCGCCCGCAAAATGGCACTGTCCATTGCCGTCGCGCTGGCCTCGCAGGCTTTACCCGCGCTGGCGCAGGATGACGAAGTCTCTGCTACTGCTCTCGAAGAGGTGGTGGTAACAGGAACCAAGCGAGACATCTCTCAGCAGGACCTCCCTGTTGCAGTCAGTACTATCACCGCTGCACAGCTTGAGAAGACTTTCCAGAACGACGTCACCGAGCTGGCGCAGCTGTCGCCAAACGTCACGCTGACCCCCCAGAATGGCTTTAACGCGATCGCCGGCGGTATGCGAGGTACGGGCTTCATTTCGATTCTTGTCACCAAGGATCCCTCGGTCGGCTTGACGGTTGATGAATATGCTTTCAACCACGTGCAGTCACAGTTCGTTGAGATGTTTGATATCGAGCAGGTGGAGATCTTCCGCGGTCCTCAGGGCACCCTGTTTGGTAAGAACACCACCGGTGGCGCCATCGCCTTTACCACGGTAAAGCCAGAGGTTGGCGGAGAGCTCGCGGGTCGATTTGAAGTGAACTACGGCCAGTACCAGAGTAACGACAGTGACCTGGAAAAGTTTAAGTTCGCCCTTAACGTCCCGCTCGGCGACACCTTGGCGGCACGACTGTCTTTGATTCGCGACTACTCGGACGGTTACTGGAGCAATACCAAGCCGATGGGTGGAGATCTGCTGTGCTTTGCCTGTAGCGAAGTCACCGGTGACCCTGCCTCGCCATCGACTGACAGTATCCGCTCTACCTTCCCGACCACGGGTGATGGCCGGAACATCGGCGGTAAAGACGTCTTTGCGGGCAAGCTGAAATTCCGTTGGGAGCCCAACGACTGGATGGCCGCCGACCTGATTTTTGAGCACGTCGACGATGACTCGGAAACGCCGGCCACCGCCAACGATACTCCCTCGGGCGAAGGCTACGTTTGGCCCCTCATTGGCTTCCCCGGTTATCAGGATCAGGGCATCAGCGATCCTTTCATCACCGGTCAGAGCTACACCCAGAACAAGGTTATCGATATGGCCAGTGGCCACCAGATCGACGCCGACGGCGTTTATCTGAACATGGAGTTCGATCTGGGTAACTACGTTGTTAAGGCCATCACGGGTATGCGCGATCAGGACGAGGTTCTGGCCAGTACCTACACCGGCGAGGCCTACACGTCTCTATACGATGCAAGCCGAAACACGACGCGTGAGACCAATCAGGTCGAACTGCGTATCGCCAGTCAGTACGACGGACCGTTCAACTTCGTGAGTGGTGCGGCGATGTACAACGACGATCTGGAGTTCGTGGTATTCGGTAACCTCGGCTTCTTCCTGCCTCTCGCAGGGGCGGATTTCTATCGAAACACCTACGAAGTGCAGTACACCTCGCAGGATCGAAGCACTTGGGCGGTTTATGGTGACGGCTCCTTTGAAGTCACGGATCGACTGACACTAACAGGTGGTATTCGTTACACCCACGATGAGAAGGACTTTGTCCGCATGAACTTGGGTACGGCCGCCAATCCGGTGAGTAACTTCATCTCGATTGATCAGTGGCAGGGTCCTTTCACGAACCCTCTCCCTGAGTCGGCGTTTGGTAACGTACAAAAGAACTCAGATACCTGGACCAAGACGACCTTCCGTCTGGTAGCAGACTACAAGTTCTCTGACGACCTGATGGGTTACGTGAGCTTCGCAACGGGCTTCGTGGCCGGTGGCTTCTCTGAGACCTGTGGTTCACCGACTTCGTGTGCTGCTTACGACTCTGAGGAAAACGAAAACCTCGAGATCGGCTTCAAGGCGGACCTGCTTGATGGCTCGCTGCGCTTAAACGCTGCTTACTTCAACACGACCTATGAGAGCCTGCAGCGCGACACCGTTGTAACGATCAAGGACGCGGCCGGTAACGACTTCCAGGAAACTCAGGCAGTGAATGTGGGTGAGTCGACCGCTCAGGGTATCGAGCTCGAGATGCAGTGGGCGGTGACCGACAACATTCGTATCGATGGCAACCTCGGTTGGCTCGATCACGAATACGACGATTATCGTCCCGGTATTAACCCCGCCGATCTGGGTATTAGCGGAGCGGGCGGTCAGATCAATCCTGACCTCAGCGGCTTGGAAGTACCGTTTTCACCTGAGCTGAACTACGGGATTGGCGTGAGCTACTTCCAGGATCTGTCCAGTGGCGCCATGATCACTTACAACGTGAACATGCACTATCAGGATGATGCACAGACCAGTTCGTTCCCCGCTAACTTCCAGGGTGGGACGGCTGCAGCCCCGGTCATCAGGCAAAAGGGTAATACCCAGCTTGAAGAGCGCACTTTGGTCAACGGCTACATCACCTACACCGGCACCGAAGGCTTCGAGATTTCGGTCTACGGTAAAAATCTGACCGACGAGCGTTATCGCGTATCGGCCAACCCGGTTGCCACACTGTGGAACTTCAGCCGATTCGGGCCGCCGCGTGAGTACGGCATCCAGATCGGATACAGCTTCTGATCAAATCATGGCAGTATCGTCAGGGCCCCTTTGGGGCCCTTTCTTTGTCTGGTCTTTGAATTACCTTCGGGGGAGGTCTCATGGACATGTCACCTGAGAAATTGGCCGATGCTTACCGGCTGATGAAAACCATTCGCGAGTTCGAAGAGCGCATGCGCTCCGAGTATCAGCAGGGCAAGTTACCCGGGTTTATTCATATCTATCGTAATCAGGAAGCGATCGCGGTCGCGGCCTGCCTCGATATGACCAACGAGGACTACATCGCGAGTACCCATCGTGGCCATGGCCATTGCATCGCCAAAGGGTGTGAGATAGAGGCAATGCTCCTTGAGCTCGCCTGCAAAGAGGACGGACTCTGTAACGGCAAGGGCGGCTCGATGCATATCGCCGATATGTCGAAGGGCATGTTGGGTGCCAATGCCATCGTGGGCGGCGGCCCGCCTATCGCGGCGGGTGCGGCCTTGACCGCCAAAACGCTGGGTAATGGTGCGGTCTCAATGGCCTTCATTGGTGATGGCGCCTCGGATCAAGGCACGGTAGCTGAGTCACTGAACCTTGCTGTGGTGCTCCAGCTACCCATGATCTTTATGTATGAAAACAACCGTTACGCTGAATTTACCAAGAGTCCCAAGCCGGATGGTCGCATCGCCGAGCGCGCCGGTGCCTTTGGCATGCCAGCCGAAGTGATCGATGGCAGTGACTTCTTTGCGATGTACGACGCCTGCCAGCGCGCGATTACACGCGGCCGCGAGGGCGGCGGGCCGACGGCGATCGAGGCGGTCTGTAATCGTTACTACGGGCACTTCGAGGGCGATGCCCAGGCCTATCGTGATCAGGATGAGCTGGCGCAAGAGCGCGCGGTGAGCGACCCGATACCTCGCTTTCTGGCGGATCCCCGCGCGGCAGCGCTCACGCCCGAAAAAGTGGCGGAAATCGACGCCGCCATCATGGCCGAGATCGATCGCGGCTTTGAGGTGACTTATGCTGCCGCCGATCCCACGCCTGACAAGCTCTATACCGATGTGTATATCCAGTACGAGGGGAGGTTGCGCTAATGAAAATGTCGATCCGTGAAGCGATCAACCAGACCCTGCATCAGGAGATGGAGCGTGATGAGCGCGTCATCGTGCTGGGCGAAGACGTCGCCAGTGACCAAGGTGGTGTCTATGGCATTACTGATGGCTTACCCGCCAAGTTCGGATTACATCGCGTCATCGACACCCCCATTACGGAGTCTGCAATTGTCGGCGCCGCGGGGGGCGCGGCCCTAACGGGTTTGCGGCCGGTTGCCGAGCTGATGTTCGTCGATTTCCTCGGCGTGTGTCTCGACCAAATTCTCAATCAGATCGCCAAGTTCCGTTACATGTTCGGCGGCCAGGCCCGCACACCGGTGGTGATTCGCACCATGATCGGCGCGGGCACGGGCACTGGACCACAGCACTCGCAAATTTTGTATCCGTTGCTCGCCGCGATCCCCGGTATCAAGGTGGTGACGCCGGCCAATGCCGCCGACGCTAAAGGTTTGCTGACGACTGCGATTCGCGATGATGACCCCGTGATTTTCTGCGAGCACAAAGCGTTGTACATGGACGAGTGCGAAGTGCCGGAAGGCGAGTACTTGCTGCCCTTTGGGCAGGCTCGCACGGCGGTTGAAGGGTCTGATATCACCATCGTGGGCATGTCACGCACGGCGGTTATCGCTGAAGAGGCCGCGAGTGCACTGTCTCGACAGGGTGTGAACGCAGAGGTTCTCGATTTGAGGACGCTGTCCCCGTTGGATGAAGAGGCCGTTCTGGAGAGTCTGGCGAAAACGGGTCGTGTAGTGGTGGTCGACGAGGCGAACCCGTATTGCAGTATGGCCTCTGAGATCGCAGGGCTCGTCGTAGAGCGGGGCTTCGACTTGCTCGATGCGCCAGTAAAGCGCGTGACGTCGCCTCATACACCTGTCCCTGCCACACCGTGTTTAGAGGCGGAGTACGTCCCCAACGTTGATAGGGTGGTGGCGGCGGTGCGTGAGACTTTGGATTACTGATACTGGCCAATCAATAAGAGAAGGCAGGATGAGCAGAGTGAAACGGTTTGTGACGCAACTTGGTGCCATCGCGGCCGGCGCATGGATGAGCACGGTAGCGGATGCTGCTGTCGAGGCGCCGGTTGATGGCATGGCGTTGTATCAAGCGCACTGCGCCGCTTGTCACGACGGCAAGGTTCCCCGCGCGCCACACATGATTACCTTCGCTTCACTGGGCGCGGATGCGGTGCTGTCGGCGATGAATGAGGGTGTGATGCGCGTTCAGGCCTCCGCACTGACACCTCAGGAGCGTGAGGTGCTGGCAGGATTTCTCGCCGGAGAGGCGATGGCACCGCCCAAGCCGGTATTAGCGTGCACCGACCCTATCGGCGATCTCGCCGCTGAGGATCCGTTAGCGATGAGCGGTTGGGGCGGCAATGTCGAGAACTATCGCCACGCGTCAGATGAGGCGGCCGGGCTCAGCGGGAAAAACGTCAATCAGCTGGCGCTGAAGTGGGTATTCGCCTACCCGGGTGCCTTGCGCGCCCGCTCACAGCCCCTTGTTCACGACGGTGTGGTCTTCGTGGGATCTCAATCTGGTGACATTTACGCGCTGGATTTGGACTCCGGTTGCGCGCATTGGACTTATTCAGCGGGTGCCGAAGTCAGAAGCAGCCTTTCCTTGGGTACTTTGCCTGGCCGCGCTAACCCAGTCGTGTTTATGGGCGATTTCAGTGCCACGGTTCATGCGGTCGACGCTGTCGATGGCACGCTGGTCTGGCGTTCAGCGGTTGGGGACCATCCCGACGCTACGATTACGGGATCCCCAAAGCTTCATGACGGCAGGCTATATGTACCGCTGTCCTCTTCTGAATGGGCGACTGCCGCAGATCCCGGTTACGCCTGCTGCACTTTCCGTGGTGGGGTCGTGGCATTGGACGCACAAACCGGTGAACTCGCCTGGCGCAACCATGTGATTGATCAAGCGCCTGCCGAGACCGGTGAAATCAACCCGTTCGGTGCACCGCGCAAGGGGCCAGCGGGCGCGCCCGTGTGGAACAGCCCGGCTATCGATGCCAAGCGGGGGGTGCTTTATGTGGGGACGGGTGAGGCCTATACGTCTCCGGCCGCAGACACCAGTGATGCGGTGCTGGCGTTTTCCCTTGCGACCGGTGAGCGAAAGTGGTCGAAACAGCTCCTCGGGGGCGACGCCTGGAATATGGCATGCTTCATTGGAGAGGCCGCGAACTGCCCTGCTGAGGATGGACCTGATCTGGACATTGGTGCGTCCACCATTCTGTGGTCCGGTAAGGATCGTGACTACCTTTTGGTAGGGCAAAAGAGCGGTGACGTCTATGCCTTGGATCCTGACGACGGTGGCGCGATTGTGTGGCGAAACAAAGTAGGCCGTGGCGGTTTTTCCGGCGGTGTGCACTGGGGGATGTCGGCCAATCAACAATCGCTATTTGTACCGATAGCCGACACCACATTCACTGGCCGATTCAAGGGTGAGGTCTTCCCCGGTATGCATGCCCTCGACCCCAGCACGGGCGAACGTCGGTGGTACACGCCTAATGCCGGTGACTGCGAAGGCAAGCCCTTACCCGAGTGTGATCGGGGGATGTCTGCTGCTGCGACGAGCACTGATGGGTTGGTTTTTGCCGGCAGCTTCGACGGCAATCTCCACGTCTACGATAGCCAGACCGGAGAAGTGCTCTGGACCTTTGACACGTTTGGTGAGTTCGAGTCTGTGTCGGGCGATACCGCTCTGGGTGGTTCTATCGAGTCCGACGGGCCAGTGCTTTACAAGGGTCATGTGCTCGTCAATTCCGGGTATCAGTTTGGCGGCCGTATGCCGGGCAACGCGCTGATGGTTTTTGCGGTGCCGCCTGCCGCGGAGCTGGCAAAAGGGTCTATCGATGAGTAATCCCCTCGACGCGGTCACGATTCCCAAGTGGGGCATCGAGATGACCCACGGCACCATTGTTGCCTGGCATAAATCGGTCGGCGATACCGTGACTGCCGGTGAAGAAATCGTCGATATCGAAACCGATAAAATCGTTAACAGTTTTGAGGCGCGAACGTCTGGCACATTGGTGAGGATTCTGGCCGAGGTCGGTGATGAGCTGCCCGTCGGTCAGTTAATCGGCGTGATCGCCGCCGACGCGGTCGAAGAGGAGGCAATTGACGCCTTTGTGGTTGCTCAGCGAGGTGATGCCGCGAGCAGTGAATCCAGTGAAGCCGAAGCAGCAGTGGTCGCCAATCAGGCTGATGCCGCCGCGCCGGCCTCGGTACGGATAGCACCGGCGTTGCGACGCAAATTGCAGCAGGCTGGCATTGATCCGGCCAATGTGACGCCGACGGGCCCCCATGGCCGCATCGTTAAGGCGGATGTCGATCGCGCTCTCGAGCAGGGTGAAAGCGCCGCCGGTGGTGGCCAACCGCTCTCGTCTCAGCAAGCCACCGTGGCGCGCAAATTGTCTCAGGCGCAGTCGAGCTTGCCCCTTTATCATGTGACGATGGATGTGGACGCAGGCGCTGCCCTCTCGGCGGTGTCGGGCGACGCATCGCTGAATGACGCGATTATCGCCGCGGTGCAGCGCGCACTGTTGGCGCACCCCGAGCTCAACCAGACCTTTGACGGTGAACGCCTGACGGCTGTGGACGGACAAGCTGTGGCGGTCGCGGTGGCGACGGACGAAAATATTGTTTTGGCGCCGGTTATTCGCACGGCGGCTAGAGCGGGCCTTGATGAGCTATCTCGCGAATCAAAAGACGTGATTCAGCGCGCGCGCTCAGGGCGTCTGGCCCCAGCGGATCAAAGCCCCGCGGCAATTACGGTCAGCAATCTGGGGATGTACGGTGTGTCGTCGTTTACGGCGATGGTTACGCCACCTCAGATCATGGTGCTGTCGGTGGGCACAGTGCGTCTTGTACCGGTATTCAATGAAGCCGGCGAGGTGGTTGCCTGCTCAATGATGACCTTGACCTTGGGCAGCGATCATCGCGTGGTGAACGGTGCGCAAGCGGCCAGTTTTCTCGCGACGATTCGATCGGAGCTTGAGACAGCGTCCTGACAGAGCAGCGCGTTACGTCGGGCTGACGTCGAGTGCTGCAGTACCCTCTGTCACGGCCTTTAGAGTCTGAACATTCATGACGTAGTCGATGCCGCCATCGGGCGTGAAGTAGGTGACCGCGCCCTCACCCATAAACAGCATCTCGGTCTCGACTTCACATCCGGCCTCGTGATGCACCGCAAAGATCGGCTCGAAGCCGTAAGTGCCTGCGGGTGCCGAGCCGACGTCGTAAATCAGCTCACCTTTGGTAATGAAAAACTGACCCCAGCCTTCATGTCGATGCGGTTGAAACCGCGCCCCGGGTTCCATTCGCACGTAGAGCACCCACTGGCCCGTTTTCTCGCACAGTCTTAGTACTTTGAAGTAGGAGCCGCCGCCCACGTCCAGCCATTCCATCTCGTTGATGTTGGCGAGAATGTCGCCAGCGGGCGTCAGGGCCATCGGTGCGTTCATAGTGATTTCTCCATGATGTAGCGGGGGATGGTTATTCGGGCAGTGCGAAAGCGATCAGGTAGTCACCCGGTGGCGTGCCCATGGCTGCATGCCCGCCAGCCGCGATCACGACATATTGCTTGCCACCCTCAGTGAGCTGATAGGTGATGGGTAGGCCGTGACCTGAAGTGGGTAGCCGGCCCTTCCAGAGCTCTTCCCCGGTATCGGTGTCGAACGCGCGCAGGAAGTGGTCGGTGGTGGCACCAATAAAAGTGAGTCCGCCGGCTGTACTTACGGGGCCGCCCAGATTGGGCGAGCCCTTGATGTACCAAAACGGCCAAGGCGCCATATCGCGCGTGGTACCCAGCGGTACCTGCCAATCGACGTTACCTGTTTGTAGGTCAATGCCGGCAAGGGTGCCCCAAGGTGGTGGTGTGCAGGGCACACCCATGGGCGAGACGAAGCCTAGCCAGCGCCGGTTACAGTAGGGCGTGCCGTCGGATGGCGCCAGCAGGAAAGGACCATCGGCAACCGGTTCTGGGCCTTCGCCTTCGCATTGGTCCCGCGGAATGAGTTGCACGACCGTCCCCATATGCAGCGTATTGACGACTAACTTTTGCCGATCGGGGTCAATCGCGGGTCCCCCCCAATTCTGCCCGCCGAATGCACTGGGCATATGCAGCGCACCCTCCAGCGCGGGTGGTGTGAAAGGCCCCTCGTACCGCAAGTTGTCGAGCGTGTTTTGGCAGGCCCATTTATCCCAGGGAACCAAACCCCAGATCGGGTCTCTCTCGCCGGGGAGATCCAGCAGCGAGCGTGGTGCGGTGGGGACTGGCTGGGTAGGCGACGTGTAATCCCCTGGCGCCGTGCCCTGAGGCATGGGGACTTCCTCAACCGGGAATAGCGGCTCCCCGGTCTCCCGGTCGAGCAGAAACACATACCCTTGTTTGGTAGTTTGGGCTAGACCTTTGACGTCGCGGCCGTCGATTTGTGTTTCAAACAGTGTGGGTTGAGAGGGCACATCGAAATCCCAGATATCGTGATGGACCGTCTGGAAGTGCCAAGCGACTTCACCGGTGTCAACTTTCAGTGCGACGACGGAGCTCGAGTAGTGGTCTAGATTGCCGCGATGTCCCCCGTAGTAGTCTGGAGAAGTATTTCCCGTCGGCACATAAACCAACCCCAGTTCCAGGTCTACTGACAAATAAGACCAAGAGTTCGTCGTACCTTGCTGATACAACGGATCATCGCCGCTGATTGCCGTCTCATCAGGAATAGGGTTATCAGCGGATACCGCGCTCGCTTTCTCAACCGCGACGACGGGCTCCCACGCCCACAGCAGTGCGCCAGTGTTGAGATCATAGGCGCGCACCACGCCGCTCGGGACAGCGGTGGTCATGTTGTCCGCCACTGATCCGCCGGTGATGAGGGCGTTACCCGCGATCGCCGGTGGCGTATTCAGCATGTAAAACCCCGCTTGATAGGGTCCGAGTCCTTCGCTGAGATCGAGTTCAGTCTTGTTACCAAACGGACAGATCTGCCCCGTGACTGCATCCAAACCCACCACACGCGCATCCATGAGCGGGGCGACCACCACCCGATGACACGGCTCAGTCGGCGGGACGCGTTGATCAGTCCACTGGGTCACCCCCCGGCACCGAGGCATTGGAAAGTTCGCCAGGTCGATGTCAGGTGCGTAGGACCAACTTTCTGCGCCCGTCTCTGCATGAATCGCGAGGATCCGGTTGAAGGGGGTGCACAGATATAAGTGATCATCGATGAGAATCGGTGTGGCCTGCCAAGATGATTGCAGCGGTGCCTCGCCGCTCAATCCACCGATGAAATTGTCGCCCTCGCTAAAGTCACCCGAGCGATGCGTCCACACGATCTCCAGATCTTTCACGTTGTCAGGCGTGATCTGGGTCGTTGCACTGAAATGCCCGCCTCCTGCTTCGGCACCGGGTAAGGGCCAACCCTGAAAAGGCTCTGCCAGTGCATGGGTGGATAACCAGAGGCCGCCTAGCAGGAGTGAACTGAGCTGGGCTAGCAAACGGGTTGTCGCCCTCAGCCCCGGCGTGCGGCCAGAGGTTGCGCGTGCGGACATCGTCTTGTCTGAAGCTCCGTCACCGAGTAGGCGGCGAAGCTGTAATAGCGTGGTCATGGGCGTTATTCACCTCACCACGACGGGTTCACCCGCTGTCGGTGTCACATGATGGTCATGGCCGAATGGCAAGTTGAATCCGTCGGGCAGATCTTCTGTCATGTCCAGACATG
>Ga0213859_10000767_pt1 | contig 14597 bp, 21 predicted proteins | sample PICome_2_FD_160133 | JGI IMG/M metagenome (GOLD analysis project Ga0213859, IMG submission 160133) | Coastal seawater microbial communities near Pivers Island, North Carolina, United States - PICO304 | ecosystem: Environmental > Aquatic > Marine > Coastal | place: USA: North Carolina... | reverse complement strand
AAAAGTTAATATTGTACAAGAAGAGAATAAAATTGAAGTCTATAATGATGGTGATGGTATTGATATTGAAATGCATCCAGAACATAATATATACATTCCTGAACTTATTTTTGGTAATATGCTAACGTCTACTAATTATGATGAAAAAGATGATAAAATTATTGGTGGAATGAATGGAATTGGTGCTAAAGCTTGTAATATATTTTCAAAGAAGTTTATAATTGAAACTGTTGACGCTTCTAAAGGTTTAAAATATTCACAAACATTTGAAAATAATATGAGCAAAAAAAACAAACCAAAGATTAAAGAGTATACCAAATACCCTTTTACCAAAATTACATTTTACCCGGATTTATCAAAATTTAATATTTCTAAAATAAGTTCAAATATGTATAGTTTAATGCAAAAGAGAGTATATGATATTTGTGCACTTACAGATGATAGTATTAAGATTTATTTTAACAACAAAAAATTAAATATTAATAACTTTCAAAAATACGCACAACTTTATTTAGATAATCATACAAATAAAGATATTATTTATGAAAAGGTAAATGATAGATGGGAAATTATTGTTACATATAACGATAAAACTACTAATTTAGAACAAGTATCATTTGTTAATGGTATTTGGACTACTAAAGGTGGTAAACATGTTGATAATGTAGTTAATCAAATTATTAAAAATATGACTGAAATTATTGTAAAAAAAAATAAAGATATTACAGTAAAACCACAGCATATTAGAGATAATCTATTTGTTTTTATCAAAAGTACTATTGTTAATCCATCGTTTGATAGTCAAACAAAAGATCAATTAACAACACCTGTTTCTAAATTTGGAAGTAAATGCTTAATTTCAAAACAATTTTATAATAAATTATATTCAACTAAATTAACTAATAATATAATTGAATTAAGTAATTTATATTTAAACAAAAATCTAAAGAAGACAGATGGAAAAAAAAGAAATCAATTAAGAGGTATTCCAAAACTTGATGATGCAATTTGGGCTGGTACAAATAAATCCGCAGAATGTACTCTTATTCTTACAGAAGGAGATTCTGCTAAGTCAATGGCTATTGCCGGTCTTAGCGTAGTTGGTAGAGAAAAATATGGAGTATTTCCACTTAAGGGTAAAATTCTAAATGTTCTTGATACAAATGATGCAAAAATTGCGGCAAATGAAGAAATAACTAATTTAAAGAAAATTATTGGTTTAGAAACTTCAAAAAAATATAATGATGTTAAACCTCTTCGATATGGTAAAATTATGGTAATGACTGACCAAGACGTTGATGGTAGTCACATTAAAGGATTACTATTTAACCTCTTTAATAGTATGTGGCCTTCATTAATTCAAATTGATGGTTTTATGAATTCAATGTTAACACCAATTATTAAAGCTAAAAATAAGAAAATAACTCATGAGTTTTATAATTTAACAGATTATGAAAATTGGAAGAAATCAAATGATAGTAAAAAATGGGATATTAAGTACTATAAGGGACTTGGTACTTCTACTGAAAAAGAAGCAAAGGAATACTTTAAAGATTTAAAAAATGTAGAATATGTTTGGGATGAAGATATTTCAAAAGAGAAATTAGATTTAGCATTTAATAAGAAAAGAGCAGATGATAGGAAAAAATGGTTATATAATTACGATAAACAAGATATTTTAGATTATAAAAAGAAAGAAGTTGAATATTCTGATTTTATTAATAAAGATTTAATTCACTTCTCAAATTATGATACTGGAAGATCTTTACCATCATTTTGTGATGGGCTTAAGATTTCTACAAGAAAAATTCTATTTAGTGCTCTTAAAAGAAATTTAGTAAAAGAAATTAGAGTCGCGCAATTAGCTGGTTATGTTAGTGAAACCGCGAATTATCATCATGGTGAAAAATCATTACAAGATGCAATTATTGGTATGGCACAAACTTATATTGGTTCTAACAATATTAATTTACTAATGCCTAATGGTCAATTTGGAACTCGTCTTCAAGGTGGTAAAGATGCTGCGTCGCCTCGTTATATTCATACTGAATTAAATAAATTAACATTATCAATTTTTAATAAAGATGATTTACCAATTCTTAACTATTTAAATGATGATGGTGATATGATTGAACCAGAATTTTATCTACCAATTATTCCAATGGTACTAATTAATGGTATTATTGGCATTGGTACTGGATTCAGTTGTAATATTCCATGTTATAATCCTCAAGAAATTATTAAGATTTACAAAACTCTTCTTAAAACAGAAGATATTACTAAAGCTCTTAAAAATATCAAAGAATTAAAACCTTATTATATTGGTCATAAAGGTACAATTGAAAAAGATGGAACTAAATACATTAGTAAAGGTATTTTTAAAAGAATATCATCAAATCAAATAGAAATTACTGAATTACCTGTTGGAATGTGGACACAAGATTATAAAGAATTTTTAGAAAAATATATTGAAAAACATCCAAAGAAACTTAAAGATTATGAAAGTCATTATACTGAAAATACTGTTAGATTTATACTTCATTTTGAATCTGGTGTTGTAAATGATTTATTAGAATATGAAAAAGATACTACATATACTAAATTTGAAAAAGAATTTAAATTAATTACGTCTAAAATGCTTTCTACCACAAATCTTCATATGTTTAATGAAAAGGGAACTATTACTAAAATGAAAAATATTACAGATATTATTAGACAATTTTATACATTTAGATTAAAATGGTATCAAACACGAAAGGATTATATTATTAATAAACTTAAAAATGAATTATTATATTTAGATGCTAAAATTAAATTCATTCTTGATATTATTGAAAATAGATTAAAAATTAATAATAGAAAGAAAAGTGATATTGAAGAATATTTAGAGAAAAATAATTATCCCAAAAAGAAAAATGAAAGTGATGGTAAAACAAGTTATGATTACTTAATTAAAATGCCTATTTGGAATTTAACATATGAAAAGAAAGAAGAATTATTAAAAGAACTTAATAATAAAAAGGATATGCTTGCTGAGATTGAATTAAAAACTATTGAAAATATGTGGCTAGATGATTTAGAAGTGTTTGAAGTAGAATATAATAAATATTTAACATCACGCCTTAAAGATTTAGATGATATAACAAGTACTAAAACTAAATCAAAGAAAAAAAAGAACTAACTTATAATAATATTATAATTAGTGTAAAATAAATAAAAATAATTTTTTTTGTTTTTTATTTTTTTTTTGTTTTTTATTTTTTTTGTTAGTTTTCAGGATAATACGCATCGTCAATATTTCGCAATGCGTCATATTCAAAACTTTTTTGATCAAACTTTCCATTTTCCATATAGTCCTCTTTCAAAAGCATGTGTATACGTTTAAAGTCCGTTGATCTTAGATCATTACAATTCCACATACCAATAAATCCAATGTTTTTACTAAAATATGTTCCACAATTTAAACAAGGAAATCCATAATCTTTACAATTCCCACAATTTATCTTTTTGTTTTTATTAAGTGTGAAATTTTCAAATGTTTCACAATTTTCTTCTTCACAATTATGTTCTGCACCAATATTTTGAGATAAATCACAAAGATTTACATTAAATAATGTGAACACTAAATTGTCAATATTTTCTCCCGATTGCAAACATCCAATATCATTACATAGATTACATAAATTTTTGCTTGGATTTATCCACAAATATTCTGGATTTCTTGTTTTAATTTCATCAAGAACATAATATGTGAAATAATTCTTCCAAATATATGTAGATATATCAAGAGGAATCACATCCAAGAATGTTGTAATATTCTTCTTTGTATTTTCTTTTTTGGGCTTGTTGTTATTGCACATTTTAAATTTACTTATTAAATGACTTGTTTACTTAAATAAAAAAATGGATATTTTTTTGTTATTTTTAATATTTTTTTTATATTTTTTTTATATTTTTTTTATTTTTTTTGCTTAGCAGTAATTTTCAATTACAGACACAACCATAGGATGAAATATTTTCAAATTATATTCCACATTGTCGCGGATTATTTCATAAATGAAAGGTGCGTCACTTTCATTCATTTCATCTATATAACTTTTAATTTTGTTTTTTGCGAAATTATCCTTGTCTTTGATGTATCCTTGTGAGTCTATCAAAATGTCAGTAATCAAATCACTCACAATACCATCGAAATCATACATCTTAATCATAGAAAGATTCACTGTTGTTTTAAAGAGGTTCTCACTTAAATAAAAAATGGATATTTTTTTTATTTTTTTATTTTTTTATAAATGAATATTTTTTTGGATTTTTTATTCGTTTTCACTATCACTATCACTATCACTATCACTATCACTTGAAGGCGATGGTTTAGCTACTTTTTTTGATTTTATTGTAGTTTTCTTCTTACTTTTTTTCTTAGGTGAGGCAGGTTTTTTGCTCTCAACCTTCATATTTTCTTGTTCCCATTGAGATTTTTGTTCTTCAAACTCATCTGATTCCTTGAAGGCTTTCCATTCGGGTCCAATGACTTTCATTCTGTCTTTATTATCAACTCGTTCAGACTCATCAATAAATGATTGTTCTTTTGCGAAAGATGAAAGACGTTCTGCTAACCAGTGATTATAGAATGTCTTCTTTTTCATTTTTTTTGGTGCTGCTTTCTTTGCAGTTTTCATTTTTATCATTTTTTTATCAATTGTAGATGAGAAGGTGTCAAGAATATCAAAGAAGTCGGTGATATTCTTTTCTTCGCCATCAATCGAAAATGAGAAATCATCTTCATCTACATTCTCTTGTAGGAATGTTTTGAGATTCTCAATCTGCTGAATTTTTTCAGCAAAAATCAACTTGTTAATTGCGTTGGAAACCTTCAAGGAAGACATGATATAACTATTAGTTAGTTTGTTAATTGTAAAACAACTGATACATATACATTCAATTTTTTTTTCAAAAAAAAATTTGAATATTTATATGGTTGATAACATATATACAACAAATCAATAAATTGATAAGTTTGTGATATTATGGCCCCTTCAAATTACTTGGACCACTCCATTTACGGAATGAGTAGGTATGGTAGATATCAAATGCAAAAATTTTTAGAAACTCCATATGATAAAATCCCAAAGAATATTAGAGAGTTGTTATCAACAAAAGAACTTGATGTGCTGAAAAAGCAAGCAAGAGAGAACACTGACGAAGATGTATTATATTTTGAAGACAACTTCAAGTTGGTTGAATTGAAAGAAAAAGCTAAAACCAACTATGTTAAGATCGAAGACATCTCTGGGAACAAATCACGAAAACGTACATGGGCAAAAGAGATTTCTAACACAAAAAAGTGGGATTTCAACACATTCATCGTTGGAATTCAAAGTGACAAAAAACATATTTTGAACAGTCAAATTGATATCCTTTTGACGATTCAAAAATTTATGTAATGAAAAATCAAAAAATATCAAAAAAAAAGAAAATAGAAATTACAAAAAAATTAAAAAAAGCATAAAAAATATTTATGTTTTTTTTATTTATATTTTTTATATATCTTCTATGCTATCAACACCATATAGCATATTATTTATATCTTTATTTAATTCTTCTGTTATCTTATCACTAAATCTACTTGATCTATTAGAGTTTACTAAATTTGGATTAATCTCTTTAAGTCTACCATTAATAACTTTTTGTTTTTGAGAATAATTATAATAAACTTTATATACTAAATAAAATATATATAGTACAAGAGGGATTAAAACATATACATTATTAGTATATAAATATATGTAATATAATATTATTGCTAGTACTAATTGAAATAAAATTTTTAAAATAATCATTAAATAATAATATTTTACATATCCTACATGATAATCTTTATAATCGAATGTATCTGTTTTAAATAAATTAGCTTCATTTACATTATTATAACTATACCCACATTTAATACCTAAATTTTTTTTTTTATCAATACTCTCTAAATATTTTTTGTATTTAGTAATATTATAAATTTTACCATTAACCGCAACTAAACAATCATAATTTTTATTATGTGTTTTCAATTGTTTAAGTGTTAATTTATCATTTTTTATATCATTATCATTTTTTATATTAATATTACTAATAAATCTACCAGAATACGAACTCATTTATTATAATATAATTTTATAATAATGTATAAAAAAATAAAAAATTGAATATAAAATATTTAAAAAAAAAAAGTATTATATAAATAAGAAAGATGCAAATTTTTGTAAAGACACTTACCGGAAAAACTATTACTCTTGAAGTAGAACCATCTGATTCAATTGATAACATTAAGTCAAAAATTCAAGACAAAGAAGGTATTCCACCTGATCAACAAAGATTAATCTTTGCTGGTAAGCAATTAGAAGATGGAAGAACATTATCAGACTATAATATTCAAAAAGAAAGTACACTTCACTTAGTACTACGACTTCGTGGAGGTAATTAAAAATTCATATAAATAAGTTTAATAGATAAGTTTATTTTTATTGAATTATATAAAGCAAATAATTATATAATTTAGAATTCATGGATAATAATAAAAGCAACAAAATATCATTATCACCTGCTCCTATATCTCCAAAAAATCTACAAAATTTAATGATAAATAAATGTTATGCTCCTAAATTAATATTTGAAGATAATAAAGATAATAAATATAATAAAAATATGAAAATTTTAAAATTATAAAATTTGAATTTATTTAAACATTTTTTATTAGATAAATAAATAAGAAAATGGATTACAAAGATATTATTAATAGTAATAATAATGGTGTATTTATTATAACAAAAGATAAATGTCCTTTATGTGAACAATTAAAAGATTTATTTGATACTATAGAAGTTCAATATACTACATATTTATATATTGAAGATAATGAAAATAATGATACATTACCATTTAAAAGTACAATGAAAGAAGAAACTGGTGGTAAATTCTTTCCTTTCTGTTACTTTAATGGTAGCTATGTTGGTGGTTATAAAGAAGTTCATCAAAATTTAATAACTGGTAAATTAAAAGAACAATTAAATGATATTGGAATTGATTATGAAGAAGATTTCTGATTTAAATATATAAAAACAACTTATTTTTATTAAATAATTATGTTATATGCAGAATTATTTACAGAATTTTTAGGTACATTTGTATTATGTTCTATTATTTTATCAAATCCTAATGCGATTCCCATAGGATTAGCTGTTACAAATATGATTTATTTTGATAATGGTACTAGTAAAGCGCATTTTAATCCAGCAGTATCAACGATGTTTTTTATAAGAGGTGATATAAATAAAATTCAATATATAAGTTACGTATTTATTCAAATATTTGCAAGTATTAATGCACATATATCTTATAAATACTTAATTAAAAATCCTATAAGAGAATTAAATAATACAGCGTATTTATAAATTTTTAAATATATACACATTACTTAAAAATATATTAATTATTTTAGTATATATTAAGGATTAAATGGAAGATAAAAATAATATTGAACTAACAAATATAGAAAATAATACTACTAAAAAAACTACTAATAATGAAATAATAACTACATTATCATTCAAAACAAAAATATTAAATCTTATTACAATTCAAAATGTAAAGAATTTATTTTTATTTTGTGGTGCTTGGTTTTTAATTTGGTGTTTCTTAATTATGTTATCATTAATGGGAAATGGTTTTAAATTATTAGGAATGAAAGACTCATCTAGAATGTTTGATATAGTTGATAATCCTATTAGTGCTTTAATGATTGGAATATTAGTAACTGTTTTAGTTCAAAGTTCATCTACAAGTACATCTATTATAATTGGTTTAGTAGGAGCAGATGAGTTAAGTGTTAATAATGCGATCCCAATGATTATGGGAGCAAACATTGGAACTTCTGTAACTAATACAATTGTAAGTTTAAGTAGTTATACTAATAAAGAAAATTATAGAAGAGCTTTTGCGGGTGCGACGGTTCATGATCTTTTTAATTTTCTAACAGTTATTGTATTACTTCCTATACAATGGGCTACAAACTTTCTAGGTTTAATTACATGGGAATTTGCTAAAAATGAAGTACCATGTGAAGGAGATTGTAAAAAATGGGAAGGACCAATAAAAAAAATTGTAAAACCTACTGTATCTAAAATTTTACAATTAGATAAAAAAATTAGTAAATATATTTATCAGAATTATTGTGAAGGTTATTGTGATTATGATTGTACTACTGATGAACAAAAATTAATTACGGAACAATTATGTAATAATTTAAATTATAATGATTGCGATGAATTACCATTTTATAAAAAAAGTTGGGAATCTGAAGATTTATTAAAATGTAAAAGATTTCCACAATATATGAATGTAGATAGATTAAATAATGATATTTCTATACAATATTTATATGAATGTCCAAATAATTTAGATTGTTCTAATAATTTTATTTGGAATTCTACAAAAACAAATTTAACATCTGGATTATATGATGTATGCAGTAGTGATTGGATATCAAAACCTTGTGATAAACCTTTACTAAAAGGTGGTTTATTATATGATTGGGAAATGAGTGATTATGGTGCTGGTATTTTATCAGTATCATTCTCTATTTTTTCATTATGTGTATGTATATATTTACTTATTAAATTATTAAATTATTTATTAAGAGGTAGAGCTAGAAAATGGTTAGTCAAAGCGATTGCATTTAATGAATATTTTTCAATTATTATAGGTGCTTTAGTAACTATTCTAGTACAATCTAGTAGTATTACAACATCTACATTAGTTCCCTTATGTGCTATAAATGTTATTACATTAGAACAAATGTTTCCACTAACACTTGGTGCAAATATTGGCACTACTGTAACTGGTTTATTAGCAGCAAGTGTTGCTGTATCTAATCCAGCAGAAGCATTACAAGTTGCATTAGCTCATTTATTATTTAATATATTTGGTATTTTAATATGGTTTCCTCACCCAAAAATGAGAAAGGTACCTCTGAATGGTGCTAGAAAATTAGGTGAATATTGTAATATTAATAAATTCTTTCCATTTATTTATACTGGAGTTGTGTTTTTTGCTATTCCAGGCATTGCGTATGGTATTACATATGCTGTGAGTCAATAAAAAATTTTTATTTATTTTTTTATTTTTTTTAGTTTTTTATTAATTTTAAAAATCATACATCTTTTTATATTCTGTATTATTTAAGTTTTCATCTAGTTCTTTATTTCTTTTATTTAAATCATCCCATGTTGGTTCTGTATCTGGTAAACAAGGTTTACAAGGTTGATTTATTTTAACTTTATTTTGATATTTACCTTTTGCTGTTTTTTTTAATTTTCTAATACTATTTACAGTATTTAATATTTCTTGTGCGTTTGAATATTTATTCACAATTGATGTGTTTTTTTTATTTTTATCATCCTTATCATCTTCACAATCTTTATTTTTATTATTTGGATATTCAAAAATTACACTATCCGTAATTATAATAGTACCATTTTTTGTATTTAAGAAGTAGAAGTCCATTTATATTGTATATTTAATTAATTTATATTATAGTAGATTTAGAATCAATTTTTTTTTAAATATAATTATTATAAATGTATTAAACAATTACTTAGTAATTATAAATATGAATACTAATCAACCAAAAATAATAGCTATATGTGGATATAAAGGTTCTGGCAAAGATACTATTGCTAATTATTTATCAAATAAATATAATTATAAACATTATAAGATATCTTCTAAAGTAAAAGATATTGTTAAAATATTATTTAATATTAATGATTATGATTATGATAATAAAAAAGAACTTATTAATGAAAAATGGGGTATATCTATTAGACAAATGATGCAATTTGTAGGAACTGATATGTTTCAATTTAAAATTCAAGAATTATTACCAAATATTAATAGAGATTTCTGGATAAAAACATTATTTTCTGATGAATTAATTAAAAATATTAATAGTACTAATATTGTGTTATCAGATTTAAGATTTATTCATGAATTTAATTATTTAAAAAATTTAAATATTCCTATTATTATTATTAGAGTTGATAATAGTAATATAATAAAAAATGATGAACATATTTCTGAAAGAGAATATATTAATATACCTTATGATTATTCTATTAACAATAATCATGATATAAAGAACTTACATAATAAAATAGATGAATGTATAATTAATTATCAAAATAAACAACTCTAGTACCTTTTGCTAAATGTAAATTATTTGATTTACATTTAGATAATTCATTCCTTTTTTTTCTAGTAACTATTTTTTGTGTACCATCATTATATTTTATTACTTTTGTTATTAAATTATTTTTGTCTAATTTTTTTATATTGTTTTCTTTTTGAGATTTAATCATATCACTTTCTATATTATTTTTATTTTCTTTAATATATGTGTAAATATTATTATCTATTATCCACTTAAAAAAATTTAATTGTCCAATTGTAGTATCTATATAATTACTATTTTTAGTTTTATTTTTTGTAAAATTTATTTTTAATTGTTTATTTTTTTTTAAATCTTTATATATTTCATAATTTAAAAAAATTTTTTCTTTTCTTCTAAAAGGATCAAAAGCTTTCTTTGAAAAAGCTTTTAGATTTGATTTATAACTATCATAAATGCTTATATAGTATGTTTTTTTTCCTTTTTTAATTTGTATTGAAATTTTGTATTTTTTACAATAATTAGTAACAAACCAATCAATTAATCTTAAAGATATTTTTTTATAATTACTATTATCAAATAATATACTTGTTTTATTATTTAGTATAATTGTTAAGAGTTCTAAATTTTTTCTATTACTATAAAACATTTTTAAAGGCTCTAATAAAATATTATTATTCATATTTGATGAATTATAGTAATAATTTAAAGTTTTCTTTTAAATTAATTTTTATAATTATTAATTTAATTAAAAAAAAAGTTTGTATAAAAATACTAAATTTTAAATTTATTCAAGAGGACGACGATTAAGATCGGGTTGAATAGTAGTTTGCATCCAAGGAGATACTTGTACTTGAGGATTAGGAGGTTCAGATCTAAGTTGTCTATTAGCATTTCTAAGAGATGTACCTACAGAGTTTACACCAACTTTGTTACCAGCAGTTAAAAAGTTAGCTCCATCAACATCGCCTTGTCCAGCAGGGTTTACTTGAGCAAATTTAGAGTTCGCCGCATCTTTGGGGAGTAAATCTTCAGCGGTTAATCTATCACGAGGAAAGCATTGTGTTGGTTGTTGCTGAGTTGGAAAATCAACATTTTGAGGAACAGCATTGTTTTTAGCTTCAGCACCATTTACATTATCTTGGAAACCTTCAGCATTTTCTTGAACTACTACTTCTTGATTTCTTTCATTATATCTTTTAACCATCATACCTAAAACAACTACTGCCGCTAACATTAGCACACATTTTACTAAAGTATCAGTTTTCATTATTTTATTATATTATTATATAATAATTTTAGAAAAAAAACAATTTAATTAAATTTAATTTATTATAAATTCTCTAAATTTTCTCTATAATTCTCTAAATTTCTTATATTATAATTATTTTTTATTTCATTTAATAAATTTTCTAATTTTAATATCTTTGTTTCTATACTTAATTGTTTTTCATTATATAATTTTATTTGTGAATTTATTTCATTTATATAACTATTTTGTATTTCTTCATAATCTGGTTCATAATCTTCTGCTATATTTAAATCATTCTCTACTTCTTTTATTTTATAATTATCTGATATTTCTATACTATGTATTTTCCATAATATTATTTCTTCATTTACTAATGATACTTCTATATTATAATATTGATTAATATCAAAATTTTCTATTATTTCTTTTATTTTTTTATTTAATAATAATTCATAGTAATCTTTATTACTATTTATATCATAATTAAATACTATACTAATATCTTTGTCTTCATCTTGATATAATTTTTCTATTATTTTTAATAATTTTTTTATATTTTTATTACATACTATCTTTAATAGTGTAAAATCTAAATTATTATTACTAATGTGTATTGGAGTTTCTAATAATTTTATATTTTTTATAATTATCTTTTTATTTATTATTTTATTTAACTTTGTAAAATCTACATTATTATAGTCTACTATTGCTCCCATTATTTATTTAAATTTATTATAAAATTCACTTTTTTTATACGCATTTTTTAAGTATAATTAAATTAATAAAAAATAATTAATAGTTAATAATGGATACTAATAAAGAAAAAAAAACTATTACTAGTATTTTTATTAATAAAATTATTGAAGAATTTAATAAAAATGAAAATAATATTAATAATAATCTTATTAAACCTTTATTAAATAAAATTTATCAAAATACATATCATTATTTATTTATTATTTTTTTATTACTTTTAATGTTATTAGTATTATGTATTGTAAATTATATTACATTAATATATTATTTTAAAAAAATAAATTCTTTAATATCTACATAAATTGTACCTTTTTATATTTTGTATTTGATGTATAATATAAATATTTAGTTAATTCTTTTGTTAAATTTTCTGTATTTATATTATATTTAAATTTTTTTTCATTATTATATAATTCATTTAATACTTTATTTAAAATATTATCTAAATAATATTTATTAATTTCAACCCAATCGTCAAACTTTACTAGTTTATTATCCATAAGTTTAAATTTAAACTTATTTAGAAATAATTTATACTACTTATATATAATTATATATATTGTAAATATTTAAATACTTTTAGTTATACTAAAATGGATTTAAGTAATACTAATACTGAGTTTGATACATATGAATTTGAATATTTATCATATAATATTGATGCATTAATAAATTTATATAATAATATTAAAAATGATTATAAATATTTTGGTTTTATGAATAATAGTACTTCTACTGATTTTATTAAAATTATTATTAATAATTTAGACTTTCTAGAAAAAGATTTATATGAAAATGATGATAATGACAGTAATTATCATGATGATAATATTGATGATGATATTATTTTATTTAAATAATATATTTTTTAAAATTTTTATATTTATTAATATAAAAATGCCTGCGAAAAAAGCTACAAAAAAATCTAAAAAAGGAGGTACAGCTCTTAATGCTGATCTTACTTCTATTGCTGTTCCATTTGGTTTACTTTTAGCTAAACAAAGTTTAGAAAAACTTTCTGATAGTAAAGTTTCGACTAAAAAAGCATCTTTAAACAAGACAAATAAAAAAAAACTTAGAAGAGTTAAACGTGTAACCGCAGGTGGCTCTAATGTTAATGCTGTTGCTAACGCAACTAATGCTGTTGCTAAAGCGAATGCTGCTGTTAACGCTAATGCAGCGGCAAATGTTCCATCTGGTTTAAATACCATGGCTCACAAAACTGGTGCTAATGTTGGTGGTAATCCTAAACGCTCGAGAGGAAGACCTCGTTCTAAAGTAGGTGGTTCTAATGCGAATGTTGCTGCTAATGCCTCTGCGAATGTCGCTGCTAATGCCTCTGCGAATGTTGCTGCAAATATTGCTGTCAATGCCGTTGCTAATGTTCCATCCGGTGTAAATACTATGGCTCACAAAACTGGTGCTAATGTTGGTGGCAAACCAAAGAGAAGAACCAAAGCTAAAGTAGGCGGTTCCCCTCAGTGTGCAGAATTAAAAAAAGCTTACGATGAATGCGAAGAACAACAACAAGAATTACAAAGATCACAAGAACAAGGACCAGAAACAAATGGCAATGGCAATGGCAAACAATTATTTTCGGATGTTGGTGGTAAATATAAGTCTGCTCCTAAAAAGAATTATGCTTCTAAAAAGAAACCCGCTTCTAAAAAGAAAGCTTCTAAAAAGAAATCTGCTCCTAAAAAGAACTAAATATTATAAGAACATCCATTTTTAATTTGATTAATGTAAATATTTGATAAATTAATTATGTGATTGTATGATAGATCTGGATTTTTATCTAATTTATCTATAATAAACCAACAACGCTCTATAAAATGATTATTATTTTCATTTAAATTTTTCTTAATAAATACTAATTTATTATTAAAATTAATACATTCCATTTTTATATTTAATTAAATCTGTAATTATTTTTTAATTAAATTTTTAAAATTCAAATTTTAAAATAATTTTAAATCAAAATAAAATTATTTATAAAAATATATTATCTAAAATTAAATAAATATGGATAATTTAAACTTTTTATTAATAGGAAACAAGGAAGGAGACGCATTAGTAGATTTAAAAGTATCTGAAAATATTGGCGATGAATATGTACCACTTGCTGATGATACACTTAGAATGCTTACATTACAAATAATAATACAATTTATGCTTTCTCTAAGAGATAGCAAACAATATTCTATGTTAAATGAAGGTTTTTTTGAATTATTATTTTATATCGTTTTAGGTTTAATGTTCTATTGGTTAGTAATTAGAAAACTAGTTAAAATTGTATAAATAATTATTTATAGATTAAAAAAATAAATCATTAATATTTAATAAATATTATGGTAATTACTAATAAAAAAA
>Ga0213859_10000765_pt1 | contig 14613 bp, 10 predicted proteins | sample PICome_2_FD_160133 | JGI IMG/M metagenome (GOLD analysis project Ga0213859, IMG submission 160133) | Coastal seawater microbial communities near Pivers Island, North Carolina, United States - PICO304 | ecosystem: Environmental > Aquatic > Marine > Coastal | place: USA: North Carolina... | reverse complement strand
AGGATTAGACGGAAAATATGATTTTCCTAAAGGTCAAATTGACTACGGAGAATATTGTTTGTCTTGTGCTATTAGAGAGACTGAAGAAGAAATTTCTTTAAGAGAGAAAGACTATTTTCTTTTAGATAAAGAAGGAAAAGATTTTATTTCTAAAAGAAGAAACAAAAAAGGTGAAAAGCATGTATTAAAAATGTATATTGCTGAACTTAAAAGAGATAGCCTAGGCCAGCCGGCTCTAAAAATGAATCCTAAAACTAAAATTGTTGAGCACAACAGTTTTACATTTGCACCTAGAAGAGAATATGAAAAAAAGCTTTTAGACTATTTAGTACCAACAATAGAGTGGGCAGATAATATAGTCTTAAATTATTTAGAAGGTTAAAAAGTTTAATTTCAGTATAATTTTGTTATAATTTATTTGTAAAAAATTTTAAACAGAATATAATAGCCAGATTATGAAAAACAGAAATATACTAAAACTTGCAAATTCTTTGTCTAGATTAAATAAAGATTTTATTGAAAAAAAGTGTAGAATAATTGATAAAAACATTTATAATAACGAGTTTTTATTTTTTCACTACTTTTTTTGGTCATCTGAATTTTATAATAATCCTTATAGAAACTTGTTAATTGACTACTTCGACAAAGCAGAAAGAGCATACCCAGGATCTAGCCTAGATACTTCTGTTAAGATTTGTAACCTAATATATAATAAAATTAACACAGAAGAAAAAAAGTCAAAAACAGATAAAAGTATTGAGTCTATATGGAAATATATAAGTACAAAAGTTCCAAAAGAAACTTTTAATCTTTTTAAAGACATATTAGAATTTTCTGGCGCTGATGCAACTATTACGTGTTTAAAATCCAAAAATAACGAAATTGAAGTTGAAAAAATATGTGACCCTAAGTTTTCTATCAATATAGAAAGTAGTTTTTCTGACATATATTTTAAAAATATAGAAAAAACAACAAAAGAAGTAGCGATATCTATTGTTGATGGTTATATTGAAAGAGAATCTGAAATATACTCTTTATTAGAATATAGCAAGCTAAACTCATTACCTATTGTTTTAATTTGCAGAGGAATGTCAGACTACGCAAAACAAAATTTAAAGCAAATCTTATTAAAAAATAATATTTTTATTTATCCATATATTGAAAAACACAACAACGAAGATCCTTTTAAATTAAAAGACTTAGCGTCTCTAATTGATGCAAAAATAGTCTCATCAGAATATTCTGATTCAATTCAGAAAAGTTTAATTGAAAAAATAAAAATAGTAAAATGTCGTCTTGAAAAAGGAGCAATAACATTTTTTTGTAAAAGTGATAATTTAATAGCTGAAATTAACAAACAGATATCAGAAAATCATGGTAATCATGAGTTAGTTAAATATTTGCAAAAGAGAAAGACTAGGTGCTCACCTAATAATACTATAGTAAAAATACCAGAAACAAAGTCTACATTATTAAATGAGATTAAAAACTTAATAAAGTGTTATAATTACTGTGTTTTACATGGTGTTTATGAGAGCGAATCAGGTCGTTTAAATTCAGTAAAATCAAAAAATATATCAAATATACTTTCAAAAAACTTTTACAAAAATATAGAAAACATAAACTATAAAATAAAAGTAGGAGAAAATAATGCCGGCAGCAAAAAATAGAAACAAAAAAGAAGATACAACAAATACAATTAATACAGCAGAATTTGGAAGAAAATATTACGACGTACTAGACGTATATACTAACAAAGTTATTAGCAAATTAGTTGAAAACTCTAATGAAATTAATGTCTCACGTGAAGCTATTCAAAAAATTGGTAATATTTTAAATGAAGAGACAATTCATGCTAAAAACTGGGGATTTGACCAACTTATTAAAGTATTAAAAGGTTAAACTATGACTAGTTCTGAAAAGTTTATGAGACACTTATTAGAGTGTCACTGCATATTAAAATTATTTCAGAACAAATCAAAACCACTTTATCACAAATTTCCTGTTTTTTCATTAATTGATGAAGAAGGAAATGTTGAGCAAAAATATGTTTCATGCAATAATTGCGGAGCAATTCATGAAGTTATTGATGCTTGTAAAAGTGATATTAAGTGGGGTGGTGATATGTACACTGGTTTAGTTGTAACAAAAGACGATATTGTTTTTAATCTTCAAAATAACGGTAAAGAAAATGTTATTGAACTTTTAGAAAAAAATAATTGTGACTTATCAATATGGGAAATGGTTGATTTTTGTCTAGAAAATAATATTGATTATACTGTTATTTTAGATAAACAAGAAATTCAAGATAATATTGTTTATAATTGCCTAAACATAAAATCAGGTAGTATTAAAATAAAAAAAGAAATTTCGCAAAGGTATGTTTAATTAATGTTGAGTCCTGATAAAGTTGAAGATCTTAGATCTATAGAAAAATGTAGAGAAATAACAAATGAAATTCTAAGATATGGAGTATCAGAATCAGAAATATTAAAATTAATAGATATATTATCACTAGAACTAGAAAATACTGATATTATGCGAAAAATCCAATCTGTTATTAAAGGAAACAACCCTTTAGAAGAAGAACAAACAAAACCTAAATTTGAATTATAGAAAGAAAGAGGTATTAATATGTCAGAAGTACAAGCAGAGTTAGAAGCACAAGATGCTGTAGTAGATCCATCAACAAACGAAGAGTTTTATGCACAACTTAGAGTCATGGTTGAAGGTATGGAAGCAGATGTTTTAAAGGCACAAAAAGGCAACAAAGCTGCAGCGACAAGGTTAAGAAAAAGTTTAAGACTACTTAAATCAGTTTCTGGAGACTTTGTTAAGTTTACTTTAGGTAAGCTTTAGTCTTCAAGATTTGATTTGATTTTATTTATAGCATTTTTTTCAATTTGACATATTCTCATTCTTGTAATATTAAATAGATCACCTATTTCTTGAAGAGTATATGTTTTATTTTGAGAAGCATTAATTATGCAGTTATTGGAATGGTTTAAATCATGCCAGTACCTGCATTTTTTATTTAAACAACTTTTGTTTTTTTCTTCGTGTGCTCTAAAACATGTAATATTATCATTGCAGCTCATTATTATTAAAGTCCTTTCGTTAACTTTAGAATATTTATTTTTATAGTTTAATTGTCCCTGGAAGGATTTACAATGGAAAAAACTTTAGAAACTTCTCAAGAAGTAAAAAGCTGCCAAGAGAGTCGAAGAAAACTGTTTGTTATTGATACGAGCGTTTTGTTATACGATAAAAATGCAATATTTAATATGAAAGGCAATGATATCGTAATTCCTCTTGTTGTATTAGAAGAAATTGATAAATTTAAAACAAGAGAAGGACTTTTAGGAGAGTATGCAAGATTTATAAATAGATTTTTAGACGACTTAAGAGAAATAGGAAGTCTAAACGAAGGTGTTTATTATGAAAAGTCTGATGTCAACATCAAAGTAAGCTCAGATAATTGTTGGGATGGTTTAGAAGGTCTAGAAAGAAATTACAACGACAACGTTATTATTTCAAATGCAAACTATTATTCAAAATTCAATAGTGAAAAATACCCTAAAGTTAAAGTAATTACTAAAGATATAAATCTTAGAGTCAAATGTGACGCCGTAGGAATATCAGCTGGAGATTATTACGCTGATTATGAGTTTGTTCAAGAAGATAATTTATATCAAGGTCACATTGATTTATTAGTTGATCCAGATTTAATAAACAGAGCTTATTCTGGTAATCATTTAAAACTACATAGTGACTTAGAAGATTATCCTGAATGTTTAGCAATGGTAGAAAATGAATTTATTTCTCTTAGATCTAATAATGGAAATAGTCAATCATGTTTAATGATGAGAAGAGGAGATAACTTAGTTATACTTGAGTCTAAGCAAGAGTTATATAAGCAAAGCGAAATAGAGGCTAAAAACAAAGAGCAAATTTATGCTTTAGAACTATTATTAAGTGACGACATTCCTTTAGTTACTTTAACAGGTATACCTGGGAGTGGCAAGACTTATCTTGCACTTATGACTGCACTTAAATGCATTGAAAAAGAAAATAAAAAAAGAATTATTTTTACTAGACCAATTCAAACTGTAGGTAAAGATATCGGATTTTTGCCAGGTACAATTAATGAAAAAATGACGCCGTGGTTAGCACCAATTGTTGATAACTTTAGAAATCAATTTGGAGACTTAACTTATTTTGATATGATGATGGAAAGAGGACAAATTGACGTTGCGCCATTATCACATATTAGAGGCAGAAGCTTTAATGACGCTGTTATTATCGTCGACGAAGCACAAAATGCTACTGTTCATGAGCTTAAAACTGTAATTACAAGAACTGGTAAAAACTCAAAAGTTGTTTTACTTGGTGATATTGAACAAGTCGATTTACCATATGTCAGCAAGTACTCTAATGGTTTGACGATTGTTATTGAAAAGTTAAAAGAAGAGAGTTTAACAGGACATGTCAACTTTAAGAAAGGATATAGATCAGAATTGGCGAATATTGTTGCAGAAAGGTTATAATTAATATAGCAAAGAGGTAAACAATATGTCAACAAGAAAAATATATGATCTTAATAGATATAGGAAGACTTATCCTTTAATAAGAAGAGTGCCTAGATTCGCTGATCTGGATTTGAAAATAATAGAAACTGCTATTATAGAGTTCACTGTAGGAGAATATAGTAAAACTTATACTTTTGATAAAGCTGGCTCCTATGTAGAGTCTCCAATATGTGTTGCAACAGTAGAAAATGAAAATTTAAACGCGTATATTGTAAGTGTAGATCGAAGTCAAGTAACAATTGAAATATCTGCACCTGCAACTTCAGATCCTAAAGTTTTTGTTCACTTGCAAATAATTAGTAGAAATAGCGAAATAACATAACAGGAAAAAAAATGTCAATTACTTTTACAATAACAGCTGCTGGAGGTAACAAAATACCTCAAAGCGATATCGGCCCAGGAAAAACTGTAAGTCTTGAAATTACTGGTATTGTTGACACTGTCGAGCCTCATATCGCAGTGTTAACTCCAATAAGCACTTATTATGAATTTGAATGGTTTCTTATAGATAAACCTTTAAGTAGTAATGTATCTTTTGATGATACAGTTGGAACTTCTTCTAAAGAAATAATAACTGTAAATAGTCTAGATAGATGGGGTTCTTACAGATTTTTTGTAATTGCAAAAAGAAAAGGCACAGAAAGAAAGTCTGAAACAAATCCATTAAAAGCGCCAGAAGAAAATTATGTAACACTATCAGTTGAAAGCTTAAATAATAAATTAGAAAAGCCTGCAAACTATGAAAGAAACTGGAAAGCAAAATACGACAAGTTATTAGACATTGTTGAAAGTCCTACAAAAAGAATTAACGTTTTAAAAGTCGATAATAATCCAACTGGTGTACAATTTACGCTTCCCCTAACAGACGGAACAAACGGACAAATGTTAACAACAGATGGATCTGGACAGCTGCAGTTTGTTGATTTAGACCTTTCTAATATGGAAAATAACATTGCATTAGATACATTAACAGACGTCAATGCTCCAGCGCCATCTGAAGGTCAAGTTTTAAAGTGGAATGGTAGTGAATGGATCCCGGGAGCTTCGACTGCTATTGACGGACTAACATCAGACTCTGTTTCACAAACTTTAACAATCCAAAACGGATATAATCTACTAAAAGGAGATGGCTTAGCATCTAATAATATAGGTAGTTTAGCAACTCCTTTTGATGAAATACATGTAAATGCGATAAACGGTATAGATCTAGAAAATTTTTTACTTTTACCAGAAGTTTTAGGTGCAACAGGAGAATTTTTACACTATAGCGAAACAGGACCGGAATATAAATTTATAGAAATAAGTGACGTTGAAGGTTTACAAGATGAGCTAAATAGCAAGCTAGAGTCGTACACTGAATTAAACGATCTATCAGCTGGTGTTACATGGGCAAATGTACCTGATGCAAATATAACATCGAGCTCAGTTAAACAACATGAAGCATCATTATCAATAACAACATCACAAATATCAGACTTTGCTACATCAATCCCAGATGCAAATCAAATATTATCAGGAAATACAAGAATTACAATTACTGATGACGGTGATGATGAATTAACTGTTGCTTCAAAGACAGGAGATATATCTTTTGTATTAGATGGACAAGAAAAATGGAGCATTTCAAGAGGTACTGACGGGACTGATCAAAATTATTTATTAGGAACAAACTCTGTAACAAGAGCTTTTGATGATTCACCTGCACTATCAACTACAACTACATCTTTGCCTGCTGGTATTGGTGTAAGAAGAGCAGAAAACACTAGTAATGGTGCAATAATTGAGTTTGTTGATACTTCAGCTGATACAGAAATTAGATTTAAAACAGACAGCAGAGAATGGACTATAGATGAAACAGGCGCGCTTTATCCGTCATCTAATATACAAACTAGCGGATTATCATTTCTAGACTTAGGCAAGGTTAATAATGTAGTTGGACAAGCATATATAAGTACATTATCTCTTGGGTTAACAGGATCTAGATATTCTTTTCCTACATCAAAAGGAACTGAGAATGAAATACTAAAAGTAAACGCCAGTGGAAACTTGATTTTTTCAGATAGTATGAACTTAAATAGTATTGTTGCAGATACAATATCAGCAAATGAATTGTTGCAAGTTACATCAAATGTTTTAATAACTGCAGATACAGCTAGTGAAGTATGCTTTAAGTTAAATGCAGCTACAGGACAGACTGCAAATGTTATGCAAATATCTTCTGTATCATCACAAGGCGGCACAGCAACAGACTATTTTGTAATAAACAGTGCAGGGCAAGTATCTATTAGAGGACTTTCATACCCTTCGTCAGACGGCTCAGCTGGACAAGTTTTAACAACAGATGGCTCAGGGACTTTATCATGGGCGACGCAAAGTGGAGGAGGAGCAACAAACAACATATCAGAAGTAAATGCTAAAGTAGAAACTATTGATGATACTACTGATGGTAGTAGAATAGATTTTTATACAGAAGCTTCAACTATTAGTAGCAACTTCGCTTCAGGTGCTACGCTTCCTTTGCCTGTTTGGGAAATTAGTGAAAATGGTCACTTGCTTCCAGGTTTTAATGCAAAATTTGACATTGGCGAACCTGAAAACAAAGTTAGACACCTATACCTTTCAAACAATTCTTTAAATGTAGGTGATATCAAAATATCAGTTACAACAAATAGTGATCCAATGACACCTGCTAAATATTTAGATATAAACTATCCATATGATCCGCATGAGATGGGAACTGATGCCAGTATTACTGAGAGACTACTTACAACAAAAGTCCCAAGCACACTTTCAGGAGGAACAAACTATACACTTTTTTACAGTCCAGATTCTTTAAACCCAGGGTTTACTTTGCAAGCACTTTCAATACCTAGCGGTGGAGTTGATGGCTTAACTTCAAACTTTTTAAACACAATTACACTTGACGGTGGATATAGAATATTACCTTCTACAAATAATTTACAAGATTTAGGCTCAGCATCAAATAATTTTAGAAACGTTTATTCAAATGAATTTACCGGTCAAAGTATAAATTTTAATGGAATTAGTTCATTATTACCTCCAGATCCTGACGCAATTACAAATGTAGCTTCAACAAGAGGAAAAATAATCATTTCAGCAGGATATGACATACTGCCTGAAAATAACAATGCATCTGGCTCTCAAGAAGTATCTGGACATGCAGATCGATCTAGTCTAGGAAGTTTTGAAAAAGAGTTTTATCAAGTAAGAAGTCAATTTGGTTACTTTAGAACAATAACAGCTTCATTTATAACAGCATATGAGCGACTTACAGTTAGTTCTAATACTATTATGCAAGGAAATAATTTAAATGAAATAACTTTAGAAATTGAAGCTGCAAATAGTCAAGCAGCTGATGTTTTATCAATTTCTGGTTACCAGTCAGACTCACAAGTAGATCCGCCTAGATATATATCTGTCGATAACACAGGACAATTTAGTATTGGAGATAAAACTCATTCTACAACACCAAATTATTATACATTTCCTAAAACAACAGGGACAGCAGGTCAAGTATTATCTTTAAACGCAAATGACAATAAAGTATTGGAATGGTCAACACCTACAAGTGGCGGTGGAGTTGATGGCTTAACTTCAAACTTAACAGATATCATTACTCTTGATAGCGGGTATAAGGTTATTCCTGCCGTTGATGGCACACAAGATTTAGGTAATACAGATAGACGATTTGGCGCAGTTTATGCAAATGAAGTTATTGGCGATACTGCAGCAACTGATAATAAATACACTAAGTTAAGTCTTAACGCAGATATACCGGGCACACCTTCAGATGGATTACATGCTGCTGCTCTTTATTCTCGTGGATCTATCGCAATGATGATAGATACTAACAATGCAGGTGCAGATACTACTAACTCATTCATCGTTTATGAGGGTGGAGAAGACGACAGCACAGCAACTGAGAGATTTAGGGTTGAAAATGACGGCCAAGTTAGGATAAATAACTCATATTATTTGCCATCAACAGACTCGACAGGCAATAGCGGTCGTGTTATGGCAACAAATGGTGCAGGACAAGTAAGCTTCGTCGATGTAAACACACTTGTTTCTTCTTCATCTCAAGCATATGAAACAGTTTATAGTGAAGCATTGCTTGGAGTCTTTGAAAATGCTATACAATATAATGCTAGTGGATATAGTTTAGGATCTGGGGAAAGTCCGTTAATGTTTATGTTTAGGAATGTTAGCGGTCATACACTTAAGCTTAAAGACTTTACGTTTACTTGTGCTGAAATGTATTCTTCAACAATGACATTTTCTTTTGTTGCTTTTACTCATGCACAGTTATTATCAAATACATACGCTACTATGTCAACCGAATTTACAGTAAATCGTTCAAATACAGACCAAAACACAAATAATCAAGGTATAGGCTCAATTGAAGGTAATTTAAACGACACATCAGTATCTAATGGATCATATTTTGGTGTCTTTATGAATAGCTATGAAAAGACTGGGTCATTTTTAAATGAAAGATTTTTTATAAACATTCAAGCTACAGAGTAATATAATAGGATTAACAAACAATGATAGAGCTAAACTATATTGACACAGGATTTGGATCAAAATTAATTGACTTTACGCAATATCCTTTTGACAATATCGATTATCAAGAAACTATAGAGTTTGGATTTGGTAACAATATGTTTGAAATTGATAGCTTTGGAACTGCAATTGCTACACTCAACAACGAAGAAGCTTCAATTTTACCTGGGCAAGAACCATCTACTTCTCTTGGAAGTTACACAGTAAGCTTTAGTCATACAGGTCTACAATATAAAAGTGCAGACGACTTAATTACATTTAGTACTGGCACAACAACTTTAGACGACGATTATTTTTCCAGAGTAGAAGGAGAGACAAACGCTTTTCCACCTATAACGGCAACAGTTTCTTACCTTAACTATACCACCTCGCAATTTTTAAGAATAATATGGAGCACTTCATCGGGAGCAGAATATAATACAACATTTTTAGCAACGGGCGGATCAATTTCAACCACATACAACTTAAACGTAATTCTTTCATATTTAGGAATTGCTACTTTACGCAATAATATACAACTTTATATATCGTCTTCCGACTTGAGTGTCGAAGATGGCAGTGTATTTAATATTACTAGTAACTATAACGATAATAATAAAGTTGTAGCAGTATATACTGATAAAGACGGAAACAGACAAACATCTGATCCACTTAGTATTCCAACAAATGGCATAGTAAATTTAAATGATTTTAGTTTAAGTGGATCTAGTTTGTTTACATATGATCCTAAAATTAATATTGACTTTGACTCAGATGGTGATATTGGTACAGATACAAGTAACATCACACTTACAGTAGAGTCTGAATATGTAAATTCTAAATGTACAAACTTTGGGTCAAAAAAATTAGATCTTAGAGAGCCTCTAAAAAAGAATATAGTTAAATATGAATATGAAGATATTTTTGAAAGAGGACAAATTAGTTTAAACAAAAATAGTACTGGAGAAATTTCAATAAAAAATAAAAATATTTTAATTCCAGTATTATCATGTAAAGCTTTCATCTCAGGACTAGCATCTGATGTAACTATCAATATAGAAAAAATTGCAACAAGAAGATTTAATGTATTTAACCCAAGTAACAAAAATATTCAAGCTAAATATACTGCTAGTTTTAGAAATACTAAGAAAACAAAAATTTATCATGATCAAAAAGAAGTAGACTTTAATAATAAAAATATAGCTGATTATGCATCTAGCTACGAAATAATTTTAGTACCTAAATTTGAAACAATAGACACCAAAAAAATTGATTTAATGAATACTTATGGTGGCGACTATGTAGAAACAGGTAACTTAACTTTAGATATTGAACATAATTTTGTTTTAGACAGAATTGGAACAACAGGTTCATATATTATACCATATGTAAAACCAGAGCCAGAAGCTAGTTTCTTTTCTTTGCACATGCCAACTATCGAAGAAGTTATAGAAATAACAGGTTTTGCAGAGTCAAGCATAGTTGACACAGATGGCGCACTTTTAAGTGATATCATTATAAAAACAACAGGTTCTACAGTAATATTATATAAAACAGATAGTCCAGACGATGAAACTGATCTTTCTAGTACTTTTGATATACGGACAAGAGAAACTGGATTCTCACATCTTCCACCTTATAGAGTATATTTAGAATTAGGAACTAGCTATTACTTCTGGTATTCTAAAAACGTTATGGGCCCAGACAATTCTTTTGGACCTCCTGGCGCTTGGCTATATAGCACTATTAGATTTCCTAACGTTATAACTTATAATTAATTAATATTTATAGACGTAAACACGAATTTTATATAGCGTTTTGAATATAGAATTATAATTATAAAAGTATAATACATTTAGGATTTAAAATATGTCTAGAGACTTTTTAGCATCACGAATAAGAACAAATGCTGTAATAGGAAGCAACAATGGATCTGAACCAAAGCTTATAGTTTATCCTCAAGGCGAAGCTACCAACAATATAGGAGGAAGAAGCTCTAGCCTAAGCACAAAAATAACAGATGCATCTGAATTTCCAAGTGTATTTGGAGGAAATAACTCTCCTAACAATGCATTTCTATATGTACACGGAAATCCAACAACAGATGGCGAAACTGCTACTTTATTGCCAAAGTCTGATTACACACTATTCGCTGGTGACGTATATTTAAGAGGAACTATATATACAGACTACATTAGGGATAAAAGTGGTAATCTTATAAATCTTGAAGCACTAGGTGCTTATGTCTTAGCAGATAACACAAACTTCTTAACTGAGCCTCAAACAGCAGGCTCTGCTGATGGAATATTAGACGCTGAAATTTTTACAAATAGAACCAATATTGAAATCAACACAGCTGATATAGCTTCTCTAGAAACACTTTTAGACAAGCATGAAAGTTCTATAGGCTTAGAAGATAATGGTGATTATAAACTTAGACTTAACGGTGAAACAAACTATCTCTTAAGCACTGAAGATGATCCTATTACTTCAATAGCAGGCGAAATTTTTAAACTTGATTCTGTTATAAAGCTTCATAAAGATGAGCTAGACACACTAACAACAACAGTTTCTGATATAGATACAAGACTTACAACTGCAGAAGGGTCAATAACAACTATTACTGGTACTTCAATTCCTAATATTGAGGGTCGATTAGGTGTTTTAGAAGCAGCAGATGCAGGCTTTGTAACACAAGAGCAATTAGATGCCGTTTCTGATCTTGTTGCTGATAATACTGCAGACATAGCAACAAATACAACAGGAATTTCTGGCAACTTAACTAATATTAACAGCATTAATGCGCTTTTAGACTTACATGAAGCATCCATAGGTCTTTCAACAGATGGTGAATACATTGTTAGAAACAATGGTGATACTACTTATTTAGAAAACAAAGCATCAATTACAGAAGAGTTAACTGCTTTAGATACACAATTAAATACAACAAACACGTTGTCTTCAACAAATCAAGCTAATATTAACACAATTAATACAGTTACTATTCCTGCTTTAGATACAAGACTTACAACAGCAGAATCAAATATTAATACAAATACAACAAGTATCGCGTCTTTAGGCACAAATAAGGCAGACTTATCTATTGTTAACAATATAATCGGTGCTATAGAGCTAGATGTTTCTGGACAATTACAAGCTTATTCTAGCGAAAATTATATAAACAATGCAGACAATGATGCAGGAATAGCACAAGATACAATAATCTCTGCAATTGGAAAGCTTGATGCACAACTCAAATTAACTCAAGACGAAGTTGACGCAGAGGAAACTGCCAGAGCTTCAGCAGTATCATCTTTACAAACTGAGATAGATAGTATAGAGACTAGCGTAGGTTTGTCTGGAACAGGTTTAAGAGAAAATTATTCATCTACAAATTACATTGCAAATGATCAATCACACCATGCAGCAATAGGGACGTTAGATGCAACACTAAAGACAACATCAGCCTCATTAACTAGTGAAATAACTGCAAGAACTGACGGTGATGCTGCACTTCAAGCACAAATAGACTCTAATGATACTGACATTTTAGCATTACAAACAAAAGACACAGAATTAGAAACAGCAATAAGTGATGAAGAAACTGCAAGAACTAATGCAGATACTGCACTTCAAACAATCATAAATAATGAAATAACTGCAAGAACTGACGGTGATGCTGCACTTCAAACAGCCATAAATAATGAAATAACTGCAAGAACTGATGCAGATACTGCTCTTCAAACACAAATAACAACAAATACTAACAAGATTTCTGAGATTGAAACAGAGCTCGATGAAGAAAAAGCAAAAGTCACCACACTTCAGACCGAAGTTAGTAATAATAACGACGATATTACAGCACTGCAAACAAAAGACACAGAGTTAGAAACATCAATAGCTGATGAAGTTACAGCAAGAACTGATGCAGATACTGCTCTTCAAACAGCTATAAACAATGAAGTTATTGCACGAACCAATGCTGATACTACATTACAAACAGCTATAAATAGCGAAATAACTGCAAGAACTGACGGTGATGCTGCACTTCAAACTCAAATAACAACAAATACTGATAAAATTTCTGAGATTGAAACAGAGCTTGATGCAGAAAAAGTTAAAATATCTACACTTCAAACTGAAATGGCTCAAGCGCAAGAAGACATTTTAGCAAATGTTAGTCCGACAACTGTTAACAATATTGAAGCAGCAGTTGGACTAAATGGAGAAAATGGAAATTATATTCCTAGAGAAGAAGGCGAAACAAATTATCTTTTAAGTATAGAAGCAAATCCTATTGCGTCTATAGTAGACGAAATTACTGAACTTGACTCACAAATTAAATCAACAAATGATGCACTATCAACAGAAATATCTAATAGGCAAACAGCTGACACTTCTTTTAGCAATGAATTAAACACAGTAGAAACTAGTTTAGGGTTGACAGATGCAGGTGGAAGGCCTGCTTACTCATCTACAAACTATATTGCAGATAATCAAACACACCACACAGCTTTAGGAACATTAGACAGCGAAATAAAATCAGTTTCTGACAATCTTGCAGCAGAAATAACTGCTAGGACTAATGCTGACACAGCTCTTCAAACGCAAATATCTGCTAATGATACTGATATTACGAATTTACAAGCAAAAGATACAGAGCTAGAAACAGCAATAAGTGACGAAGAAGCAGCAAGAATTGCCGCAGACGATGCTTTACAAACTGCTATAGATGACGAAGAAGCAGCAAGAATTGCTGCAGATGATGCTTTGCAGACAGCCATAGATAATGAAGTAACTGCTAGAGCTAATGCTGACACAACGCTCCAGACGCAAATAACAACAAATATTGGTGATATTTCTACAATTGAGACAGATCTTGCTGCAGAAAAAGCCAAAATATCCACACTTCAGACAGAAATGGATCAAGCACAAGCAGATATTCTTACAAAAGCACCACAAACATCAGTAGACAGTATAGAAACAGCTATAGGTTTAGATGAAAATGGTGACTATGTTCCTAGAATAGAAGGTGAAACAAACTATCTTTTAAGTACTGAGGAAAATCCTATAGGTTCTGTAATAGACGAAATTACAGAGCTTGATTCTCAAATAAAAAGTATAAGTGATGCATTATCTAGTGAGATTACTAATAGACAGACTGAAGATAGTGACTTAGAATCAGAAATTAATTCTATAGAAAATAGTTTAGGATTGACTGGTACAGGATTAAGACCTAACTATTCAAATAATAATAATATACAAAATACAGATAGTCATCATGTTGCAATTGGAAAACTTGATCAAGCAATTTCTGACACTAGCATATTCAACATTCAAGGTATTGATGATACAGATAAAGCAGACGGCAGAGTACTACAGTTTACAACAGACAATGGAGGAAAATTTGTTTATGTTGATCCACCTCAAGGTGGAGGCGGTGGTGATGGAGTAGATG
>Ga0213859_10000764_pt1 | contig 14626 bp, 17 predicted proteins | sample PICome_2_FD_160133 | JGI IMG/M metagenome (GOLD analysis project Ga0213859, IMG submission 160133) | Coastal seawater microbial communities near Pivers Island, North Carolina, United States - PICO304 | ecosystem: Environmental > Aquatic > Marine > Coastal | place: USA: North Carolina... | reverse complement strand
GAGGTTGTTACGGTTGCCTTAAGGAGAACTAACATTGGACAAAATCCTGAAGAAGAAAATCTTTTAGATGTTATAGATCCTAATCACTATACCATTTTACCTAACACAGCCGGCTGTTATGATGCTGATGCTGCAATACGAACTTGCAGGCTAGCAAGAGAGCTATTAAATGGCCATAGACTTGTAAAATTAGAGGTGTTAACACATAACAATAATTTATTGCCGAATATGCATGAAACAATTAATGCTGCAAAAATCTTAGTAAATGATGGTTTTGAAGTAATGGTTTATTGTACCGATGATATAGAGAGCTGTATTGAGTTAGATGATATTGGTTGCGTGGCTATTATGCCATTAGCTTCGCCTATTGGTACTGGTATAGGCATTAGCAATCCAGAAAAAATTAAGAAGATAATTTCGTCATGCTCAAAACCAGTCATTGTTGATGCGGGTATTGGAGCACCATCAGATGCGGTCATGGCAATGGAGCTTGGATGCGATGGGGTTCTAATGAATACTGCAATTGCAGCAGCAGATAATCCAATATTAATGGCATCAGCCATGAAAGATGCTGTTATATCTGGAAGAAAAGGATTTCTCGCAGGAAGAATGAAAAAACATAAACTCGCCTCTCCCTCTTCTCCAACAGAAGGCATTATAGATTAATATATGGAAGATAATTTCCTTCCATCATTTGTTAAGCGCAAGGGCAGAATAACTAAATATCAAATAGATAATTTAAAAGATATTGGAAAATATAGATTCAATATTAATGATTCTTTAAATAAAGATTTTAATAGAAAAGTCCTAGAGATAGGTTTTGGTGATGGCGAGCATTTAATTAAAATAGCAGAACAAGATACTGATACTTTGTTTATTGGATCTGAGGTTTATCAGTCTGGCATTGGAAGTGTAATAGGTGCTGTAAAATCAAAATCATTAAAAAATGTGCGAATATTTGATCAAGATATTAGAAATTTACTTATAAATATAACCAAGCCATATTTCGACGATGTTGTAATTATTTGTCCTGATCCATGGCAAAAAACAAGACATCACAAAAGAAGATTAATTAACAATGATTTCCTAGAGCTTCTAGCCAATGCTATAAAACAAGATGGAGAGTTATTTATTTCAACTGATTGGGATAATTATGCAGAATCTATAAACGAAACCTTAGAGCAAAATGCTAGATTTTCATTAAATAAAAACTCTAAATACAATAAAGAATTTCTTACAAAGTTTCAGAAAAGAGCAATTACAGAGAATAGAAAAATATCTAATTTTTTTTTAAAAAAACTATCTAGAAAAGATTAACTGTATCATTTAATAATCTAAAGCCTTTTTCTGTTGTTCCTACATGAGATTTTTCTAAAAGTCCTAATTCAATACCTTTTTCATAGGATTTAAAAAATTTGCTTTTATCAAGATAGTCGAATCTTTCTTCAAATGACTCAAAAGATGTTTTATTTTTCATTCTTAAAAAATTGATCATAAAATCAAAATTAATATCCTCATAAGCTATAGTCTCTGATTTCTTTTTTTGAGGATTGTTTATGTATGAGGTGAGTTTTTTTAACCTCATCTGTCTTTGAATCCCCTCACTATTAGTTATTTTACTGTGAGCACCCGGGCCTACTCCAAGGAAGTCACCATATGACCAATAGTTTATGTTATGCGCACTCTTTTTATTTTCTTTACACCATGATGAAACCTCATATTGTAAATAACCAGAATCTTTTAATAATTGTTTAGCAATATTTTCAAATTGATTTATTTTTAATTCGTCTGGAAGATTTAATTCCTTTTTGTAAAAAATTGTATTTGGTTCAATAGTCAATTGATATAAAGACAAATGATTAATGTCATGATCTAAAAATAAATTGATATCATTTTCAAAGGACTTGCTGCTTTGATCCATAACACCATATATCAAATCAATTGTAGTATTTAAATTTGTAAAATGAGCTAAATTTGCAATTGCTTTTTTTGCCTCAATGGCACTATGATTCCTTCCTAATTGATTTAACACCGACTCATCAAATGATTGAACTCCTAAAGATATTCTGTTGATGCCAGCAGAAAGCAAGGAAGCAATCTTATCTTTATTTGCTTCTTTTGGATTAAATTCAACCGTGATTTCTGCCGATGAGCCAATCATTTCTTTTTTACGCAGAAAATCTAAAATCTTTTTAAAATATTCTTCTGGGACAAGGGAAGGGGTTCCGCCACCAAAGTATACAGACTGAAATTTTCTATTATTAATCTCATTTTTAGATAAAGAAATATCATTTATGACTGCTTCAGTGAGGGCAAATACATCTTTATCTTTTTTTACCGTGGTTACATTAAAATCACAATAAGGACATTTTTTTTCACACCAAGGAAAGTGTATATAAAGACTGATATTAGGTAAGTTGTTGTTCAAGTTTTTCTAGTATTTCTTTAGAGGCAATACCCCTATGGCTTATCAAATTTTTTTCTGCTTCATTTAATGAAGCCATTGAACAATTAAAACCATCTGGATAAAAAATCTTATCGTATCCAAAACCCCCATCACCTGATTCATTGATACTTACATTGCCATGCAAAAAACCATATGAGATAAGCGGCAAAGGATCATTTTCTGATCTTAATCCTACCATGACACAAACATAATACGCCGGAGTTGATTCTAAGCCCAATTTAGAGAGGTTAGTAATAATTTTTTGTCTATTCATTTCATCATCTGAATCTCTCCCAGCATACCTTGCTGAAAAGATCCCAGGTTCAAAATTAAGAGCAGGGACGACAATACCCGAATCATCTGCTATTACAAAAAAATTAGAATATTTTGCAGCATGTTTGGCTTTAATTAATGCATTCTCTAAAAAAGATGTACCATTCTCTTCAGCATCGAAAATATTAAAATCTTTTAATGAAGATAGCTTAAAGTTAGAAAAAATTTTTTTAAATTCTTTTAATTTGCCGTTGTTAGAAGTTGCAAAAAGAATATCCATTTTATTTGCTTAAAAGGTAAACACCTTCAGCAGCAAAAAAATTTGGGAATAATTTCGCAAAAAAACTTTCTTTAGACTTGATGTCTAAATATCTTTTCTTTTCAATAGTAAATTCCATATCAGTGCATAAATTTTCGAAATCTTTAATTGTACAAAGATGCAGATTATTAGTTTCATACCAAGTTTTAGGAAGATTATCAGTAATAGGCATGCTGCCCTTTAACAAACCAAGCCTGCATTTCCAATAGCCAAAATTTGGAAGAGTGACTATTGTTTTTTTTGACATATTTAGCATATTTTCAAGTGCTAAATTTGGATTTCTTAAACATTGTATTGAGCTTGCCATAATACTTAAATCAAAACCCATACCATTAAATGTTTCAACACCATCATCAATATCTTGTTGAACGACTGAGACTCCATTAGCAATGCATGAAGCTATTTTTTCAGCATTTACTTCAACACCATAACCAATTATATTTTTTAATTTTGTTAATTCGGTAATCAATGAGCCATCTCCACAGCCTAGATCAATAACCTTTGAGTTTTCAGGTACCCAATTACCAATAATTTTTAACAATGATCTATTCATTATGATTCAATAAAATTGCTTAAAATTTTTTCGTATTCTTGAGTATGAAATAAAAAACTATCATGACCTTGATTTCCTGGCAAAATAACAAAAGAAGATAATACATTTGCATTCATAGCAGCGGCTTGTATTTCTTTGCCTCTTTTTGCTGGAAACAGCCAATCTGTTTCAAATCCAACTATAAGAAGTTTTGCTTTTATTGGTTCCATAGCTTTAGTTAGATTTCCATTTTTTTTGCTCGCAGGATCATAGCCATCCATAGCCTTTGTCATGAGGATATACGAGTTTGCATCAAATGAGTCTGAAAACTTTTCTCCTTTGTATTTGAGATAGTTTTCAATTTCAAAATCCACATAACCATCAATCTTAGTATCTTCATTTTGAACTTTTCTACCAAACCTTAGGTTCATATGTTCCTCTGAAAGGTAGGTTATATGGCCAAGCATTCTTGCTGTTTTTAAACCTCTTTTTGGCTTAGTGCTCATAGCAAGGTAATTGCCATCATGGAAATTTTCATCCTTCCTGATTGCCTCTCTTGCAACTTCATTCATTCCTATATTTTGTGTGCTTGCCTTAGCTGCAGCAGCGATAACACCAGCTTTGTTTACTAAATGTGGGTATGAAAGAGACCACTCTAGAGCTTGCATACCTCCTAAGCTACCACCAATCACAATCTCCCATTTGTTTATACCCAAGTGCTCCATTAAAAGTTTTTGTGATTTTACCCAATCAGAAACACTTACTACTGGAAAGTCTCCACCATAGGGTTCTTTAGATGCTGGATTAATACTAGTAGGCCCTGTAGAGCCAGCACACCCGCCTAGATTATTTGGACAAACAATAAAGTACTTATTTGTATCAATTGCCTTACCAGGACCAATCATTTGATCCCACCATCCTTCAGTTGTATCAGTTTCATGTTTTCCAGCTGCATGATGATTGCCAGAAAAAGCATGACAAACAAGAATTGCATTAGATGCATCAGAATTTAATTCCCCATATGTATCAACCATTAATTCAAATCCAGAAAGAACTTTCCCAGATTCTAACGTAAAGGAGTTTTTAAATCCTATTAGCTGCCTATTTATTTTCATAGCAAGCTCATTCTAATTGCATAGAAGAAATAATCTAGTTGCTGAAGAAAAATAAGCACAAATATAGGAGAAATATCCAATCCGCCCATGGATGGGATAAACCTTCTAATTGGCATGAGAACTTTAAATGAAATTTCTTCAATTAATTTATTAATGGGATGTTCGCTTCCCGGGGCAACCCAGCTAAGTATGACCCCACCAATAACTATAAAAAGAATTAAATTAAAAAATAGTCTAACAACATCTAGTCCAGCAACCAAGGCTAGAATAATATAACTAAATCTTGAGCCATTATCATATCCATAAAGAAGAAATTTAAAGGCTATGGCAACAAAAATAATACTTACTAACTTATTAGGGAAAAATGATAAGAAGTTTAGAATAGGGGATATTATTTTTGTAAAACCCGCAACAACAGGATTGTAATAATCAACTTTGAACAAATTGAATATAAAGTAAAGCATTAACCCATAAACAATAAGTTCGATTATTAAATTTAAAATCTCCATAATTATTTAATTTTCTGATATTTCCTTTGCACGAATTAAAGCAGCTTTTATTCCAGCATCAAAGTTCTTTAAAAAATGCAATCTTTTAAGTTCTTTAATTGCTGCCTCAGTAGTACCTTTTTTTGACGACACCTCATGAATTAAATCATCTAATGTTTTGTCATTATTTATAGACTCAGATACACCCAAAAGTAATGTTCGTATAATTTTTTTAGAAAGTTTTTCATTATTTACAAGCTTATTAATCCTTTTTTCATATACTTTTAATATATAGAAGAAGTATGCAGGGCCACTTCCAAACAGGGCTGTTATATCATCTAAACCTGCTTCATGCTCCAGCTCTATAATTTCACCAAGTTTTTTAAATAAATTCTTTATATACACATAATTAGCTTTTGAGAAATTACGATTGTAAATCCCAGAAATTCCATTTAATGAGCTGCATGAGGTATTTGGCATGACCCTTACTACTTTTAACTTATTTGAAAGAGCGGCAATATTTTTTGTTTTTATTCCTGCACACAAACTCACTAAATTAGGAGCTTGATCGATATTTAATATTTCAATAACCGCCTTTTTATAATCTTTAGGTTTAACACCTAAAACATATATATCTATTTTGTGGCTATTATTAAGGAGATCTTTTTTAGAAATAGAATTTATTTTGAGCTTCTTGAGTGTATTTCTTGTAGAAATATTTCTTGTATAAGCAAAAATATTTTTTTTCTTATAGCCGCATTTCAACAAACCCTCAATTATTGAGCTTGATATATTGCCGCTTCCATAAAATAAAATATTTTTCATGTTCTTTTTCCAAAAATGGATTCGCCTATTCTAATCATGTTTGAGCCACACTCAATAGCCAACTTATAATCGTGAGTTGTACCCATAGACAAGCAGCTTGCCTCAGGATGCATCATCTCAATCTTATCCAGAGCTTTTCTTGCTAAAAGCATAGTTTCTTTTTGCGCGTCATTGCTAACAGATATATCAGGTAAAACCATGATACCTTTCATTTTTAAATTTTTAAAAATAGATATATCTTCAATGAAATCATCTAATTCAATTAAAGATATACCATTTTTTGAAGGTTCATTTGAGATATTAATTTGTATAAGAATATTTAAAGTTTTATTAAGTTTTTTACACTCAACATCAAGTATTTTAGCCACCTTAAACCTATCTATTGTATGAACCCATGAAGCATTTTTTGCAATCGTTTTAATTTTATTAGATTGAATAGCTCCAATAAAATGAAAGTCAACATTTGGTAAATCAGAAGCTTTTTCAGATAACTCTTGGGCGTAGTTCTCTCCAAACTCTCTAAAGCCTAAATCATATGCTTCTCTAATTTGAGCTACACTCTTTCTTTTTGATACCGGAATTATAGTTACTTCTTTTTTTATATTATATTTTGATTTAATAGCATCTATTTCAGCATGAAGAGTTGCTATATTTTTTTTTATTGTTTGTCCTTGCATCTTTGTTTTACCATTGGTGAGAAGCCAAGGCCTATTATATCTTCTCTTGCATTATTAACTGACGACTTATTATCAAATGGACCCAATAAAACTCTATAGAAAATCTTATTTTGATATTTTTTTAACAAAACCTCTTCGATATAAATATTATTTAGATTGCTGCCATTCTGAATTATATCAAGGGCTTCATTTGCATATTTTTTAATGCCATATGTTTCAACTTGGAGAAAAAATATACATTGTCCTGAGTTAAAACTTTTAAAATCTGATTCTATCAATACCAGATCATTTTGCAGCCTTTCAGGGAAATCAATTATAACTTGGTTGGTAATGGGTCTTGGTCTAATTTCCTCAACATTTGTATCAAAATAAAAAAAAGAACCAAAGATACAAATAATTGATATTGAGATTAAAAAAATTACATTAGGAAATCCTATTGATGCAGCTTGAGAGTAATTGGTTTTATATTTTTTTCTTTTATTTTTTTTACTTGAAGATAGGTTTGCAAAATCCCTCATCTCACATTTTATTTAATGGTGAAATGCCTAGTAAGTTTAATGCATTTCCAAAAACAATTTTGAGGGCATTTAGCGCTGACATTATTGAAGAAAGATTATCTTCTGATTCAGAGAGGACATGATTATCATTATAAAAGCTGTGAAAAGTATGAGCTAAATCTCTTAAATAATAAATTATTATATGTGGGTGCATATTATCCGCAGCTCGTTGGACAATTTCAGGATATCTCATCAGTTCATGGATTATCTTATCGCAATTTTTATATTCACCATTTTTAAGAGTATTTTTTGAAGAACTAATATTCATATTAATAAATTTTTCATTTAAAGATTCTATTCTTGCGTGAGCATATTGTATGTAATAGTAAATATTTTCTTTTTTATCTGACTTAGCAAGATCAAGATCAAAATCAAGATGTTGATCAGCTTGCTTCGAGAGATAATAGAACCTTGACGCATCAACGCCAATATTTTCCACAAGATCTGCTAGAGTAAAAAATTCACCGCTTCTAGTAGACATTTTTACTTTTCTGCCACCTTGAAAGAGATTAGCAAATTGGACTAAACAAACTTGCAATTTATCTTTATCAAAATTCATTGAAGCAAGAGATGCTTCTATTCTTTTTATGTATCCATGATGATCTGCGCCCCATATATTTATAATTTTATCAAAGCCTCTATCTAGCTTATTCTTATGATATGCAACATCAGATGCAAAATAGGTTGCTCTGCCATCATCCCTGATCAGTACTCTATCTTTGTCATCTTCAAGTGCGGTTGTTTGAAGCCAAATGGCACCATCTTTCTCAAATGTTTTACCTTTCTCTGCTAATAAATTAATTGATTTTGAAATATCTGAGTCTTGATTAAGAGTGCTTCCAAGCGTAGATTCAAAAAACCATTCATCATGCTTTACATTAAATTCTTCAAGGTCATTTTTAATTGAAATCAGAACATTGTCGAGCGCATATTTTTTTATCGCAAACCATAAATCCTCATTATCAGCTTTTAAAAAATCAATAATTTTATCAATCTGTTTTTCAGGATCATCATCAGAAAATTTATTAATGTCAAAGCTAAAAGTAGCATCCTTTGAAGATTGGGATTTAAAATTATTGCTTATATTTTTAATATAGTCTCCTTTATAAGCGCTTGCAGGAAAATCATCATCAGAGATATTTATTTGTCTTAAGATAACGCTTGTTGTGAGGATATCCATCTGTCTTCCAGCATCATTAACGTAATACTCTTTCTCAACTTTGCATCCAGTAGCTGATAACAATCTTGCGCATGCATCACCATATGCCGCTCCTCTGCCATGACCAACATGGAGCGGACCAGTAGGGTTTGCAGAAACAAACTCTATTTGGATCTTTTTATCTTTTCCAGAATTTGAATTACCAAATGTTTCTTTTTTTGAGAGGGCATCTTCAACAACTGAATAAAACGCTTCTCTTGTTAAATGTAAATTTATAAAACCTGGCCCAGCAATTTCAACATTTTCTATGGCTACATCTTTTATAAGAATTTCTTTTAATTTTTCTGATAGTTCTCGTGGATTAGTTTTTAAAGTATTTCCAGCAACCAAGCATGCATTCGAGGTTATATGTCCTCTCTCGAGATTTTCAGATATTAGAGTATTTACTTTGCTTTTTAATGATATGAGATCTTCATTAGTTAAATCATCTAATGATTTTATAAACTCAAAAATTATTTTATTAATTTTATAAAGTATCATTAAGCTCTTCCAACATAACTTTCATCTCTAGTATCAACTTTTACAATCTCTCCTTCATTTACAAATAAAGGGACGTTAATGGTTATCCCTGTTTCCAATTCAGCTGGCTTAGTGGCGCCAGAAACAGTATCACCTTTGACACCTGGCTCAGATCGAATAATCTTAAGCTCAACAAAAACAGGCGGCTGAACACTAATTACTTTCCCATCCCAAAATAGCAGCTCACACTTTTCTTGTCCCGTGAGCCATTTTTCTGCACCCTCCATATCAGAAACGCTTAGTTCAATTTGTTCAAAAGATTCTGAGTCCATAAAATGATATACCTCACCATCGGTGTATAAGAACTCCATTTCTCTATCTTGAACATCAGCAAGCTCAGCGGATTCTCCAGATTTAAAAGTTTTTTCATTTGTGTTGCCACTTAATAAATTTTTATATTTAACACGCATAACAGCCTGACCTTTTCCAGGCTTATGAAATTCGTGATTGATTATTGAGCAAGGCGAGCCATCAATAATTAGCTTTGTACCATTTTTAAATTGATTTGTAGAAATTTTCATATGTCTTTTTAATATGATATTTTATATGAAAACTTATTAATAATTATGAATAAAATTATAAATGTCATTATAGCTCTCTTTTCTTTTTTAATTGCTTTTGGAATTGCATACTCAACCGGACTAAGCTCAGTGGTCATGGCTGTTTGTCTAGCATATTTAATCCAATGGCTTTTATTCATACCAGCATATGTTTTCCAAACTGAGAAGTTTTATGATTTATCAGGTGGGTTAACTTATATTACTGTTGTCATCTTCAGCTTAGCTGTAACTTCAAATTCAGTCATTAATTTAGCAAATTTAATTATTGCAATATTTATTATCATTTGGGCAATAAGATTAAGCTCATTTTTATTTCTAAGAATATCTAAAGATGGCGAGGATAAAAGATTTAGATCTATAAAACCAAATCTGACTCAATTTTTTATGACTTGGACACTGCAAGGTATGTGGGTCTCTTTATGTTCGATGTGCGCGCTTACAGCAATTAATACAGGCAGGTTAGAAGTGATGAATATATTCTTTATTATAGGTGCTTGTATATTTGTAACGGGGCTTTATATTGAAATCAAAGCAGATAATCAAAAAAGCAGATTTAGAAGTATTCCAGAAAATAGAGATAGATTTATTACAGATGGTTTATGGTCTAAATCTCGACATCCAAACTACTTTGGCGAAGTTCTCTTATGGTCGGGCATTGCAGTTATGTCAGTATCCGCTCTTGAAGGCTTACAATATATAACTTTAATTTCTCCAATATTTACTTATCTGTTATTAGTTCATGTAAGTGGTGTAAGGATGCTTGAAGCTAGAGCAGATATCAAATGGGGACAAGACCCTGAATACAAGAATTATGTCGAAAAAACACCTATGTTATTTCCAAAATTATAAGCAATATTTATATGTGTTTTTTGTAAATTAGTATTTTGTATATAGCAATTTGGCTGTTAGAATAGTGAAACTTTTAAGGGAGTCAGTTATGAAAAACTATAAGGTTATTGCCTTGGCTACAGTTTTGTCATTTTCATTTTTAGCGCAAGCAAATGAATCAGAGGCGGTAGTTGTTGAGGCATCAATGGAGAATGTGCTTGAGGTTGGAAGGGAAAATCAACAACTTTCAGCTGCCTCTCAAAGCAGAATAGATAGCACAGAAAGACAAACAGATAAAATAGTTAATGAATATAAAGTTGTCGCTAAGCAAGTAGAGGGGCTTAAACTTTATAACGAACAAAAAAGAATTCAAATCAAAGCTCAGCTGGAGCTTATGGATAAGTTAGATGACCAACTTGATCAAGTTGTCGTTATGCAAAGACAAATCCCGCCTTTGGCTCAAAGAATGCTAGAAAGTCTTGAGAATTTCATCAACTTAGATACTCCTTTTAGAATTGAAGAAAGACAAAATAGAATTGATCTTGTAAGAGCCTCACTAGCAAAACCAAAAGTTACAGCTTCTGAGCAAGTAAGACAAGTACTAGAGGCATACAACATCGAAGCTGAATATGGTAGAAAAATTGATTCATATGAAGCAACTGTAGAAGGCAAGGTTGTAAATATATTAGTAGTTGGAAGAATTGGAATGTTTTATCAAACCAAGGACGAAACAGAAACTGGTGTTTGGAACAACGATTCACAATCATGGGAAATTATTGATGGTTACAGAAGGCCTGTAAGAGACGGTATTAGAATGGCTAAGAAACTAGCCCCAACAGATATGTTAACAATTCCTGTTCTTAAAGGAGGTGCATAATGCATTTTTTCAAAAATAACTTATTAATACTTCCTTTATTAATAAGCTTGATAGTTTCAGCTTTTATATCTGCGCAAGAAGAGGCAGAAGAAACAGCTCAAGCTTCAACTATTACAGAGCTACTCCAGCTTGTTAAGGAAGGAAAGACAAAAGAGCAATCAATAAACAACAAAAGGGAACAAGATTTTCTAGCTAACAAAAATAAACAAGCATCGATATTAGCTGCTGAAAAGAGAGAATTAGCAAGACAAGAAAAAATTGCTGATACCCTGGAAGCCGAATATAAGAAGAACGAAGAAATCTTGAGAGTAAAAGAAGAGGCTTACCAAAAAGAATTAGGCTCTCTTGTTGAGCTCTTTGGGCATTTACAAAGTTCTGCATCTGAAGCAGCTGTCCAACTTTCAGATTCACTAACTAGTGCGCAGTACGGAAGAGACAGAGTTGGCTTTTTAAATGATCTAACAGCAAAAATGTCAGAAACAACCGAATTACCAACAATTAGAGAGATTGAAGGTTTGTGGTTTGAATTACAAAGAGAAATGGCTGCAAGTAAAGAGGTTGTATCTTTTTCAACTAATGTTGTAGATGTAAATGGTGAAACATCAGAATGTGATGTTACTAGAGTAGGATTATTTAATGCAGTATGTGATGGAAAGTATTTAGAATATGCAGCTTCGGAAGGCAAATATGCTTTTCTTCCTAGACAACCAGCTGGCAGATATACAAAAACAGCTAAAAATGTAGGAGAAGCATCAACAGGCGAGATGGTTAAATTTGGAGTTGATCCAACTGGACCTACTGGTGGTAGTTTATTAGCAAATCTTATTCAAACTCCATCTTTAGCTGAAAGAGCAGCTCAGGGTAGAGAGGTTGGTTATGCAATTATAGCTGTTGGTCTTATAGGTATTCTATTTGCTATATATAAACTGGTTGAGCTTTCAAATATTTCTAGAGCAGTTAAAAAACAAGCTCAAAACGCTGGTGATGCTGAGTCATCAAACGCATTAGGAAGAGTCTTAATGGCTGGTAAGGCTAACTTCGATAAAGATATTGATACTTTAGAGCTTAAGTTGGCTGAAGCTATTATGGCTGAAAGACCTCAAATCGAACGAGGTATAAGTGGTATAAGAATCATTTCTGTAGTTGCTCCTTTAGCAGGGTTGCTTGGAACAGTAACGGGTATGATTGTAACTTTCCAAATGATTACCTTATATGGAACTGGTGATCCTAAACTAATGGCGGGTGGTATATCTCAAGCGCTTGTAACAACAGTATTAGGTTTATTGGTAGCTATTCCAACTACACTTCTTCATTCTTTTGCAGCCTCATCTGCAAAATCAATAATTGGTGTATTAGAAGAGCAAAGTACTGGTATTTTAGCTGAGCACGCAGAAACTAAGTAAATTATATGTTCTACGCATTAAGTGAAGCTTTACTCTCCATAAGAGACTTCATGGAGCAAGGAGGAACTGTCCTCTGGCTAATCGCTATATTAGTATTCTTTATGTGGGGCATGATTTTCGAAAGAATTTGGTATTTATCTCATGGTCACAACTCATATATTGATAAATTGGCAAATCAATGGAACTCAAGAAAAGATAAAACCTCATGGTATGCGTTACAAGTAAGAGAAAAATTAATTTCTCAAGCAAAATCCGAAATCAATAAAAATCTTAGCATGATTCAAACATGCATTATGTTAGCGCCATTATTTGGTCTTTTGGGAACAGTAACAGGAATGATTGAGGTATTTCAGGTTATGGCCTTTAGTGGTGGCGGTGATGCTAGAGCTATGGCAGGTGGCGTTTCTAAAGCAACATTACCTACAATGGCTGGTATGGTTGTAGCTTTGTCAGGAGTTTTTGCTAGTATTTACTTAAATAGTGCAAGTACAAGACATGAATCTAATTTAGATGAAATAATTAAGAGGGAATTTTAGGAGAATTTAATGAGAAGGAATGCGATAACAAGCGCTGTTAAAGACGAAGAAAGCGAAATAAATTTAACACCTATGTTAGATGTGGTTTTTATCATGTTGATATTCTTTATTGTTACTGCAAATTTCATCAAAGAACCAGGCCTCGATGTTAATAGGCCTGACTCAGATACTGCGGAAACTCAAGAAAATGCAGCCATTCTTATCGCTGTTGGTCCTACTGGTGAAGTATGGATGGACGGTAGAAGAATTGACGTTAGACAGGTTAAAGCTAACGTTGTAAAAATGCTTGCTGATAACCCACAGGGTTCTGTTGTAATTCAGGCCGATGAAAAAGCAGTGGCTGACACTATTATCAAAGTTATGGACGGCGCAAGAGAGGCTGGAGTAACAGCAATTTCATTGGCATCAGAGCCAAAATAATTAACAAATGAACGCAGTAGTAAACTCTATATCATTATCTTTTAAAAAGGTAATTGAGCCTATTCACAGAGTTTATGCCGCTGCCTTTGATGCAAATAAATATGTTGCTGGGTTCGGTTTTGCTGCAATGATAACTTTTGCACTTTTCTTTGTAATGGTTATATTAATCTCACTTGGAGATGCAAAGATGAAGGATGATAATTCAGTTAAATTAGCTGATATTGTAATGCCTGAAAGAGAGATTCAAACATTTATGGATGAGGTTGATAAGCCTGATAAACCTGATGAGCAGCCTGAAGATATTGCACAGCCAGAGTTAGACCTTCAACCTTTACAAGGCTTAGATGTGAGCATTGCTAAACCAAAAGCACAAGTAAAAGCTGGCGGCTCATTTTTTAGAGATGGTGAGTACATACCCTTATTCAAAGTTCAGCCAATTTATCCAAGGAGAGCTCAGGAGAGAGGAACCCAAGGCTATGCATTGGTTAAATTTACAATTACTGAATCTGGCTCAGTTGAAAACGCAGTAGCAACAGAGGGATACTGTGGAGACCCAGAAGGCCCTCAAGAGGAAATGAGGCCATGTTCTATTTTTAATAGCGCGTCTGCAAGAGCTGCAATAAAATTAAAATATAAGCCAAAAATTGTTGATGGGAGAGCGGTCCCTGTTAATGATGTATATCATAGATTTACATTTATAATGGCGGGTGAAGAGTAATGCGCAAACTTTACAAAAATATCAGTAAAATCTTATTCAGTACAGCATTAATAATTTCTTTTGCTTTCTTTTCATTAGATTCTTTTGCACAAAACAATGATCAGTCTGGTAAAAAAATTACCTATAAAAAAGCAAGAGCACTTCAGTCCTCAACTGCAAAAAAAATGGCGGAAGTTTACAAGGCCTATGAAAGACTTGATGATGATGGTAAAGAAGATCCTGACCTAGAAACCGTTAAAAGAGTTCTAACTGAATTAAGAGCTAACTTATCCGAAATGAAAAGTTATGATCGTTCTGTGGTTTGGTATCAGTGG
>Ga0213859_10000761_pt1 | contig 14644 bp, 13 predicted proteins | sample PICome_2_FD_160133 | JGI IMG/M metagenome (GOLD analysis project Ga0213859, IMG submission 160133) | Coastal seawater microbial communities near Pivers Island, North Carolina, United States - PICO304 | ecosystem: Environmental > Aquatic > Marine > Coastal | place: USA: North Carolina... | reverse complement strand
GCTAAAATAGATAAATTAGAATTCCATTTTGAATTTGAGCTTTCAACACCCCTTCGTGTTGTAGCATTGTCCATTACGTCATCATGATAAAGGCTCCCAATATGAATCAACTCAACTGCAACACCTGCATCTATAATTCTGTTTATATAGTTTTTTTCGTCTCCAAATTTTCCCGAAAGTAGTGAAATTATTGGTCTAAACCTTTTTCCACCAGCTTTTATTAAGTATTGTGAGATTGAGGAGAGGTATTCATCATTTGAACTAGAAACATCAATTAGCCGTTCTTCTAATTTGTTCAAATTTTCCCACAAATCGTCAAATGGAATGATTTTTTGTATTTCATTACTTTCCATAGTTAAAGAATACGTGAAATGTATAAATACTTGTAATTTTCATTTAAGTGTATAAACGGATAGTTATTAAAATGAAAACATGTTTGAAAGATTTACAGATCGTGCCAGAAGAGTAGTTGTTCTTGCTCAAGAAGAAGCAAGAAGACTAAATCATAATTATATTGGTACCGAGCACATCCTGCTTGGTTTAATTCAAGAAGGAGAAGGACATGCTGCAAAGGCACTTGAGGAACTTAACATTAACATTGATAGTGTAAGGTCGGAAGTTGTTGAGATTATTGGTGAAGGTCAGCAGTCTCCTAGTGGACATATTCCATTCACACCTCGTGCAAAAAAAGTTTTAGAACTCTCATTAAGAGAAGCTTTACAATTAGGCCATAACTATATAGGCACAGAGCATATTCTTTTGGGCCTTATTAGAGAAGGTGAAGGTGTAGCTGCACAAGTACTTAAAAAACTTGGAGCAGAGCTTGCACAAGTTAGACAAACTGTAATTAAATTAATTTCTTCATCAGGTGAAAGTAAAAAACAGCAGTCGGCATCAACTGGTGGTAGAGAGAGACCAGGATCAAATACAGGTTCTGCAATCTTAGATCAATTTGGCAGAAACTTAACCAGAATGGCAAAAGAAGGAAAGCTTGATCCTGTTATTGGGCGTACCATCGAAATCGAAAGAGTTATGCAGATTCTTTCACGTAGAACAAAAAACAATCCTGTTTTGATTGGAGAGCCAGGAGTTGGAAAAACTGCAATCGTTGAAGGACTAGCACAAAAAATTATTACAGGTGAAGTACCTGTAACTCTTGAAGGAAAACAAATTTATACCCTAGATTTATCTGCTTTAGTAGCTGGTTCTAGATATCGTGGAGATTTTGAAGAAAGACTTAAAAAAGTTTTAAAAGAGATAAAAACTAGAGGTGACATTGTACTTTTTATTGATGAAATCCACACTCTTGTTGGAGCAGGAGCGGCAGAAGGTGCAATTGATGCCGCATCAATATTAAAACCAATGTTAGCTAGGGGAGAGCTACAAACAATTGGCGCAACAACACTTGAAGAATTCAGAAAGCATTTTGAAAAAGATGCAGCTTTAGAAAGAAGGTTTCAATCTGTACAAGTTGATGAACCAAAACTCTCTGATGCGATCGAAATTCTTGATGGACTAAAAGACAGATATGAAGTTCACCATGGTGTTCGGTTTACAGACCAAGCTATAGCTTCAGCTGTAAACATGGCTGATAGATATATATCAGATAGATTTTTACCTGACAAAGCAATAGATTTAATTGATGAAGCAGGCAGTCGAATGAGAGTATACAAAAAGCCTTTAGAGCCTGAAAAACAAGAAGCAGCAGACAAACTTAAGAATTTAAGAGAACAAAAAATTGATGCTGTACAGTCACAACTATATGAGAAAGCAGCACAAATTAGAGATCAAGAAAAACTTCTTCTAGACGAGGTTTCTGGTAGCAACCCAAGTGAAGTTTCTGAAATAGAGATGGTTATCGATGAAGAAGAAATAGCTGAAGTCTTAGCTCAGTGGACTGGTATTCCGGTACACAGATTAACACAAGAAGAAACAGCTAGATTGCTGGAAATGGAAAATGAATTACATAAAAGAATTATTGGACAAGAAGAAGCTATTTCAGCAGTTTCTAAAGCAATTAGAAGAACTAGATCAGGTCTAAAAGACCCGAAACGACCATCTGGATCATTTATATTCTTAGGACCTTCCGGAGTTGGTAAAACAGAAACAGCAAAAGCTTTGGCAGAGTTTCTTTTTGGAGATGAAGATTCATTAATTCAAATTGACATGTCTGAATATATGGAAAAACACACTGTTAGTAGATTAATTGGTTCTCCTCCAGGTTACGTTGGTTATGATGAAGGCGGACAACTTACAGAAGCAGTTCGTAGGAAACCATTCAGCATAGTACTTCTTGATGAGGTTGAAAAAGCGCATCCAGACGTATTTAATACTCTTCTTCAAATTTTAGAAGATGGACGTTTAACTGATGCTCAGGGAAGAACTGTTGACTTCAAGAATACAATTATCATCATGACTTCTAACCTTGGAACGAAAGATATTGCAAAGAACGTTGGTTTTAGTAGTCTGTCAGAGATTGATAATTACGAAAAAATGAAATCTAAAGTTAGAGAAGAGTTAAAAAGATATTTCAAGCCAGAATTCTTAAATAGAATAGATGAAACAATTGTGTTTCACGAACTTACACTAGATGAAGTAAAAGAGATTGTTGACTTAATGCTTGACAGAGTTCATGAACAATTAAAAAATTCCGACTTAGAGGTTGTTCTTTCTGATGAAGCAAAAGAGTATTTGGCAACTGAAGGATATGATAAAGAATTTGGCGCCAGACCGCTTAGAAGATCTATTCAGCGTCTTTTAGAGGACCCTTTATCTGAAGAACTTTTAATTGGTAAATATAAGGCCGGTTCAACGATTGTTGTTTCCCTTGATAGTGAAAATCAAAAGCTTGATTTTGAACCTGTTGAAGCACCTGACGAACCTCCAGTAGATTTTGTCGATTCAGAATCATAAGATTTTGTCAAACTCAATTGAAAAACTTAAGTAGTTATCTGCGCTAATTGAATTTTATTGTCTAGTATTATCATCGTAAGGGTATTTGTATACCTACAACTAGTTGAACAAGGAGTAATCGTGACTCAAATGAAGTCAAAAAGGTTAGTACTTTTTATAGTATTTGCCTTAATTATAACTGCTTGTGGTGGTGGATCTGAAGATTCAGTTGACGAAGTTGTAGCAGACGAGCCAGCTGAAACGCTGGACGCTCCTGCTACTACTGCAGCGGCACCTGAACCAGAAGAACCAGCAGCAAAAGTATGTTTAGTGTTGGATATCGGTGGTCTTGGAGATCAGGGATTCAACGATATGGCTTATGATGGTTATCAAAAAGCATTAGCTGATTTTAATGTTGAGGGAACCTTCTTAGAGCCGGATGAGGGCGGCGAAAACAGAGGTGAATTGTTAGACCTTTGTGCAGCAGATGGAAACGATCTTGTTATTGGTAATGGATTCCTGTTTGCAGGTGCAATTACTGAAACAGCAGCAAATTATCCAGATGTAAATTTCGCAATTACAGATGAAACTTTTGTAGAAGGTGAAAACATTAGATCTATGGTTTTTGCTGAAGAGCAAGGTTCTTATCTTGTTGGAGTAGCAGCAGCTTTACAAACAGAGTCAGGCATTGTTGGTTTTGTTGGTGGCGTTGATATTCCGTTAATCCATGCTTTTGAAGCAGGGTTTATACAAGGTGTAAAATCTGTAGATCCGAATATCACAATAATTTCAAAATACGCATCTGTACCACCAGACTTTTCAGGATTCAACGATCCTGTTAAAGGAAAAGAGATAGCTTTAGCTATGTATGAAGAAGGTGCTGATGTTGTATATCATGCTGCAGGAGGTACGGGCATAGGTGTCTGTCAAGCAACTGCGGAGCACTCTTCTGCAAGTGGTGAAAAAGACTGGTGTATAGGTGTTGACACTGATCAAATTACTACTATTGGTTCTGCGTTTCCAGAAACCAAAGAGTATTTCCTATCATCAATGCTGAAGCAGGTTGATGTTGCGGTTTATAACGCAATAAAAGACACTGTAAATGGTGAATTTGGCAGCGGGTCTGATGGAGGACCTAATGTTATAAGAGAAAATCTTGCTAGTGGTGGAATTGACATTTCATATACTGGTGGATATATCGATGGCATAAAAGACTCTATCGAAGCAGCTAGGGAAGAAATAATAAGTGGAGCTGTAACAGTCTCTAGAGAACGTCCTTAGTAAGTTATAAAAATGTCTTATTCGTTCCAAGTATTCACTTGGAACGAATAAGTACTTAAGAATATGCAATCTATAAAAATTAAAGATATTTCAAAAAGCTTTCCTGGAGTCAAAGCAAATTCAAATATTTCATTTGATATTAATGAAGGATCTATTCATGCCATTGTTGGGGAAAATGGAGCTGGTAAGTCAACATTAATGAAAATTCTTTATGGAATGATTAAGCCTGATTCGGGGGATATATATGTTTTTAATGAAAAAATATCTTTAAATTCACCAAAAGATGCAATCAGTTATGGATTGGGAATGGTTCACCAGCATTTTATGCTTGCCGACAATTTTTCAGTTATTGAAAGCATAATACTTGGTATAGACAATGCAGGTTTGAAAAATCTTAAACTTGACCAGTATAAAAAATCTATCAAAGAAGTTATGGAAAGATACTCACTTAATGTTGGACTAGATCAATTTGTTGATGAGTTAGGAGTAGGCGAAAAACAAAGAGTGGAAATTTTAAAAGTTTTATTTCGAGGAGCAAAAATTTTAATTTTAGATGAACCAACAGCTGTTTTAGTGCCACAAGAAGTTGATGAACTTTTTAAAAATCTAAAAGAACTTCAAAAAAACGGTGTAACTGTAATATTTATTTCTCATAAGCTTGATGAAGTTTTGAGAATTGCTGATGAAATAACAGTAATGAGAGCTGGTGAAATTATTGATACAGTAAAATCAAATGAAATAAATAAAAAACAACTAGCAGAAATGATGATTGGTTCAAGTTTGCCAAAGCCACCTAAAAGAGAATCTGATGCTGGAAATAAAAATATATTAGAGATAGAAAATCTTGATGCAACAAACCAACAAGGAAAAAAACTTTTTCAAAATATTTCTTTTGAAATAAAAAAATCAGAAATATTAGGAATTGCAGGAGTTGAGGGAAACGGTCAAAAGGAACTTATAGAATCTTTAATAGGAATACAAGAAATTAGTAAAGGTAATATTTATCTCAATAGAAAAAAAATAAATACTTTAAGCGTACAAGAAAGACTATCTTTAGGGATTAGCTTAATACCTGAAGATAGACAAGCCCAGGCACTTGTTATGGACATGAGACTTACTGACAATGTAATGCTTGGAAGACAATCAGAAAACCAATTTAAAACGAATCTTTCTACTGTTAATTTCAAAAATGCTATCAGCAAATCAAAAAAAGTAATAAATAATTTTAGAGTTAAAACTCCCAACGAAGCAACTATTGTTACTGCTTTGTCAGGAGGGAATCAACAAAAGTTTGTAGTAGGAAGAGAGTTGGAAGATCATCCAAGTCTTTTAATTTCTTCACAACCAACTCGTGGTGTAGATATTGGTGCACAGGCTTTAATTTGGCAAAAATTGAGAGAGTCTAGAGATAAAGGATTAGCAGTTTTACTAGTATCAGCTGATTTAGAGGAATTGATTGGGCTTTCAGATAGAATACTTGTAATATACCAAGGTAAATTTGTTGCAAATTTAAATCCAGAAGATATAACTCCAGAAGATTTGGGTGCCTATATGACAGGTTTGAAGAAATGAAAATTAAATATAATCTAATTAGCTTATCAGCTCCTGTATTGGCACTTTCGCTTTCGGTGTGTATTACATCACTGATTTTGATTGCTATAGGAAAAAATCCTTTAGAGACCTTTGCTTTAATGTATGATTATGGAACAACTGGAAAGTCTTTGGTGTCGATTGTTAATAGATTTATTCCACTTTATATCTCAGCAATAGCAGTTGCAGTAGGATTTAAGATGGGGCTTTTTAATATAGGTGTAGAAGGACAATATTTGCTTAGTGCATTATTAGCCGCAGCGATTGGAGCATCCTTTAGCGTTTCTAGACCAGTTCATATTTTATTAATAATGATTATCGCTACAATGGTGTCAGCCTTCTGGGGAGCAATTGCTGGATATCTTAAAGTTAATAAAGGTATACACGAGGTTATTTCAACAATAATGCTCAACTATATTGGAACTGGAATAATTGCCTACTTACTTGGCCAGGTCTTTAATGATGAAGATAAAGCAAATTTAATTCCTCAAACTACACCACTACCTAAAACAGGACAAATTCCTGAATTAAATAAATTGTTGAGCATAGAAGATTTACCAAGTTTGCATGGATTTTTGCCAATAGCAATTACTTTAGGGATAATTTATTATCTCTTAATCTGGAAGACAACTTTGGGTTATAACTTAAGAATTACAGGCCAAAATCCGATTGCAGCAAAATTTAGCGGTGTTGATCCAAAAAGATTGACAATGCTTGCAATGATTATATCAGGTGGCTTTGCTGGACTTGTTGGAATGGGTCCATTGTTAAGTTACCATCATCAATATTCAATTGATTTTCCAGCAGGGCTTGGCTTTGCTGGAATTGGTGTGGCTTTACTTGGAAGAAACCACCCTATCGGTATGGCTTTTGGAGCAATCCTATTTGCTTTTTTGGAGAGGTCTTCTCAAATTTTAGATTTAAGAGATGTGCCAAAAGAAATTGAAACGATGATGTCTGCATTTATTCTTTTAATTGTCGTTGTTTTTTATGAAATTATAAGAAGATATATAGTGACTCAACAAATCAAAGAAGCATCAAAAGAAACGGAAAGTTAATTGTGGATAAATTAATTAAATTTTTGAAAGAAAAATATTTGATTATTACGCCTGTTCTTCTAATTATTTCAATTGCTCAAATTGATCAGTATTCACAACTAACAACAAGTGGAACATTTGGATCAGCTCTTAGGCTTTCTATTCCTATAATGCTTGCAGGTCTAGGAGGTCTTTTTTCAGAAAGAACTGGAGTTGTAAATATTGGTCTAGAAGGAATGATGATTATGGGCACTTGGTTTACAGCTTGGGGAGGAGTGTTGTTTGGCCCTTGGTATGGAGTTTTATTTGGTTTGGCTGGAGGTGCACTCTTTGGATTGATACATGCAATAGCTACAGTTTCTTTTCAAGTTGACCATATTGTATCTGGCGTTGCTATAAACATTCTTGCTGTAGGCGCAGGTAGGTTTTTTAATATACTTGCATTTAATGATTATGAATATGCCAGCTCAACGGCATCTCCAATAGTAAATGGTCAAATTGGAAAAGTAACATTACCTTTTTTATCTGGAGGAGATATAAACGGTTCATCGACTTTAAATATTTTGGGAATCATAGAGGAACAAAACATATTTCTTATATCTGACATTGCAGGTTTGCTTTATGGAGTCACTTCAAATATTTCCTATTTTTCGATTTTAGCTTTGTTACTTATTCCAGGGTCAATTTATTTTTTATGGAAAACTCCATTAGGTTTACAAATGAGAAGCGTCGGAGAACTTCCGTCTGGAAGTGAATCATTAGGAGTAAACGTATATTTAATGAAGTACTTAGGTGTAATAATATCTGGTGCGCTTGCAGGATTGGGTGGAGCTTTCCTAGTTTTAGAAGGCCCAAGTGTATATCTTGAAGGACAAACCAATGGAAGAGGCTTTATAGGTTTAGCCTCATTACTTTTTGGGAATTACAGACCATTTGGAGTTTTTCTAGGTGCTGGATTATTTGGTTTTGCTGATGCTTTGCAATTAAGATCTGAAGAGTCAATACATGGCTTACTTATCGTAGTCTTTTTATTTCTTTTTATTCTTGCTGCAAGATTTATTTATAAAAAAAATCTTAAATCTGGATTAATTTGTATTGTGTTAGGTTTGTTTTTTCTTATTTGGTTCAACAATTCTACAGAAATTCCTATTCAATTTGTTTATTTTACTCCACATTTGACAACTTTAATTGTTCTATCATTCGCAACTCAAAAATTTAGGATGCCACAAAAAGTTGGACAACCATATAGAAAAGGAGAACTAAACTAGCCTCTTCCGTAGAAAGTAATTTCCTGAATTGCACATTCCTCGAAAGGTTGACTTCCACCAATTTCTTCACCTTGAAAAGCCGACAATATATCTATTCTTATATAAGATGTTGTTGCATTAATATCAACCCATTGAGAAGTATTGTCATTCTCAAGCTCTTTATTTAATAAGATATTGCTGTCATTTGTGGAAATTGTAATATCTCGAGCTTTAAAGTTTCTGGCAAATGATTTTGAATCTTCAACGTTTTGAAAAACCAAAAATTCAATATATATTTCTTGGGAAAAATTAAATTCAATCCATCCATCAGCGCATTTTAAACTGTTGTCTTGCCATGAAGAAGGGCTACCATCGTAAAGGTTTTTACAAGAATAACCATCTCCATCTTTATATGAACTTGATGCAGAACAGTCCTTCGGTAATTGCTTTTCTAAAATTCTCTGTATTGTTGTTGTAGATGAAGAAGTTGTAGATTGCTGTACGATTTCAACTTGCTCAACAATTTCTTCAGATATATTTGAGTTATAAAAGTAACTAGCTAGAGCTATTAACGGGATCAAGAAAGTTAAGAAAAAAACAGCTCTTATTCCAGGCACTTCTTTTCTTGATGGTAAAGCAGTTGCTCCATAACTAGAAAGAGGCTTTACAAGAGGTTGAGAACAATTTTTACAATTTTTAACTGATGGAAAATTGTATGTAGAGCAATTTGAACACTTTAATTGCGGAACACGAGTTCTGTTTCCAACTTCTTCATTATTGCTAGATTTTTCATTAATGTCTTCTAGTTTTAATCCCAACCAATCGCCGCAACTTGAACAAAATTCTAAGGTTTTTTCAACACTAGCCGAGCAACTTTTACACTTAACATTTTCCATAATTTTAACTTAATAACTAATAATAAAATAATACAGTAACATTCAAATAAAAAAATTACTCATATATAAAAGAGGAAATATGGAAAATGATAATGTATTGGTAGAGCTGTTACCGGGACAACCTTTAAGAGTCGGAGTTGATCTTATTGCAGACAAAAATTCTGGGGCCTTAATTGTAATTGGGACATCAAGTAAATTAGATAAAATGTCTTCCGGAGGAATTATTTTAAATGACTGTGATTACTCTCCTGAAATGCTTAGCGAATTATCAAAAATGGATGGTGCAATAATCATCGACAATTATGTAAAAAAAATACTTAAAGCAAATGTTCACCTAAATCCATCTGACTCCTTGGCCACAACTCAAACTGGCACCAGACACAGAACTGCAGAAAGGACAGCAGATGAGACAGGCTTAACTGTAATAACGGTTTCAGAAGAGTCAGCATTGGTGAAAGTATTTACTAATGGAGGTCCAATAGAACTCGAAGAACCTTCAGTTATATTAGGTCGTGTTAATGAGTCACTACAATCTGTGGACAGAATGAGAAGAAGGTTTGATGATGCTGTTACAGAATTGGGTGAGCTAGAAATCGAAAACTCTCTCACCAACCAGCAAGTTTTGGAAGTGATTCAAAGGGGAGAATTATTATCTAGGCTTGCAAAGCAAGTAAAGTCAGAAGCTTTAAAGCTTGGTGAAGAGGCAGGATTAATCTTAATTCAGATTGACTCACTTGAATCTGGAGTATATTACACACTTAATCTTGTATTAAAAGATCATTTACCCTCAAAAAAATATAGAAATATCACAAAAGCAATTGAAGAGATTTCTCAGCTTACCTATAAGGAGTTAAATAATATTAGTCTTCTTGGCAGTGTACTAAGTAAATTACCTCTTGATGATTTATCTGTTGCCAAAGGATATAGAGTGCTAGCTAGACTTCCAAATTTTCCTGAAAATTTGCATGATTCTTTAGTATACAAATTTAAATCTCTTCCTAAGTTACTTACTTCTTCTCAAGAAAAGCTATACAGTGTTGAGGGAATTGGACGTGGCAGAGCCCAGCAATTAAGGGATTATTTTGATACATTGTTAAAAAATATAGGTTTTTCGTATCTAAATGGTCATTAAATAGATTTCAATCTATAGTATTGTTGTAATCTATGGCAACTAAAACAAAAAAATCTCCAACAGACAAATACAAACCAAATCAATTTGTTGTTCATCCTCATCATGGAGCTGCAAAAGTAATTCGAAAAGTCAATAAAAATGTAGAAGTATTCGTAGAAGGAGAACAAAAATCTAAAAGAATTCAATATTTTGAAATAGAAGTCCTTACAGACAGCTTATTGGTCATGGTACCAGTTGATAGTGTAGATGAAGTTATAAGGCCAGTAATCTCAAAAAATGCTGTTTCAAAAAAAGTATATCCAATATTTAAAGAGAAACCTGAAGAAGCTGGTACAAATTGGAGTAGGTGGTATAAAGTATTAACTGAAAAAATGACATCAGGGGATGTAATACAGGTTGCTGAAGTTGTGAGAGATTTAACACATGCACAAATTAACAAAGGAATTTCTCCAGCATTAAAAAGAATGTTGGCAAAAGCAAGAACTACCCTTGCAAGTGAAATAGCATGTGCACTTAATGTTGATGAAGAAACTGCAATTGAAAAAATTAATCAGCATCTTCCAGAAGAAGATCCTGAAGACGGTTTATAATCAAATTAAACTAAATTATCTAAGGTGATCATGCTAGTAGGAATAGGTTTTGATATACACAGACACACTCATGAAAAAGATCTTCATTTAGGGGGTCTTAAATTAGATGGAGTTGGTTTTGAGGCACATTCAGACGGAGATATTCTTTTGCATTCGTTATGTGATGCGCTACTAGGTGCATTAGCAAAAAAAGACTTAGGATACTATTTCCCCTCTAGCAATGAAACCCCAAAAGATATATCTAGTATTGAGATGCTTAACGAAGTACTTAAAATTATTGATTATAAAAAATACATTGTTAACAACATAGATATTATCGTGATTTCGCAGAATATTCATATTGAAAAACTCAGATCTAAATTAATCGAAAGTTTAGCTAGTTTACTAAATATCAATATATCAAAAATTAACATAAAGGGTAAAACTACAGACAATATTGGCACGATTGGGAGCAATGAAGCTTCAGCCTGTCAAACTATAGTATCTTTATCAAATGCTTAAGTTATACAACACATTTTCAAAGAATTTAGAGACTTTGGATGTTTCAAGCTCTAATATAAAAATATATCTTTGTGGTCCTACAGTTCAATCATCTCCGCACATTGGGCATGGAAGATCCGCAGTAGTTTTTGATTTTATGGTTCGGTATATAAAATTTTCAGGAAAGAATGTTATTTTTGCAAGAAATATTACAGATATTGATGACAAAATTATTGAAAAATCTAGAGAGGAGAATATTTCTTATATAGAACTCGGTGAAAGAGTAGCCAAAGAGTTTAAGGATTCGTATGATAAATTGAATTGTCTTACTCCAGATTTTGAACCTAAAGCTACGGAAACAATAGATCAGATGATTGAACTAATTGACAATCTAATTCAAAAAGATTTTGCTTATGCTTCAAAGTCTGGTGTATATTTTGATGTAAGTAAGTATGATTCTTATCTTGCGCTTTCAGGCAGAAATTTTGAGGAAGTTATAAGCGGAACTCGTGTAGATATTGAAGAGGATAAAAAAAACCCAGAAGATTTTGCCTTATGGAAAATATCAAAAGATGATGAACCAAGCTGGGCATCTCCATGGGGCAATGGTAGACCAGGCTGGCACATAGAATGTTCTGCCATGATTCATGACATATTTGAAGGTGAAATTGATATTCATTGCGGTGGAAATGACTTGATTTTTCCTCATCATGAAAATGAAAGAGCACAGTCTACATCTGCATTTAATCATAAATTTGTAAAACATTGGGTACATAACGGTATGATAAATTTCTCTGGTAAAAAAATGTCAAAATCCGAAGGAAATTCAAAGTTTCTTAAAGATTATATAAATAGTTATGGTGGCAATGCATTGAGATTCTTTTTTTTAAGAGCAAATTATAGAAAACCTCAAGAATTTTCCAAAGATCTTTTAGAAGAATCCAAAGCAACTTTTAGTAACATAGAAGATTTAATTTCTGGATCAGAAGCTAGTTTAATAGATAGCAATCTTGAAAAAATATTTACTGAGTCAATGAACGATGATTTAAATACTCCCAAATTTCTGGGAGAAATGTTTGAATATATAAAAAAGAATAAGAATAGAGATGAAATTCAAACAAATAATATGAAATCTACAATTAAATATTTATTTGAAATTTTAGGTTTTGTTTTCGAAGACAAAGAACAAACCATTAATACCAAGCAATTAGAAGCTGTATTGACTGAACAAAATATACAGATTGAAAATGATATCAATATTTCTATTAATAAATTTATTGACAAAAGAAATGAATATAGGAAAAATAAAGAATTTGAAATTGCCGATTATATGAGAGAACGATTAAGTGAAGTAGGAATTGTAATTGAAGACGGGAATGAAAGTGGATGGCGTTGGAACAATAGTTGAAGGTGTAAACGCACTAGAGGCAGCACTAATTTCAAATAGAGTAAAAAAAGTTATTATTCTTGATACAAAATTAAATAAATCAAATAAATTAAATGATTTAATTAAAGATATTAAAAAACAAAATATAGAAATTGAAACCATTAAAGATGCTAAATTATGGGAATTTCATTCTAGACACAACATCGTAGGACTTTGTAAAGAAAAGGAAATATTTGATGAAAAAAATTTTGAAAAAATAGTATCTGAAAAAATTTTAATACTAGATCATTTTCAAGATACAAATAATCTAGGTGCAGTCATAAGAAGCGCAGCTGCGTTTGATTTTCAAACAATTTTTTTGCCAAAAAAAAGATCTGTACAAATTACTGAAAAAACATTTGCAATATCATCTGGTGGAATGGAGTATGTCAATATTGTTATGTATAACTCTATCTTTTCCTTGATTAAAAAAATAAAGAACCTAGGTTTTTGGACAATTGGTTTAGACATGAATTCAACAAATGGAATTAAAGATTTTGATTTAGAAAATCAAAATATTGCACTAATTGTTGGTTCAGAAGAGACGGGATTAAGTAATGAAATTCAAAAAAAATTAGATTTAATTGTTCATATTTCGATGACAAATAATTTGGAATCTTTAAACGCATCCGTTGCAGCAGCGATAGTAATGAATGAAATATTTATAAAAAAATAGATTTATTCAATTTTCTCTTTGCTATTATTTTAATGTTTGCCGGAGTAGCTCAGTGGCCAGAGCAGCCGACTTGTAATCGGCAGGTCAGGGGTTCGACTCCCCTCTCCGGCTCCAAGTGACAAATTATCTTAAGACATTTAGAAATTTATTTTATTTTATTTTAGCTATACAAGTTTCTTTAATTTTATTTGGGTTTCTTCGGCCTTCAATATTTTATGACTATTTAGATAATTGGCCTTTTTCATTATTTCCAATTATTTTATTGATACTAAACAAAATTTATTTACAAAATTTTAAACTCAATAATTATATTTATGGATTTTTAATTTTTGTTTATACACTTTTTCCAATTATCTTGTTAACAAATTTTGAAATATTAACAACAAATACTTATAACTCTGGCTTTCAAAATAAAAATTTTGAGAAAAATATAGTATACAACCTAAATGTTAATCTTGACGGTTCAGTAATTATTAATACTTTTGATGGTTCTGGCTATATTATTGATATTCAAAACAAACCAGGAAATATTGGATTTCCAGAAGTTATTGAATCAAGCTTAGGAGATCCTCGACCTCTTTATTTTAGAGAGTTGGATACAAATCGGCTATTCCAAGTAAGTGGATGGGACTTACAGCTAGGAAATAAGACCATATGGAGCCTAAATATAATTTCATTTCAGTCATTAATAAAATTAGATGACCTAAACCTGTTATCATCTGAAATAGTTGGAACCGGCGATATATTTCTTGGAGAAAACTTAAATTCTGGAGATATCTTTGTAAGTGGAAATTTTAATATTTTTGTTAATCCAAACTTACCAATAGTAGTTGTGGGCCAAGCTGAAGTACCAGCCAGCTGGATAAATGCTACAATAGGATATTTAAACCAAACAAATGAAAATTATAAATTTAAGATTGTTGTTGAAGAAGGATCAAATATCATTTTTCAAGATGGAGGATAGGTAACTGTTAGATCAACTAGGCAATGGATTATTATTGGGAATAATAATTTCAGTAGCATCTGTAGCGCTCTCGTTGCTCTATGGAGTTACAAGGATTGTTAATTTTGCACATGGTGAAATTATTGCGTTAGGAGCAATAGTCACTTTATTTTTTTCAAGTCCACTAGATTATAGGGTGTTGTTTTTAGATAAATATTCACCACTTGGATATGACTTTGCTATTTCTTGTATTTTGGCTGTTATCATTTGTGGTTTATTTGGAGCACTGTTAGAAATAATTTTATTTAAACCTCTTAGAAAAGGCAACGTTGGCAATATAGCGGTATTAGTGGTTACAATCGGCCTCTCTATTTTTATTAGACATATGTATCTTTTATTTGTAACAGAACGAGCCCAAAGTTTTCCACTCGAACTTCACAAATGACACACTTAT
>Ga0213859_10000758_pt1 | contig 14674 bp, 16 predicted proteins | sample PICome_2_FD_160133 | JGI IMG/M metagenome (GOLD analysis project Ga0213859, IMG submission 160133) | Coastal seawater microbial communities near Pivers Island, North Carolina, United States - PICO304 | ecosystem: Environmental > Aquatic > Marine > Coastal | place: USA: North Carolina... | reverse complement strand
CTGGGGATAGGTCATTTGATATTAAAGTAGAAATGAGTCCAGGTTCTAACTTTGCTGGCCCTGCCATTGATTTAGATAGAACATCACTAACAACAATTGCAAATGTTATTGATAAACAGGATTCAGCGGCTACATCAGGATTTAATGTACCTATTGTATTCTCACCAGAAACTGCTGCATTTGGTGGTACATCACTTGCTAAACATATAACAAGAGAGGTGACACTTGCTGAACCTGCAACAGGTATAAAGGTTATCATAGGTGCAAACAGACCATCAGTTGCTAGTTTTGAGGTATATTACAAGGTTGGTACATCAGATGATCTACTTGAAGGTTTACCTTGGATTCTAAAAACAGAAGATACAAACAATGCACCAAATGATGAATATGGTATATATGATGATTATGAATATTTAATTGGTGGACTTGCTGGTCAAATTGCACCATTTACCAAGTTCCAATTAAAAATTGTTATGTTATCAACAGATGCTGCCAAGGTTCCAACATTTAAAAATTTAAGAGTAATTGCACTGGCTGATTAATGAATAATTATATTAAAGTTGAAGGACATCCTAATCTTGTTCGTGATAAAAATTCAGGTGTAATATTGAATATAAATAAAACAGAATTGGAATCACGTAGGATTAGAAAAGAGAAACAAAAAGAAAAAGACAAAGAGATTGAACAACTAAAAAATGATGTAAGTGAAATTAAATCTATGTTAAACAAATTAGTAGAGAAACTATAATGGGAAAAGTTACATTCGCATCTTCAAATACACTACTCCAAACAATTAATAAGTTAAATGACTTATCACTTGATGTAGGTGATTTAGCATCGTTATCAACAACTGTTGATTCAGATATTGTTGGTGCAATAAATCATTTAAAGACAAGAGTAGATAGTGTTGCAACAAATTTAGACGCAAATATTTTAGATGCAATTAGTGTATCTCAACCAGGAGGAGATGGGTCTCTACGATATAATAATACAACTGGTGTATTAACATTTACCGGCCCAGACTCTGCAACTGGTACAGCACCAATAGTAGTATCCTCTGGTGCAATATCAATAACTGATGCGACAACGTCTGCAAAAGGTGCGGCATCATTTAGTAATTTACATTTTGATGTAACATCAGGTGCAGTAACTATAAAAACTGGTGGTATTAATGATAGTGCCAAATATGCAGATGACACAATATCCTCTGCCAAATTTAAAAGTGGTATAAGTTTAATTGTATATGATTCATCAGGTTCAGCAGTAAAGACTATACACAGTCCAGGCGTATAGGGAGTTTATAATGGCAACACAACCTCAACCTCTCTGGTATCGTGGGAGTGATGATTTACAAATTATGACCTCGACTGATATTGCAAATATTGTTTCACAGGTTATAGCACTACATGCAGCCAATCCATCAGTAACATTAAGTCAAGTAGCTTCAGGTGGTTCATTAGGCACCTTATCAGATACAAGATTACAATCAGGTATTGCAAGACAATCAACAACGTCATTTGGTGATGAGACAGGCACGGCTGAGCCAACAACTGTTACAACTAATTTTGCTAGAATAAACCAAACTGTAACAAGTGTATCACAACCAATAGACCCATTACCTTTATATAGAAGAAGTGATGGTGATATACAGTCATTTACACCAACTGATTTTTTAGATACATTTATCCGACCAGCAATAACAACTTTAGTATTAGAAGCAAATACAACATCTCAAGGTGGCACATATCGTATTCACACTGCCACAAGTTTATCTGGTCATACACTTGTAAGTGCAACACCAGTTTTTATTGATACAATTGCAGATACATCATCATATGTAGCTAGTAACATAGGTTCAGCAGGAACGGTTCAAGATTTTCCCTCAACTGTTCAAAATTATTACCTTATGAAAGTAGATGGCGCAGCTGCAAGTACAACAATTAAGGTTCCGGCATTTAGAAGAACAGATGGTGGAATTCAAGCATATTCATTAACTGCTTGGAATAATTTACTTGAGGGTTATGTACGATATGCAACATCAAGTAGTTCTGGAGACCAAATAACATACAGTTTATCATCTGGTACACCTAAAGGTTCAGGTATGGCTGATACAATATTAAATGGTAGTGGTAATTTTCAAACTCTTTTCGTTAATGCTGATGATTATCGTTCCCAGGAATTTCCAGATGGTGTATCATCAACTGCCTCTACAACATTTCTACGAATTAATCGTTCTTAAAATAGATTATACAAATAATCATATTCATCAAATTCTTTATTAATAATATGTAAAAATATTGAATTACTGTCTATTGATTTTCTTATATCATCAACTATATAGTTCCAATGTTCATTAATATAGTTAATTGGTATATTATTCTTTTCAATTAAATAGGTTAAAAATACCTCATTATTTGGTTTTATTAAAGAACTTATCTCAATTGGATATATGTTATCTTTTTTTGCGTCTCTTAGCGTCTTTAGTATGCTGTCTAATTTATTGGTAAATCGTAATTTTTTAATAATACCTGAACTACCACCAATTACACCAGTGTTTATAATCATATTATTAAAATCAACATGATTCTCTAATAATAACATGGCATTTTTTGCACATGCCTTTACCCACCAATTTTGTGAATCCAAACGTTGTAAATTTTCTTTATGAAAATAATAACCCAATCTCTCATTTAATAGATATGGAACATCTTTTCTGTTATCATCTTTTGGTACATATCTTTTTAATCCCCATTCATGGCAATCCTGTTGAAAACAACAAAGTTTAGATAGGTCATGTGATTCAAAAAAATTTACAAATTTAAAAGGAACAATGTCAAGATCAAGATACAATACCTCGTCATATTTGTTTGCCAATATTTCTAGTTGTTGTATTTTAAAAAATTGTATTGAATTATATTCATCAATTATTTGATTATTATTTTCATACACAAAATAGTCTGCACCACAAAATTCAGCATATTGATGCTGTCGTTTTATTAGGTCGTCTTTATAATCCTTTAATTGTTGTTTTTTATAATCAGTAACTGAATTATCATTTACCTCTTTATAAACACTAAAGATTACTCTTGAATTTCCAGACATTATCAAACTTCTTATTAATACAATGAATAAATTTACTTTTCTTTGGAATCCAATCATCTCTTGGATCGTAAAAGAAATGCCATTCATCATTTAACCATTGTACATTAACCTTATTTACTTTTGTTTTATAACTCCATATTGTTTCATTATCATAACCAAACATATTTCGTACATCTTCTGGATATAAAACATCATCATTTTTTACAGTTGTCATTAGCTCTATTGTTTTATCAAAATTGCCAAAATAATCCAATTTTTCAAGATGTTCTTTATTGATACCAATTATACCAGTATTAAATACATCATTTTCATTTGAGTGTCCTTCCTCAAATAACATTGCTCTACAATTCCAATATTTTGCAACTGGACTCCTATTTGATGACCTTAATACATTGTGCATAGCATTATGTTTTAATTTTAATCCAGGGTCACTATTATTATTTAATATTGCAACACCTTTATCTAAATTCCATACATCAAAAAAATCCTCATCAGTAACAGGTATCACATCAAAGTCAAGATATAATATTTCATCATAATGTTTTGATAGTTCGTATAATAAATGTATCTTATAAAAGTTAACAATACAATACTCTGTAATCATAGGATATTTTTCTTTAAACATCTGATGAAACTCTTTATATGAATCATCATATTCAAAGAGTTCATACTCTGTTGAAATATCGTATGCGTATTGTTGTTGTGATTCCTTTAACCTATCGTAGTGTTCGATAAATTGTAATTTAGTTCTTTGTGTTTTAGGTATATCGTCACCAGAATATGGTGGTTGATAATCTAGGTCCTCGGTAGGAATGTCAATATATAAACTGTAAATTAATCTCATAATAAACTCTAAAAATATTTATATAAATAAATTTATGAATTTGAAAAGGAGAAATTATGTCTAGAGCATTTCCAGAAGACCAAGTGTACGTGGAAGGTAGTGCACGATTTACAAATGATGATAAAAATCTAATTGAAATATTAACAAGAAAAGAAGGCGAAGAAAATTTAATATCAGCTGTATATCCTGCAGATAATAATAGTCCAATATATCAATGGATATTAGAAAATTGTGAGGATTTAGATGGTATTCATGTTAATACCTATAGATGGATAAGAGACCAAAGACTTGCCTTTGAAAGTCAGGTTATTGAAATAGCAAAAAGAGAAGGTCTCATATTTGCATCCGGCCTTGCAGATGTTCGTTCTTATAAAAGTTTTTTAATGACCTTATTTGAACCTTTTGACGAATCAAAAGAGGCTGAAATGAATAATCTATTTTCAATTAAATTAGAGTTATTTGAGATGCCACATATTCGTCAGAGTACAAATAACGATTTAAAAAAGGCATTAAGAAGAGCAGAAACACCTTTAGATGTTATTAAGGCTGCTATTGATATTCAACTTGATAATCTTGCCAATGGGATTGAAATTGAGGTAGAAGATACTTCGAATACCACCCAGGATTCTGCATAAATTTATATCGTTGATTAAATAGATATACACTATATTCTCGTTCATCAAGTATTGTTTGATAGGAACAAACACCACCTTCAGGAAAGGTAATGTATTCATGATTCTCATGTATATACTGGTCTATGCCTTTATGATACTTGACCATATAATAATCAGGTTGTTCCATAAAGTCATTGTATATAAATGATTTATTACCATACCAAGATATAATAGAACTATTAATTGGTGTGTGATATGCAGGACGCCACCATGCATATATGACTGATAATGCCTGTGATATAAATTTATTACAATCACCACGAATAACTACATCTAAATCAAAATATATGTTGTAATCTTGAGTGAATCGTTCAAAGATTTGTAGTTTATTAAATACGCCCTCATGCCTATCCTCACTTATAACATTGAATGTATCATACTCTAAACCAGAGAATTTGTCAATCATATATTTTAAATTATCAATATAGATTGGGTGATACTTATTACCAGTACAGACACATATTATATTAAGCATTCCAATGATCTCTTACCCATTGGTATCGTTCAGTCATAATGTAATTATCTTGATTTGAGAAATGTATAATCTTTAGTTTTGGATTAATTTCATCACCCATTATTTGAAACTGTTCGTTAAAACTATCTCTGTATAGTTCTTGATATGTTAGGTTGCGTTCAAAGTCTTTAGTCCATTTACCTACCCATTCACCAGGCATATGTGTAATCTTTACACCTTCTTCTCTGCACGTTTCCTCTACAAAGTTTTGTTCACCAAAGTATTTAAAGTGTACGACCATATTCTTATAATAATGTTCCTGCCACTTGACAGGATTTATTAGAAATTTTTTCCATACAAAGTCTAAACTACCTGCTTTAAATTTATACCAACCACCATTGATAGTTGTATGAGGGCTTTTATTCCACCACTTATTATACGACACTAATTCGTTTTCTTCTACAGGCCAGTTGACCATTTCTGTAATATTATTTACAATTAGTTGGTCAATGTCCATAACTATAATATCACCATCACCTGTAAAGTTCTTATTAAAGAATTGTAGTTTGAACCAATGCTCTTTTATAATACCATTTTGTTTAAGAGGTATTACTCTGTCTGCGAGAACCTCACTATCGCTATAACATACAAACTCAAAGTCAACATCACAATGTTTCTTTAGTGAGTTATAAAGATTCGCAACATAGTCTGTACTGTATTTGCCTTCGTAATATAAACAAAATATTTTAATCATCTTTCTGATAACCTTTGCAATACATTATGTTTCTCACCTTTTTGACTACAAAATTTTTCACATTGTTTAATTGGATTTGTTTCCCAACTTTCCGGCAATTCCTTATTAAACCAATCACTTTCCTTAAGTATATCTTCCAATGGCTTCTTAAATATATTATGTTCTTCCATATTATATGGATATCCATTTCTATAAAAGGAATTTCCTAAATAACAACAAGGTAGAACTTGACCATCAGGATTAACAAGTATTCTTCTTGCATTTAACCATTTACAAGAAATACAACTTGTTTGTTTATCATCTGAAAAATCGTATACCCGTTTTTTATCTATATTTAAATTTAAACTATTAACTTCTTCTGGCTTTCTTTCAGCCAATTCTATGGAATCTTTCGTTCCATCCGGATTAGTGTAATCTAATCTATTTCTATCTGTCCAAATATAGGAATGACCTTTAGCACCATTATTTAAACACAACTCTTTTATCTCTTGTAAATCATTTTGATTATGTTTAAAAACCAAGGTTTGTGCAATTGGTTTTGCTTTTGTCATAGACAAGGTTTTCATATTTTCTAATATCTTATCTAATATTGTAAACTTTCTATATTTCTCATGTTGCTCTTGATCCTTTCCATCTACAGCAAATATTACACTTAATCTGTCGCCACATAATACACCTAAATCCCACCACCATTTTTCATCACGAATACTACCATTTGTATTAATTCTTATCCTTGGTGATTTATAAACAATACCTTTTATACTCATAATATATTTACATATTGCATATATCTCCTTGTTCATAATAGGGTCACCCCATGTACCACAAATCTCAATTGTATCTGTCAATTTAAGTGTGCTTGGTCTATATGCCTTTTTAAAATCTTCAAGTGACCAACTAATCAAAGGTAGCCAATCTACCTTTCCTAATCCATTAGGATTAGTTCTATCACATTGAGGGCATCCAGCATTACAGTAGGTTGTAATGTCTGCAAATATATTAAATACTTTCGTTGGCCACATGAGGGAATATTTTCCAAAAATCTATTTTACGATACTTCGATAAATTTAAACAATAATCTATACCTTGTTTTATTTCAGCATCGTCTCTATCTTTACTTAATTCATTTATAACCATTTTAAAATCTTTATATTTTTCAATAAATTCATCTTTATTTTTTATATTTTTACAGGATAACATAGATGGATTTAATACAATATTATCAAAGTTTACATCTATATTAAATTTATTTTTATAATAATCCCTAATTTCAAATAAATCATAAATGTTTAATAGGCTTACAGTACATGCAATACCACTTATCAAATCCTTTGCATCAATAAGATTTTGTTCAAATTGTTTTACATCAATTGGATATCTAATCCAACTCAATCTTTCACCATAATGGTCAGCAGAAACATTCATACTTAAACTTTTAAATTTATCTCTTATATCAAATACGCTATGATTTTTATAATATAAATTTGTTATATTTGTTTGAAATGATATGTTTATATTTTTTGCTTTATCATCTGGTATTTTATCAATTATATCCCACATTCTTGGAATAATAATAGGTTCACCACCAATAAATTTGATATTACCAACCTTATCAATATTATCTATTATATTATCAACTATTTCATCAAATCTTCTTGTACTTACATTTCTAGGATTATCGTCCCATGAATATCCAATACCTGGTACTAATTCCTCTGTATCCTTCCAGGTTGCATCAATACCTGATTCTTTTAATTCCTTTCGCCTAAATGATGAATTTACAGGCATACACATATAACAACCTAAATTACAGTGTGAACCTCCAATACGAAGTTTTAAATCTATTTTATTTACATGAGCAGTTTGTTGAAATTTTTCTTTATATTTTGTTAATCTAGGTGATAATTTACCAGCATCCTCAAGTTTATAACAATATTCACAACCTTGTATTCTTTTACCTTCCATCATATCCTGACGAATTTGTTCCATTTCATCAGACATAAAATAATCAAAAGGTAACGTGTTTATTGCGTCATATTTTTCAATTGTTTTATTTTGCTTTGCAAAACAGCACAATCGGTATCTTGATGAGTTATCACTATAAATTTCGTGAAAAGGATACGTGCAATATTTGTTTTCTGCCATAATAAATATTTACAAATCAATTGATATATGATATAATATATATAATTTTATTATAAGGAGAAATATGTTACCATTAAAAAAAGCGGTTATTGAAGTTTGCGGCGCATGTAATTACAAATGTCAAATGTGCCCACATTCATTTGATGGTGGTCGAGAAAGACCATTTCGTCAGATGATGAATTATCAAATGTATTTAAATATCCTTGACCAACTCATAGATTCAGAAGTTGAAGAGATATATCTTGAAGGTTCAGGTGAACCTGGTATGAATAAGAAACTTCCAAAATTTATTGAGGCAGGTCATGAAAGAGGGTTTAAAATGTCTTTTATTACAAACGGTTCTTTAATGAAAGGGCAGTTTATGAAAGATATTGTAGATGCAGGTTTACACTTTGCAAGATTCTCTGTTACTGGATATAATAATGAAAAATATAAAGAATGGATGTCCGAAGATAATTTAGATATGATTATTGAAAATGCAAATAATATGATTGCATATATTAAGGAATCAGGTTCAAAGGCAACCATAGGTTCATACCATTTAATACTTGATAATGATAATCAGGAATATGAAGTAGAACAATATCAAAAGAATTTTATTAATAAGGTTCCTGGTATTAAGGCATCAATATGGCGTATGCATAATTGGTCAGGAGTTTATGATGATATTACCTGGCGTAAAAAGAAAGAAGCAAGACGTTCATGTGGTAGACCTTTTTCACCTGATTTAGTTATTCGTGCAGGTGGTAATGATGGTAAAAAAGGTGCAGTCGTTCCATGTTGTATGGTATTAGGACAGGATAGTAAAGCAGTCCTTGGTCATTTATCAGAAAATACTATTGAGGAAATATGGAATGGACCAGCTTATGAAAATTTAAGAAAGTTACATAGAGAACATAGATTTGATGAAATACCATATTGTAAAAATTGTGATATGTTATATGATACACCAGAGGCAATGGTATGGTCAAATTTTGAAACATCATACCACACATTATCTGGTGGGCTATTTGATATGAGGGAATTCAGAATATAGACAGGAGAATATTTTGAAAGTATTAATGGCATATCCAAATCTTCCATTAATGATGACACCTGCAATTGCAGTGGGATTATTTCATACTATATGTAAAGAAGAAGGTGCAGAATTTCGTTTATTTGAAACAACTCAGTATTCTGATGAATATGAGAATCGTCATATTCTTATGGCAAAATATGGTGCAAATAGAGGTAATCAAAGAGGTGATACTGATGAAGATTACTTTGATGTTAAATCACCCACACAAATCATACCAGACTTTATTCAGACTATAGATGAATATCAACCAGATTTAATTTTAATTCACATGCAAGAAGATGTTGTTGAAATAGGATTAAAAATGTTAGATAGTATTAAGGATAGAAATATACCTCACATTGCAGGAGGTGTTTATGCCATGTCGGTACCAGAACAATTAATCAATGAACCTTTAGTAAATGTGATTTGTAGATATGAAGGCGAAACAGTTGTTCGTCAGGCAATTCGTGCATTTAAAGAAAAAAAGGCCTTTACATCTATAGATGGAATTTGGTGGAAAGATGATAATGGTAAAATCCATAGAAATAAACCGGCAAAATTGGTTGATATAACAAATATCATTCCAGATTTTAGTTGTTATAATAATCATAGATGGGAAAGACCAATGGGTGGTCGACATTTTTATCGTGCAATAACCATGGAAACATATAGAGGATGTCCATATCAATGTACATATTGTAATTCGCCTGGTACAAGGGATATTGCAAAGACTCTTGACTTGGGTAATTTTATGAGAAGGAAACCTGCTAGTGTGGTTGAAAAAGAATTATTAGATTTTTTTGATAAAGGATTAGAACCAGATTTAGTTGTTTTTGTTGACGATAGTTTTCTTGCCAGACCTAAAAAAGAAATATTTGAGTTCGCAGAAATGTGGGACAAATATAAAATTCCATTTTGGTTTAACACAAGAGTTGAAAATGCTAAACCAGATGTTCTTGAAGCATTAAGAGAATGTGGTGCGTATCGTATGACATTTGGTGTTGAATCAGGTAATGAAGAATATAGAAAAAAATATTTACACAGAAAACCACCAAACTCTGAATATGTAAAACATTTTGAATATATTAATCAAAGTAATATACCATATAGTTTAAATGTTATTATTGGTATGCCATTTGAAACTCGTGAAATGGTTATGGATACAGCACGATTAATTAGACACGCAAAAGGATATGATGGTTTGACAATTGGTTTATGGCAGCCATATCGAGGTACTGTATTAAGAAAGATTGCTGAAGATGCAGGATTTATAAAACCAGATAATATGAGTAATCATGGTTACTTAACAGAAAAAGATGAGAATGGTATTATAATGCCTAAACCATATCTACAAAGAAATGAGATGGCTAGATTAACAAAAACATTTTCTTTATATGCGTATTATCCAGATGAAATGTGGCCATTAATACAAAAGGCTGAAACAGATGAAAAGTTATGGGAAAAACTGATGAATGAATATAAGGAAAACTTTTATTACGGTGAATATCAATCAGGTGGTATTGATAAAATTAATCATCTAAAAAAATATTGCGTAAAACACGATATATCATCAACATTTCATTGGGAAACAGTTGCTGTATGAGATACATTGATACATTATGCATAAATTGTGAAATGTCTAACAGTGGTTGGGAAATAGCACAATTAAATAGTTCACATGTAATTAGATTTGATAATAATAATTATCATGCATATTGTCCCTTTGTGAGTATGTTTGGTGATGTCTTTTTTACAGCACAACAATTACAATCAGAAGGTATATTAGACCGACCTTATAAAGTAGCTGTAGTTATTCCTAAAATAGAAAAGTTTAAAAAAGAAGATGCTGAAGATAATTTTACACGAATGAAATTTATACTGAATAATTTTATTCCACCAAAATATGGAATAGCAATTACATTTTATGAACATTGGCAAGAAAAAAAGGTTCAAAAACCATTCGGTCCTTTTGTAATGTGGCCATATAAGGATCAATGGAAAAAAGAAAATTCTGATAATTATATAACAATACAAAGGGTTGAAGAAATTGAGGATAATATAAATTATCCAAATGCCAAAGAAATATTTAATAGAATTGTAGATGAATGTGATAAACTTGCCGTTAAATATAAATTTGTTGATTATACGACATCTATGAATGAATTATATAATACATTATTAAAATCAAAATTATTAATATCATATACAGGTTGTTCCTATTATATTGCTGGAGGACTTAATCTACCAACACTTGGATTTGGAGACCACAGATATTCAATGACTGATAATTATGTAAATAGAAAACATCAGGGAAGTAAAAAATTAGTTCCTACACTTACAACTGCATGGGGTGAATGGTGTATTCATCATGGAAAAATATTACACTATGATGAAATAAATGGACTTCATAATAGGCCTCAAAATAACACAATAAATATAGGTAAAGTTGAAACCGAAAGAGATTATACATTATTAAGGAGTAATATATTAAATGAAATATATTGATACCTGGTATATTAATTGTGAAAATAATGGCCATATACCAGAGTTACATAATTCTGATGTAATAAGATTTGATAATAGAAATTATCATACATACGGTATTTGGATATGTTTTTTAGGACATGTATTTTTTAAAGCATCTAGATTAAATGAAAATGGAATATTGGATAAACCATATAGTGTTTCAATAGTATTACCTTTAATAGAAAAATATAAGGATGAAGATACTGAGGATAATTTAACTAGAATTAAATACATAGTAGAAAATTATGTTCCACCAAAAAATGGAATGATTATATCAATATATGAATCAGTTGAAAATAAAAAAATAATTACACCATTTGATTTTATTATAAAATGGCCTTATAAAAAACAATGGGAAAAAAATAAAACAGAAGATTATATTGCAATTAATGATATTGCTACCTTGCAGAAAAAACATAAAGATGTTGGTGCAGAAAAAACAGTCCATTCAATAACTGGTGCTACTTTACAGCAAAGAATAAGTGGTTACCAAATTGATAAAATGGAAGTTGCATTTAATAATATTATAGATATATTAAACGAATTTGGTCTTGAGTATAAATTGGTTGATTATAGTATGCCAGTAAATGATTTATTTAATACATTACTTAAATGTAAATTATTTTGTTCATGGACTGGAGGGCCATATTATATAGCCGGTGGATTAAATGTTCCAACATTAGGATATGGAACCACACCATTTGCACAATCAAACAATTATTTTACAAAAAGAATAACAGGAACCACACTGGACAAACCAATATTACAAACATTCTGGGGTATGTCATTATCACACCCAGGAAAAGTTGTTCATTATGATGAAGAAAATGGTGTTCATCAAAGAAAACAAACAAGTATTATAGACAATATTGGAATAGTTTCAAGTGATATTGAAAAAAATATTTTAAGAAAACAATTAATGGAATTGGAGTAATGTTATGTGGCCTTATATGGTAAAAGATGATTATCTTTCATCAGATAAATTTAATAGTTTATTAGATGAAGTAAAGGATATAAAGATAAAAGATGGTGAAGTGTATAGAAAGTTTTTTTCCTATGACCCTACTCCTGAAATTGGAGAATTAATACACAAATTTACGAAGAAAAGAAGTGAAGGGCCATATCAAAAACTTATTCATTTTGCTATAACACCAGCAAATTTTTCTCACGCTGAACATGATGAGGCGTCATTTAAAATTATGTCAAGTATTGTTTACCTTGCACCCGAAAAAAATCTAGGTACAACATTAGTTGATTATAGAAAAACACCAACAGAGAAGGTAACACTTGAATGGAAACCAAATCGTATGATGACATTCTGTGGTGAAACGGATGTGACATGGCATTATTATGAGTCAACAGATGTTCGATATACATATAATTATTTTTTAGTTGATGGTGATAAAATACAAAATGAAGAATACAAAAAATATTGCATTGATTAGAACATACTATCTTAATTGTAGGAATAATGAAAAAGCAACTCAACAAAATGATACAATAAGATTTGATAGTGTTACTATGTGGCCTCATTGTACATTTATGAGTGCTTTATGCTATTCATTCTGGAAGGCACAGTTATTACAACAAGAAGGATTGAAAGAACCTCGTAAACTTTGTATTCTTGTTGACGAAGATATACTACATGGTAAAGCAAAACCAGAAAACGAATCTACATCTTACGAACAACTCGATTGGTTTCTCAACAATATAGAACCACCTATGTATGGGATGATTGTATCAGTCTACAGTCATAAAGTTATTAAGACCATTGAAGATAGATGGTCTGCACAAACTATTTGGCCACTAAAGAAAGAATGGCAATGGGAAGGTGGTGGTGGTTATTTTACACTACAGGATACAGAGGATAATGTATCAAGAGGCAAAGAATGGTCAAGAGAATTTCATATAACAAAAAAAATAATTGACAATATCTACGAGCACTCTGTATTACCTGTTGTTAAAATAGACTACAAAATGTCAGAAGAAAAACTATTTAAAACTTTAAAATATTCTAATCTTAATTTTTCTTATACAGGTGGAACGTATTATACTGCAGGTATGATAGGTTGTCCAACTGTTGGTCTTTATGATAGTAATAATATAAGAAAAGTTCCGACTTCTTATTATCTTACAGAAGATTTAGATTCAATAAAAGATGAAATGGTAGATTATACTTGGTGGAATTTAGGTGTGATGAATGTAGAAGGTAAAGTATTACAGTATGATTTCAATACAGTCTATCAAAGACCACAAACTTATCTTAAACATGTTACTCAAGTTTCAGAATTATTATCTTATCTAAAGTGTCAAAGTGATTTTCTAGTTAATGGTAAACGATATGAACTTAGCTGAAACATTTTACATAGGGTGCGACAATGATGGGTCAGTTGCAGAGATAGGCGTACACCCTACAATTCGTTGGGATAGATTTGCAGTTTATTCCTTCAATGATATTCGTTGTGTTTTATCACTTGCGTTTGCGAACACACATATACTACATCAAGAAAAAATACTTGACAAACCTCAAAAGTATGTTATGTTATTACCAATTGTTGACTCAAAGAAAAAACCACAGAATAGAGAAACATACTATGAAACAATAACATGGATTGTTGAAAATATGATACCACCAAAACATGGTATTATCATCTCTTTTTATTTTTATGATTCATTATATCCACAATTGATGAATATGCCTACACAAGACAAGACTGCAATATGGCCTTTGAAACAACAATGGATTGGTGATGGTGATTATATTACTGTACATAGGTTTGAATCAATTACCGAAGAAAAAAGAAAGAATCGCTCAAAGGATGGGCAATATGATATTATTTTAGATATAGAAAATTTATCTCCATATAAGGTAAAATATATTGATTATACAATGCCTGTATCCGAAATGGTAGAGTTATTACAATATTCCAAACAACACTATACCTATGACGGTGCTACATGGCATCTAGCAGCGTTAATGAATGTTCCAACAGTTGTATATGGTTTACAAAAATTTGACACATATAACAAGGGTTATTGGGACCCAGAACAAGATATAAAACACGAAATTAATTTAAGAGAAACACCTTTCCATGCAAGAACAATTCAATATGATATT
>Ga0213859_10000757_pt1 | contig 14677 bp, 20 predicted proteins | sample PICome_2_FD_160133 | JGI IMG/M metagenome (GOLD analysis project Ga0213859, IMG submission 160133) | Coastal seawater microbial communities near Pivers Island, North Carolina, United States - PICO304 | ecosystem: Environmental > Aquatic > Marine > Coastal | place: USA: North Carolina... | reverse complement strand
TTTCATAATTGAGCCCTAGCCTTAAACAATTCTTTATTCAATAATTTTTGCTTTTTTAAGCAAATGGTAAACAGTTTCAGTAGGCTTTACGCCGTAACTTAACCATTTTTGAATTTTTTCAACATGAAACTGAGATTCTTTCGTTAATGGATTATAATACCCAACTTGTTCAATAGGTCGTCCATCTCGACGAGTTGTATGTTCCATAATAACTAATCGATATACGGGTTGTTTTTTTCGCCCCATCCGTGTTAATCGTAACTTTAACATAAATAAATATATAATTTTAATATTTGATTTGAAATAAAAATTTTGTAATTAGCGTCGTGAATAGTATTCAATAACTAATAATTCATCAAGTTCTAATAATAAATCATTTCGATCACAATAATTAGTAATTTTACCTTCTAATTTCGTAGTATCAAATTGAACATGTGCTGGTCGCTCAGCAAATCGAATATTTTTTAAATTTGTTTCAATTAATTTTTTTGATGTTGATTTTTGTTTAACACCAACAATATCATCTATACGACATTGAAAACTTGGAATATCTACAGTTTTACCGTTTACCGTAATATGGCCGTGATTTACCAACTGACGTGCACTCGAAATTGTTGGTGCAAATCCAAGGCTAAAACAAATGCTATCTAAACGCATTTCTAATAATTGTAATAAAATTAAACCAGTTACACCATTTCGTCTCCGCGCTTCTTTAATGTAACGGTATAATTGACTTTCTGTTAAACCATAATTAAACTTTAATTTTTGTTTCTCTTCTAGTCGAATTCCATATTCTGTAGGCTTCTTCTTATTTTCAGAACCTTTACCGTGTTGACCCGGTCGATCTTTCTTTTTTGATTGTTTTTGTGTTAATCCCGGTAAAGTTCCCAGTCGTCTTGTTATTCGTAATTTAGGTCCACGGTAACGTGACATAAAATATGATAAAATTGTTTAATTTCGTTTTCTTAATTTTCCTTATAAATAATTTTCTTGGGCGAGTGACCGGACTTGAACCGGCGAATGGCGGAACCACAACCCGCTGCCTTAACCACTTGGCCACACCCGCCATAACATTTACAAATATACTTTATCAGTTTATATTAATTTGAGTCTAGAGTTTTGTAAAAAAATTATATAGTTAAAAATTACTAATACTAAAGGTAGATGAAAAAATTAACTACGTTTTTTTTTAATGGTGAAGAATTTTATGTTACTCAAAGAATAACGTTGAATACATTAATTCAATATTTTGGTTACCAATCGTCACTTTTTGTTGTTGAATACAATAATTTTATTTGTCAGAAAAATAACTGGAAGGAAATTATCATCAAAAAAAATGATAAGATTGAAATTATTACTATTGTTGGTGGTGGATAATTCTATAAAATTTATAGAATTATCAAAATTAAGCTCTAATAACTATACTATATTCAATTTCTAAAAGTTTATATAAACTATTTAAAATTTCATCGATATCTTTCGTCCGTAAAGTTTTTTCCGTAGATTGAAACGTTAATTGAATACATAAGCTTGTTTTATCTTTTGGTATTGACGAGCCTTGATATTGATCCAAGAGATCAATACTTTTTAAATATGTCGTACCATACTGTAGAATTGTTTTTTGAATTTGGTGGAAAGAAATTTTCCGATCAACAATAAAAGATAAATCTTTAGTAATTTTTGGATATAATGAATACTGTTGGTATACTGATAATGTTGTTTGTTTAAATTCGGTTTTTAAAGTTTCAAAATTAAATTCAAATAAAAATAACTCATTTGGCAAATTATACTTTTTAGCTAGAATTGGGTGAATTTGTCCAAAAATCCCTAAATGTGATTTATTAGCTAACTCTAATTCAGCTGTTTTATAAGGATGTAAAATTTTTTTATAAGTTTCTAAAGTCGAAGATTTCCAATCAACAGAAATATTTAATTTTTTAAATAATCCTTCAATTTTTCCCTTTGCTTCAAACCAAGATAAATATGTTGCTCCTTCATTCCATTGAGATTTAAATTTTAAACCACCAAAAATACCAGAAACAACTTCTCGTTCTACATAAATAGAATTTATATCTCCTAAAAATATGTGTCCATACTCAAATCCTTCAAGCATAGTATTACTTTGCTTTAAATTTTCTGCAACACTTTCAATCAACTTAGGTAATAAACTTGTACGAAGAGTTGAATAATCACTTATTAAAGGATTAATAAGATGAATATTTTGTGATTCATTTTCATTAACTAAAGAATACTGAATTAATTCATTAAGGCCTTCATTTAAAAAACAATTCGTTAATTTTTTTCGAATCTGGTAACTAAAATCCTCTTGTCCAATTTTATTAATATTTGGTAAATTAGTGACAAAATTATTAAATCCATGAAGCCGACCAATTTCTTCAATTAAATCAATTTCACGGTGAATATCCTCTATTCGTGAAATTGGAACTTCAACAATCCAGGTTAAATCTTTTTCATTAAACTCAAATATAAAATTTAAACGATTTAAATAATCTGTAATTTGAATTGGTGATAATTGAGTTAATTCTAAATTTTTACTATTTTTAATTGGTCCTAAAATTTCAATAACCGTCGCATAATTTAATGTAATATTTGACAATGTAACAGGTTCAACTTGCGCAGTAGTATGAATCGTACAATTTAACTCAGGATTAAAAATTCTTAATAACATAATTAGACGAATTAAGGCTTCAATAAATAAGCTATTATTCAAACCTTTTTCATAACGTGCAGACCGATCTGTACGCACTCCTAAAATCCGTGATTGTTGACGAATTTTTTTTGAGTTAAAAATCGCTGCTTCAATTAATAAAGATTTTGTTTCTGGTCTATAAGCAACAGTTTTATTTGGAATAATTCCACCAATACTTAATGGGTAATTATCCGCTGCTAATACTAAAATATTCGAATCTAAATTATAACTTAAATTATTGTTTGCAACAAAGATTGTATTTTCTGTTGCTGGTTTTAACTTTAATTTAAAATCATCTGTTTCCGTCGTTTGTTTAATTTGGTCTAAATCATAAAATTCAAAAGGATAACCCGTTTCTAATAAAATATAAGTTTGAAAATCTAATAAAGTTCCAGAAGGTTCTAACTCCGAACAAAGTAATTTTTCCGTTAACCATTTTGGAATTGTAAAATCAGTTAAATTATCAATTGTGAGAGCAACAAATGTTGAATAGTTTATTGATGCGTCTGACGATATTAATGTGCTTTTAATCTGATCTTGATACTGTAAACCTGGTTGTACATATAGGGACTCAAATTTTTCTGTATCTAGTAATGCAGTTATTTCTTTCGCAATTCCTTTAATCGATAAACTGTCAGCTCTATTTGCAGTTGCAGAAATATCCAAGATAGTTTTTTTTTCTTGATTAATTTCTCTTTCTAATGTTTCTTCAACTTCAAACCCTCCAAGAGTAAGTTTATCTATTAAGTCGTTTAATTGAATGGTATCTAAATTAACCAATTCGTTAATCCAATCTAATGATGTATACATTTTTCTAATTAAGAAAATTTGTTATAATTAATTTGCTTTTGTAAATACTAATCCATTACTTTGTCCGTAACGTTCCATAAATCGCATAAAACGATCCCATGATTCTGGACTTTTCATAATATAAATGGCTTCAATTGCTTCAGGTTTTCCATTAATAAATCGTGCATTAACATCACGTGTTTCCAAAAGTCCTTCTTCATCAATTAAATACATACCTGTAATTTCGCCCTCTTTTGCAGTATTTTTATCTAGAATATTAGGATTATTGAAACAAAAAGTTGCAGTACCGGTACTCCCATCTCGTGAACGTGTTAAACGTACATCCGGTAAAACTTTTTCATCTAATCCTTTGATAAATTGAATTTTAGCTTCCATCTTTTATCTTTAAAACTTTTTCATAACTGTAGTGTAGCGAAAATTACACGTAATGTAAATTATTGAAAAAGGATTACATTGGTATTTTGAGTTTATACTGGGGTGGCAGGATTCGAACCTACGAATGGCGGAGTCAAAGTCCACAGCCTTACCGCTTGGCGACACCCCAAAAGTGTAACACAGCTTAATATTTCTATTCAATTTTTAATTATTGGGCAAGAAGGGATTCGAACCCCTGACACCGTAGTTCGTAGCCACGTGCTCTAGTCCACTGAGCTACAAGCCCAAACTGTGTTACATACCACTATAATACTAATATTAGGTAACTTTAGTAAAGCTTTTATCAAAAAGATTTTTAATAAATTAATTAATTCACTTGCAAACTTTATCTAAGTTGCTTTAAAATCAAATTTTGAAAATTTTTTTATACATTAATTAAATAGACTGAAAGTATGTCAAAAAAAATATTATATCAAGATAATGCTCGACGGGCTTTAGAACGAGGTATGGAAATTATGGTTGAAGCAGTTTCTGTAACATTAGGTCCAAAAGGTCGAAATGTAGTATTAGAAAAAAACTATGGTGCACCCCAAATTGTTAATGATGGAGTAACAATTGCGAAAGAAATTAAACTAGTAGATCATATAGAAAACACTGGAGTTTCTTTAATTCGACAAGCTGCAGCCAAAACAAATGATGTCGCGGGAGATGGTACAACAACAGCAACAGTGTTAGCATATGCCATGGTAAAAGAAGGGTTGAAAAATGTAGCAGCAGGCGCTAATCCAATTTCTCTTAAATTGGGAATGGAAAAAGCTACACAATTTTTAGTAAGTCAAATTAATGAATTTGCACAACCGGTTGAAGATATTCAAGCCATTCAACAAGTTGCATCGATTTCAGCAGGAAATGATGAAGTAATTGGCTCTTTGATTGCAGATGCGTTAGCAAAAGTTGGAAAAGAAGGTGTTATTTCTTTGGAGGAAGGAAAGGGAATTGTTACTGAATTAGAAATTACAGAAGGTATGAAAATTGAAAAAGGTTTTATTTCTCCCTATTTTATTACAAATACTGAAAAAATGGAGGTTGTATATGAAAACCCATATATTCTTTTAACAGATAAAAAAATTACTTTAGTTCAACAAGATTTATTACCAATTTTAGAACAGATTACAAAAACAAAACGTCCTTTACTAATTATTGCTGAAGATGTTGAAAAAGAAGCATTAGCAACATTAATTTTAAATAAACTACGAGGAATTGTAAATGCTGTCGCTGTCCGAGCCCCTGGTTTTGGTGAATTACGAAAATTAATGTTACAAGATATTGCTGTTTTAACAGGCGGAACTGTTATTACTCAAGATGCCGGTTTAAGTTTAGAAAATATTCAGGTAAATTTATTAGGCCAAGCGCGTCGAGTTATTATTAATAAAGACAGTACAACCATCGTTGGGGATGGTTTAGAATTAGAGGCAATCAAAATTCGTTGCGAACAATTACGAAAACAAGTTAATGTAGCAGATACTTCTTATGAAAAAGAGAAATTACAAGATAGAATTGCTAAATTATCAGGTGGGATTGCTGTTATTCGTGTGGGGGCACTAACGGAAACAGAAATGAAAGATAAAAAATTGCGTTTAGAAGATGCTATTAATGCCACACGCGCAGCTGTAGAAGAAGGTATTGTACCTGGTGGTGGAGCTACCCTAACACATTTATCCAATAACTTATTAACATGGGCAAAAAATAATTTACAAGAGGATGAATTAGTGGGGGCATTAATTATTGCTCGAGCTATTGTAGCGCCATTACGTCGAATTGCTGAAAATGCTGGAATAAATGGAGCTGTAATTATTGAACAAGTTCAGCAACAAGAATTCGAAATTGGCTATAATGCCGCTATTAATAAATTTGGTAATATGTATGAAGAAGGAGTTGTTGATCCTGCCAAAGTAACACGTTCTGGGCTGCAAAATGCAACTTCGATCGCAAGTATGATTTTAACAACTGAATGTATTATTGTAGATCAAGATAAAAAAGTAAACGAATAAACAAATTCGTTTACTTTCTGTATTTAGATTTATAAATCATTTAAATCACCCATTCCATCATTCGATGGTAACGTTTCATCAGCTAGAGTTTTCATCGCTAATTTTAATTCATTAATAACAGCTGTTAACGATTCAAAGTTTTCTGTTTGAATATCTTGACGAATATTTTCAATTAATTGTTTTATATTTGTCTTTTGTTGATCAGAAATTTTTTCTTGTAAAAGTTCTAATTCTTTTTCAGCTTCAAAACATAATGTTTCGGCTTGATTTTTTAAATCAATATTTTGTCGTTTTTCTTGGTCTGCTGAGGCATATTTTTCTGCATCAGCTAACATAGTTTCAATTTCAGTTTCCTCTAAATTAGAAGCACCTTGAATTGTTACAGATTGTTCAACCCCTGTTTCAACTTCTTTTGCTTTAACTGATAATAACCCATCCACATCAATATCAAATGTCACTTCAATTTGTGGAACACCTCGATCGGCTTTTGGAATGCCATCTAAACGGAAATTTCCTAAACTTTTATTTCCACTAACTAATTCCCGTTCACCTTGTAAAATATGAATTTCTACATTAGTTTGATTGTCAACAGCAGTTGAAAACATTTCTGATTTTTTAACAGGAATTGTTGTATTTCTAGCAATAATTTTTGTCATAACACCACCTAAGGTTTCCACCCCTAATGATAACGGTGTTACATCTAATAATAAAATATCTTTAATTTCACCCGCTAAAATACCTGCTTGAATCGCGGCACCAATGGCTACAACTTCATCTGGATTTACAGACTGGTTTGGTTTTTTACCAGTTAATGATTCAACTAACTTTTGAATTGCAGGAATACGAGTTGAACCGCCAACTAAAACAACTTCATTAATATCAGATTTTTCTAATCTTGCATCTGTTAACGCTTTTTCAACAGGAATTCGACACCGTTGAATTAAATTTTGGCATAAACTTTCAAATTTTTCACGTGTTAGTTCAGTTTCAATATGTTTTGGCCCAGTTTTATCAGCAGTAATAAATGGTAAATGAATTGTTGTTTTTTCTACAGTAGACAATTCCATTTTTGCTTTTTCAGCTGCTTCAGTCAGTCGTTGTAAAGCTTGGATATCTTCAGTTAAACTTATTCCTTCTTGCTCTTTAAAATCATTAACAAGCCAATTTACAAGAACTTTATCAAAATCATCCCCACCTAAATTTGTATCACCTGCAGTTGATAATACCTCAAAAATACCATCGCCAACTTCTAAGATTGAAACATCGAAAGTTCCACCACCTAAATCAAAGACTAGAATTGTTTCATTTTGTTTTTTATCTAAACCATACGCTAATGAAGCAGCGGTTGGTTCGTTAATAATACGTAATACTTCAATACCCGCAATTTTGCCCGCATCCATGGTTGCTTGACGTTGCGAATCATTAAAATACGCGGGAACTGTAATAACAGCTTGTGTAACTTCTTGACCTAAATATGTACTAGCATCAGAAATTAATTTTCTTAATACTTGAGCAGAAATTTCTTCCGGACTAAATTCTTTATTTAAAGAAGAACAATTAATTTTAATATTACCATTTACATCTTTTAATACTTTATATGGTAATTGTTTAGCTTCTTGAGAAATTTCGTTTTCTTTTGAACCAATAAAACGTTTCACTGAAAAGAACGTATTTTCAGGATTTATAACAGCTTGGCGTTTGGCAATTTGGCCAACTAATAATTCTTGTTTTTTTGTATACGCAACAATTGAAGGCGTTGTTCTTAAACCTTCAGCATTTGTTATAACATTTGGTTGCCCACCTTCAATAGCCGCAACTACTGAATTTGTCGTGCCTAAATCAATACCTACAACTTTTCCCATAAAAAATTTTTATAAATATATTTTGTTTTTATAGTTAAATTTATAGTCAATATTTTTCAAAACAGGAAGTTATATCTCCGTAATTTTTTAATAAAAGTGTTAAATTATCTTATCTAGACAAATAATTTAAAATTTTTTAAATTATTGTTATTAATTTAACAATTTTGATTGTTTTTATTAATTTTTTAATTCTTTTGCTTTTATTCAAAGTTAATATATCTAATTTATTTTTTGGAGAAATATTGTGTCTTTAGGCTTATTAGGTAATAAAATTGGCATGACTCAAATTTTTGACGAATCAGGTAATATCATACCAGTAACAATTTTAAAAATTGGCCCATGTGTTATAACACAAATTAAGACCGTTTTAGCCGATGGTTATAATGCAATTCAAATTGGTTATGGGTCAGTTTCGAGTAAATATCTAACACAACCTGAGTTAGGTCATTTACAAAAATCAAATATTCAACCTTTAAAATATTTAAAAGAATTTCGGGTTAACAATCCGGAAGAATTTAATGTAGGTCAAATTTTAAATGTTGATTCTTTTTCACAAGGACAACTAATAAATATAACAGGAAAAAGTACAGGAAAAGGATTTTCAGGCCTTCAAAAACGTCATAATTTTAATAGAGGTCCTATGACTCATGGGTCAAAAAACCATAGAGCTCCAGGTTCTATTGGGATGGGAACTCACCCTGGTCGTGTTTTACCTGGAAAAAAAATGTCAGGACAATTAGGAAATAAAATCACCCACATTAAGAAATTGAAAATTATTCAAATAAATAATGATGAAAACATTTTAATAGTAAAAGGTTCAGTTCCTGGAAAGCCTGGAAATCTATTAAGTATTGCTTTATCAGAATAATTCAATTTTTTTTCTCACAAACGATTGTAAATAAAATATAAACTATGACTGTTCAAAAATTTATTAAATATAATTCATTAGATATAAATGGACAAGTCTTAAATGACGAACATCAATTAGAATTAAAAGTACTTGATAAATCTGGTAATTATTTAATTCATAAAGATATTTTAAGACACCAAATATCACAAAAACAAGGAACGGTTTCTACTAAAACTCGAAGTGAAGTTCGAGGTGGTGGGCGTAAACCATGGCGCCAAAAAGGAACTGGCCGAGCTCGTGCAGGTTCAAATCGTTCACCTTTATGGCGAGGTGGTGGTGTTATTTTTGGACCGAAACCAAAAAAGACGATTCAAAAATTAAATAAAAAAGAACGACAATTAGCCTTACAAACTTTGTTATATAACAAACGAAATACAATTTCTATAATTAATAATTTGGAAGACGCTATTGATTCACCAAATACAAAAATATTTTTTAATATTTGTAAAAAGTGTAATATTGAATTAGATCAGAAAGTGTTAATTATTGTTTCCAAGAAAACAACACCATTAAAATTGTCGACAAGAAATATGAAAAATGTGGAATTAATTTCTGCTTCAAATTTAAACACACTTAGCATATTAAAATCGAAACAAATTTTATTAACACCATTAGCCGTAAATGAAATAAAGGAGATTTATTGTGGTTGATTCATCATATTTTAATCTTAGTAGTAATGATATTATTAAATATCCTATTATTACTGATAAAGCGACAAGACTTTTAGAAAATAATCAATATAGTTTCATTGTAAATCCGTCTTCTGATAAAATTACGATTAAAGCAGCAATTGAATATTTATTTAATGTCATAGTAACAAAAGTTAATACTTGCAAACTTCCTAGAAAAAAAAAACGTATAGGAAAATATGTGGGTTGGAAATCACAATATAAAAAAGCAGTTGTAACTTTAGCAGATGGCGATACAATAAACTTATTTGCTGAAAATTAAGAATTATATAATTAAAAAAATCAAGTTTATGAGTATTCGTCTTTATAAATCATATACACCAGGTACACGAAACCGCGCGTTAGCAACTTTTTCAGAGCTTACAACAAGTACACCAGAAAAAAGTTTAATTCGAAAAAATCATCGTAAGAAAGGACGAAATAATAGAGGTGTTATTACGATTCGTCATCGCGGTGGTGGTCACAAAAGAAAATATCGCTTAATAGATTTTCACCGAAATAAAGAGAATATTGAAGGTACGATTGCATCTATTGAATATGATCCGAATAGAAACGCTCGTATTGCTTTAGTAAATTATGAAGATGGAGAGAAACGATATATATTACACCCTAATAATATAAAAGTTGGTGATAAAATTATTTCGGGTTCTGGTGCTTCTTTAAATATTGGAAATACATTACCTTTAGAAGAAATTTCTTTAGGAACTTCAGTTCATAATATTGAATTGATCCCAAAACGTGGTGGTCAAATTGTTCGATCTGCAGGAACCTCTGCAAAAATTTTAGCAAAGGAAGGGGATTATGTAACACTTAGATTACCTTCAAAAGAAATTCGTCTAATTCGGAAAGAATGTTTTGCAACAATTGGGGAAGTTAGTAATAACGAAGCTTTTTTAATTCAAAGTGGAAAAGCTGGTCGAACAAGATGGCTTGGAAAACGACCTACGGTTCGCGGTTCTGTTATGAATCCTTGTGATCATCCACATGGGGGTGGTGAAGGCCGAGCACCAATTGGTCGTAGTCGTCCACTAACACCTTGGGGAAAACCGGCATTAGGAATAAAAACTCGAAAACCTAAAAAAACAAGTGATTCTTATATTATTCGCCGTCGTTCATAATTAAAAATTAAAAACATTAAAAATTAATTAAAATATCCTCAAGATGCCAAGATCATTAAAAAAAGGACCTTTTATCGCATATCATTTATTAAAAAAAGTTGACAAAATGAATGCAGAAGGAAAAAAAGATACAATTACTACTTGGTCTCGTAGTTCCACTATTTTACCAAGTATGGTCGGACATACAATAGCAGTTTACAATGGTAAACAACATGTTCCCGTTTTTATTTCTGATCAATTAGTTGGTCATAAATTAGGAGAATTTGTTTCTACTCGAAATTTTAAAACGCATATTAAAGCAGATAGAAAAACAAAACGTTAAGGAAAATTTTCTATGGTTCCAAAGATTATGGATCCAAATTTTAACATTAAAACATTTAATGTTAAATGTGATATTGAATTATCCTCATTTGCAAAAATAATTCTTAAAAGTTTTAAATTTAAACTTTATTATTATATAGTGGATGATCTTCTATATCTTTTAAAATCTAATCCTGAAGAACGTGATTATATTTTACAAATGTTACATTCAAGTGTTATTTTTCTTCAAAATAATTTGTATGTAAATTTTTTTGATATATATATTTATGATATTCAGATAAATAAGCTATCAAAATTTAATCGATTTATGAATAACCAATCTGCACCATCTCAGGTTTCAAACATAATAACTATTAAATTAGCGTATCAAGTTAAACCAATTACAAAAAAACTTGAAACAACTTGGTAATAGTCTTTAAAAGATTGAATAGATTATTATCCTTCTATAGTCCTCAACCATAGTTACGTTATATTTTATTTCTTGAATTTGAGAATTTAATTTTAGATTGAAATCAAAGGTATTCAAAAAAACTAGGATATAAGTATAAAAGAAAAATTAAAAAGAATAGATTATGTCTAACGTTCAATCAGTGAAAGCTGTAGCAAAATATATTCGAATGTCTCCACATAAAGTAAGACGAGTTTTAGATCAAATTCGGGGACGTTCGTACCAAGAAGCATTAATGATATTAGAATTTTTACCTTATGATGCTGGTGGTCCAGTTTGGCAAATTGTTCATTCGGTAGCAGCAAATGCAAAAAATAATTATGATTTAGATAAAAAAAAATTAATTATTGAAGAAGTTTATGCTAACGAAGGACCAAAGTTAAAACGCATTCGTCCAAGAGCACAAGGTCGAGCTTATAAAATTTTAAAACCAACTTGTCATATTACCATTGTTGTAAAAGAAACAAGTTAAAGAACTGTATAAACTTTATTTTAATTAAAAGGATTATTTAGGTGGGACAAAAAACACATCCATTAGGATTTCGATTAGGAATTACACAAGAGCATCGATCTGCCTGGTATGCAAATTTTAATCAATATTCTAATTTATTAGAAGAAGATGACCAAATCCGTACATATTTAAATAAACTAACAAAATCAGCTAGTATTTCAAATATTAAAATCAATAGAAATGGCTTGGGTGATCAAATCCAATTAAATATTGAAACAGGCAGACCTGGAGCATTAGTTGGGGAAAGTGGATTAGGAATTGAGAATTTATTAAAAAATATTAAAAAAATATTACCAAGCAATCGACAAATTACTATAAATATTATCGAAGTTGAAAAAGTAAATTTAAATGCATCATTAATTGGTGATTTGGTTGTTAAACAATTAGAAGAGCGTGTTGCATTTAAAAGAGCAATGCGAGAAGCTCTTCAAGCAGCACAAGAAGATAACGTTAGTGGTATTAAAATTGAGGTTTCCGGTCGATTAAATGGGGCAGAAATTGCTAGAAGTGAATGGGTTCGAGAAGGTCGAGTACCTCTACAAACCTTACGAGCAGATATTGATTATGCTACTAAAGAAGCTAATACTATTTACGGTGTGTTAGGAGTTAAAGTTTGGTTATTTAAAAACGAAATTTTAGCAAAATAAACAAAACGAAATACTTTATAAATTTAAATTATTATGTTAAGTCCAAAACGAACAAAATATAGAAAATTTCACCGTGGACGTATGCGTGGAACAGCTACTCGTGGGAATGTCGTTACTTTTGGTGAATACGGGTTACAAGCTTTAGAACCTACTTGGATTACATCTCGCCAAATTGAAGCCGCACGTCGTACAATTACCCGTTATACAAAACGAGGGGCATCCTTATGGATTCGAATTTTTCCAGATAAGACCGTAACAGCGAGAGCTGCTGAATCTCGTATGGGTTCTGGTAAAGGGGCGGTAGATTATTGGGTTGCAGTTATTAAACCAGGAACAATTTTATTTGAAATTGCATCAGTTCCAGAAGAAGTAGCACGAGCGGCATTTAATTTAGCTGCCTATAAACTACCCATAAAAACAAAATTTATTATTAGAACAAAGATCCAATAACTTATGAGTTTACCTCAATTTGATGAAATTAAAGGACTTTCAAATCTTGAAATTTCTGATGCTATTATTAAAGCAGAAAAAGAATTATTTAATTTAAAGTTTAAAAAAGCAACGCGACAACCCTTTAAACCACATGAAATTAAATTTATAAAACGGCGCATAGCCCAATTGAAAACAGTTTTAACGTTACGGTTAGATACATTAGAACAAACCAATTCGAATGCCATTGTTAATTTAATTCAAAAACAAAATTATTTAACAGGAAATTTTTAAAATTTATCTGAATAAGTAGACAAGAAGAAGGAGTTTAAATGCCAGTAAAAGAAAGAGTTGGAATTGTTGTAAGTACTAAAATGGAGAAAACAATTGTAGTACAAGTTGAAAGTCGGTTTCCACATCCGATTTATTCAAAAACAATGGTTAAAACAAAAAGATATTTAACACATGATGAAATGGGTAGTTGTAATATTGGAGACCAAGTTTTAATCCGAGAAACGCGCCCATTAAGTAAAAGAAAACGTTGGACATTAGCCCAGATTATTTCAAAATCGTCTTTAATTAGTTAAAATGAAAACTTTATGATCTATCCACAAACTTTATTGACAGTCGCCGATAATACCGGTGCGCGAAAAATTATGTGTATTCGAGTATTAGGTGGAAATCGAAAATATGCAAAAATTGGTGATACTATTATTGGTGTAGTTAAAGAAGCTATTCCAAATATGCCTATTAAAAAATCGGATATTGTCCGAGCTATTGTTGTACGGACAACCAAATCAATTCGTCGCCAAGATGGCATGTATATTCGTTTTGATGATAATGCAGCAGTAATCGTTAATGCAGATAATAATCCTCGTGGTACTCGAGTATTTGGTCCAGTAGCCCGAGAAATTCGTGATAAAAACTTTTCGAAAATTGTTTCATTAGCACCGGAGGTTTTATAAATGAGAAAACCACAAAAAATGCATGTTAAAATTGGTGATAATGTAACAATTATATCCGGTTTTGATAAAAACAAAACTGGAGAAGTAATTAAAATTTATAAAAATACCGGAAAAATTCTTGTAAAAGGTATAAATTTTAAATTTAAACATATTAAACCGAATACAGAGAATGAAGTAGGCGAAATTAAACAAATTGAAGCTCCGATTCATCATTCAAATGTAAAATTAAATGTAACAGAATCTTAATATTATGCGTAATCCAAATTCATTAGACGAAATCGCTGAAATTCATAGTTTACTTGAAGATATTAAAAAAGAATATAATCAAGGGATTAGAGGGGTTTTAAAAAAAAATGAACCGAATCTTTTTAGAAACGTTCACATAATCCCAAAATTAGAAAAAATTCAAATTAATCGTGGGTTAGGATTAGCTGCTCAAAATACAAATATCTTGAAAAAAAGTATTCAGGAATTTACAGCAATTACAGGTCAAAAACCAATGATTACTAAATCAAAAAAGGCTATTGCGGGTTTCAAAATCCGAGAAGATATGGATTTAGGTTTAACCGTAACTTTACGTGGCGAAAAGATGTATGCGTTTTTAACAAAATTAATCTTTTTTACGTTTGCGCAAATTCGGGATTTTCGTGGTCTATCGGTAAGAAATTTTGACAAAGCTGGAAATTATACTTTTGGTTTAAAAGAACAATTAATTTTTCCCGAAATTAATTATGAAGACGTTGATCAAACTCAAGGTTTAAGCATTACTTTAGTATGTTCCTCTTCGCATCCAAAAACACGTTCACAAACATTTGACCGAGTTTTAAATGG
>Ga0213859_10000756_pt1 | contig 14679 bp, 21 predicted proteins | sample PICome_2_FD_160133 | JGI IMG/M metagenome (GOLD analysis project Ga0213859, IMG submission 160133) | Coastal seawater microbial communities near Pivers Island, North Carolina, United States - PICO304 | ecosystem: Environmental > Aquatic > Marine > Coastal | place: USA: North Carolina... | reverse complement strand
GGTTCTTGAACCCGGTGATCGTATTGATGAATATGAAAAATGGGTGAGCAATCTTAATCAAGATCTAAAAGATTCTGGTTATGATCAATATGAATATAGAGTCCTACAAAAACGAAATAGGATCTACATAGACAAGTTAGAGTACACTTAAGGGGCAATTTGCCCCTTTCTTTTTTTAGTATAAATAGATACACGTATTATATTCAAGAGGATACTATGCTTAGGTTTAAATCTTTTATACTGGAGAAATCAATGTTTAGTGCAATGAATCGTACTGAGTGGGAAAAAGTGAAAGCTCGTACTACTGATTTCAGAACTGATATTCTTAAGAATGCTATAAAAGCCGGAGAACCCGTTTCTAGTGTTAATGGCGAAGATTTAAAAATTAAAAATACAAAAAATAATTTAGATGCTATTACTGCATTTGTTGATAACACAGAAAAAGATTTCAAGCTTGAACTTGAAAATGGTACGATAATTTCTTCTCTTAAAATTGGTAAGTCTGCTTTATTTGGCGGTCAAGGCCAAGGTCAGGGTATGACTGGTCAAACTGCTGATGCAGAATCTTTGCAATGTATCTACATAGCGGCAATGCTTGGAGAAGGATCTAGTAAACCGTTCTCGCATTTTACAGTAGAAACTTTAGCTGATTATAAAGACAAAGTTGATGTTGACGTACCGTTTGAAAGATATTCTGTTTTAGATGCATCATGGCACGAATCTGGATATGTTACTGCTAAAGCTTTAATAGATAAGAAATACGTAAGTAAAGAGCATGTTATTCATCGTGGTTCTAAAACTATGAATGCGATATATGCAAAGAAATCAAAAGCCCGAAAGAATGAAGGCTTGCCCCCGATGCAGAATGATAAATGGAATCCAGGTGATATATGGGCTGTCAAGAGGGGCGTAGATGTCAACGAACGCATTAGCGATCAGAGCCAGGCTCTATGTAATCAAACAACTTTAGAAAACTTTTTAAGTAGAGATATCGTAGGTATTTCACTTAAGAAAATTAATGGTCTAAAACTAAAAGCAAAAGTATCAGAATATAACATAGAAAAGAAAAGTTTAGATACTCATAAATTTTCTGGAGTTTCTTTAGAAACTACTGCAGGAAAGGGTATTTGGACATCTAAATATGGTTTTGCCTATTTTGATGGTAATGGTAAATTAGATATACGAGCACCTAATTTATTTACTCCGCTAAATATGGAAATTATTCAGAAAGGCGCGAGAGGCGGTAGAACCGGATATACTCAAATTACTTATTCTGCAAAAACTCATTTAGGAGTAGACTTGCCTTCAAATACTATGTTAAAAGAAAACGCCAAAAAATTAGCAAGTAAAAATCCTCCTAAACTCTTAGTAGATAATTTTTATAAAATGGTAAAAAAAGTTCATCCTACTTATACTAAGGAAGAGCATGAAATGGGAATATCACAAAAAGCCGGGCAAGCTCATTTTATCCATGCTATTTTGGGTGTAACTCATATTGCTTATGCTATTATGAACGCTTCTCAAGTCGCTAAAAGAAACGATTTTATTTCTGAAATAGTTAATGTGGCAGGCGCAAAAACAAACGATTCATCGGCTTATGTAAAGGTAGCGGCATCTTAATGGAAAATTTTAAGCAACATATCACCGAAAATAAAAATACTCATATGACTCATATAGAAGATAAGGTTATCTATGGAGGAGTAAAAGGAACAAGAGAAGCTATTATGGCTTTACGATCTCTACGCGATATGTTAGGAGGTGTACACGATGGATCTGTTAGCGTTAAGTGGGATGGTGCCCCTGCTGTCTTTGCAGGTATCGATCCTAATGATGGAGTATTCTTCGTTGCGAAAAAGGGGATCTTCAATAAGAACCCCAAAGTTTATAAGACAGCTGCAGATGTTGATGCTGACACTAGCGGTGATCTTGCTGATAAGCTTAAACTGGCTCTTAAACACTTGCCTGAATTGGGAATTAAAGGAGTTGTACAGGGTGACTTCTTGTATAGCTCAGGTGACTTGGAAAGAGCTACTATAAGTGGCCAGAAATATATTACGTTTCATCCTAATACAATCGTATATGCGGTACCTGCAGATTCTGATGCTGCAAAAGAGATAACCTCTTCAAAAATTGGGATAGTCTGGCACACTACATATATAGGTAAGACATTTGAAACAATGAAAGCGTCTTATGGCGTAGATGTATCTAAATTAAAGAAATCCAAAAACGTATGGTCTCAGGATGCAATGCTTCGTGATCTTACTAAATTAACTATGACTAAAAGTGATACGGAGGAAGTGAATGAATATTTATCGCAAGCTGGCAAATTATTTAATCAAATATCGGGATCCACACTCAGACAGTTGGAAAGTAACAGATCCCTCGCTCAGCTCATTGAAACATACAATAATTCCTTCGTCAGAGCAGGCACAGTCATTACAGATACAAGACGACACGTATCTGGCCTCATTAACTGGATTAAACAGCGCTATCAAAAAGAAATAAATGCAAGAAAGACTGATAAAGGTAAAGCTGCTCAACAAAAGAAACTTGATGAAATACTATCATTTTTTGGAACATCTAACAAAACCTCGTTACAAAAAATGTTTGAATTACAAAAAGTAATAGTTTTAGCGAAATTAAAACTTATAAATAAACTAAATGACTTACAAAAAACTAAGACCTTTGTAAAAACTAATAATGGATATAAAGTAACTGGAGCCGAAGGCTTTGTTGCAATTGACACACTTGGTGGTGATGCTGTTAAATTGGTTGATCGTATGGAGTTTTCATACAACAATTTCAGCAAAGATATATTAAAGGGATGGGATAAACCGGGAAGAAACTAAAATGGCAAAACCATTAGATTTTAAAGATTTTATGGCTGTAGACTATATGCCTGGCGAAGATGGCATTATTAAAAAAGCAGCAAAGAAAAGAAAACAAGATACGCCTACAGGTAATACTGGTGAATCTACTGAAACCAATGAGGCTTTAACTGCAGCGCAAAGAAGAAAGCGCGCATTACAGTTTAAGAAATATAAGTCTCGTATTAAGATCGGTAGAGAACGAGCAGAGCGTAAGATTGCTTCTCCAGAAAAATTAAAGAAAAGAGCTCGCAAGCAAGCTAGATTAGCTGTAATGAAAAAGCTAATTAAAGATGTGCCTAAAGATGAAATGAGCTTCGCAAAAAGGCAAGAAATCGAAAAAAGATTAGAAAAGCCTGCGGCTAAAGCAGCTATCAATCGAGTTGCTAAAAAGCTTTTGCCTAAAATTCGCAAAGCTGAGATGACTAAAAAGCGTGGTGGATAATGATCAACTCATTTAGTCAGTTTTTAGTTGAAGAAGAACGTGAGATTTATTTTGCATTTGGCAGAATGAATCCGCCAACCGTTGGTCATGGTAAACTGTTAGATGCGCTTGCTGCAAAATCTGGTAAAAATCCATATAAAGTGTTCTTATCTCAGTCACAAGATAAAAACAAAAATCCATTATCATATACAGATAAAATTAAACATACTCGCAAAATGTTTCCAAAACATGCGAGAAGTATTATGGTGAATAAAAAAGTAAAAACACCTATGGATGCCCTTGTTGAGTTGTATAATGAAGGCTATGTAAATGTAACGATGATAGCAGGATCTGATAGACTCAGAGAATTTGATGTCTTATTAAATAAATATAACGGCCAGAAAGGTCGCCACGGATTTTATAATTTTAAATCAATTAAGATTGTAAGTGCAGGTGCAAGAGATCCTGATGCCGAAGGTGTTGAAGGTATGTCAGCATCTAAGCAACGTGAAAATGTAAAGAAAAATGATTACTCCGCTTTCTCTAAAGGCCTTCCTGATAATATGCCTCACAGAGATGCAAAAGCATTATTTAATTCTGTACGTAAAGGAATGGGGTTAAAAGAACAAAATGAATTTAAAAGACATATTCAACTTAAGGCCGTATCAGAAACTAGAGAAGCATTTATTAAAGGCAACTTGTTCGAAACAGGTGAAGAAGTTATCATTAAAGAAACAAATCAAATTGGTACAATAACTGTTCTAGGATCTAATTATCTTATTATAGAAACGAAAGACGGAAAAACTCGTCAATGGTTAGATTCGGTTGAAAAAATTGAGCAGGTTTGCCAGCCTGATGAGGGAACGCCGGCTGCTACGAAAAAAGCAAAAGCCATGACTCCTGGTCAGAACGAAAGAAAGCTTACTGATAAAGAATTAAAAGATCGTGAAAAGTATGCACAAGATTTGCCAGATGATGAGTTTAAAAAACGCTATGGTAAAGATTGGAAGTCAGTAAAGATTGCTACTGCTACTAAAATGGCTAAAGCTAAAAACGAAGATGCATGCTGGGATACTCATAAACAAGTAGGTATGAAGAAAAAAGGTGATAGGTTAGTTCCAAACTGTGTACCAAAAGAACAGCAAGATCCTGAAATTGCAGATCGTCCAGGTTCTCAGCCTAAAAAATATCACGTTGGTTTAAGTAAGGCACAAAAAATCAGAAGAGATCGTCAGTTTAAAAAACAGGCCAAAATGTCTGATAGTGATCCAAAAGCATATAAGCCCGCCCCAGGTGATGCAAAAGCAAAAACAAAATTATCTAAACATACCTTAAAATATAGACAAATGTACGGGGACGATGAATGATTAGTTTTAAATCTTATTTAGAAGAAGATGCAACAGCTTCTTTAAAAAAGAAAGCAGAAAAAACTGGTATGCCATTAGGTGTTCTTAGGCAAGTTTATAATAGAGGTGTAGCCGCATGGAAAACCGGTCATAGACCCGGTACTACTCCATCACAATGGGGACATGCAAGAGTAAATTCATTTGTTACCAAATCATCTGGTACATGGGGAAAAGCAGACAAAGATCTAGCAGCGAAAGTAAGAGGCAAATAAATGACCGTAAAATCAGCAGATAAAAAACCTGAAAAATATATAGGACCTGACGGAAAACCAAAGATTCGCATGGTTTCTGTAGATAAAGAGGTTGTAAAGAGTGAAGCATATGATGAGCCACAAGGCCAAGCAAAACGTATGGCGTCTCCATTACAAAAGGCTCGCATGGATAAAGAAAAGCGTGATCGCGATCTTGATGGTAATCTAAAGAAATTAAAAAATATGCGTAAAACTGATAAGTCTTGGGGTAAGTCAGACGCGTTTGATTACCATGAAAAATCAGAAGGTAAAAGCTTCGAAGAATTTAGAGAAGCTAATACTCCTGTCGGTCAACGTGACAAAATGAAAATCATCGATCGTAAGCCTCACCCCGATGGTGGTCACATTGTAACTATGCAAACAAAAACTGGTAAAACTATCAAGCGCCATTTAAAGAATGGTAAAGTTAAAGATATGACAGAAGCAGTTGTGATTAACTATGGTGGTGGAATTGATGCTGAAGACCCAGACTTAGTTAAACTTGCAAAGAAGATGAGAATTAAAATCAAGGTGACTGGTACAGACCCAAATGGGTTCGATAAAGTCAAATTCACTTTTCCAAATCAAAAAGCAGTAGATAAGTTTATTAAAACTACAGGCATTGATATCTTGGATGAGAAATTAGATGAAGCAGTTTCTAAACTACCGGGTGGCAATAAGCATTTGGCTACTGCAGGTACTAAAGCTACTATCATGCATCCAGTCACAAGAGTTTCAAAGAAGGTTGATAAGAAAGATCTTAAGAAGCACGTCGATGCCGGTTGGATGCACATGGGTCCAAAACGTAATCGTGTAACAAAGGGACCATTTAAAACAAAAGAAGGCTATGCATCTGATGCACAGCGTAAAGCAGTATGGGCTTCTAAGAACGAAAAAGGCAAAAAAGAATCCGTAGCGGAAAGTTTTGACCACACCGATCATGAAGATAACGCGTTTGCTCACGGCATGGCGCATCAACACCACAAGGAGCATGGTCATAATGATCTTGCTGCACACCACCTTAAAGCATCTGATCACCATGAAAAAGCATTAAAACATTATGGTGATGGAAATAAACAAAAGGGCGATGAGCATGCTAGAAAAGCAATGTCTCATGCATCAAAAGCATATGAAGCATCATTAGACAAAAGCGGAGAGCACCATAAAGTATCTCATGATGCGTTTGTGAGCTCTATGAAAACCATACAAAAAACACCGGTAACCCGTAAAGAATCTGTTGATGAAGTACTAGATACTCCAAAGGCAATGCAGTCATATAAGAATAAAGCAAAAGCTAGCTATGATAAGGCTACAAGTTCAGCTGCAGCTAAGATTCTTCGTGGTAAAGATAAAGATGGCAATAGAGCAGATCATCGCCCTGAACTTAAAACTATGGATAAAAGAAAAAAGGGTATGGCAGCAGCTGATATGGTAGCAGTCAAAAGAACCTTTGATGCTCTTAGAGGTAAGAAATGAAAACTTTTAAACAGTTAAGAGAAGCTAAAGATCCTGGCGAATATGATCAAGAAGGTGATATGGCTAAGACGCAGCTAAAAACTATGATGGATGCAGCTCAAGAACTTGATGCCATGTTAGGTGATAACGATAATCTACCTGAATGGGTTCAAAATAAAATTACTAAAGCTACTGACTACATAGATTCAGTAAGAGATTATTTGAAAGCTGAAAATAATGATTAGTTTTAAAAACTTCTACGAAGAAAAAGATCCGAGGATTAAAGCTGCTGGTGTTAAGGGTTATAATAAACCAAAAGGAACACCTAGCCATCCAACGAAATCTCATATTGTAGTAGCTAAAGACGGTGATAAAGTTAAGACGATTCGCTTTGGTCAACAAGGTGCGTCAACTGCCGGTGATCCTAAAAAAGGTGAGTCAGCAAAAATGAAGGCAAAACGTAAATCTTTTAAAGCTCGTCATGGTCGTAATATTGCAAAAGGTAAAATGAGTGCTGCCTATTGGGCAGATAAGGTTAAATGGTAACTTATATAAATAATGCAAATAAAGGAATACAGGAATGGCCGATGAAACTACAAAGGCCCGTTTAGAACGTATAGAGGATAAAATGGATAAGATGGCGGAAGCACTAATATCCTTAGCTCGATTCGAAGAAAAAATGGAAGCCTATAATAAATATCGCGAAGATTCCTGGGATAGGATGAATAAGTTTAGTGAGAAGCTAGACATTATAGAAAAGAAATGTGACGAAAACGCTAGCACCGTTGGAGTAATTAATAAATTGTTCTGGATTTTTACCGCAGTTGCGGCCAGTGCAGTTGCAGCCCAAATTTGGATGTAAGGAAACTAAAATGAAAACGCAAGACATTAAAAATATTGCTCGGGCCATGCAACAGGTGGCCGAAAAACTAACAGGTGGTCAGCATAAGCTGGACAAAGATAAAGATGGCGACATCGATGGAAAAGATTTTGCGATGATGCGCAAAAAGAAAAACGAAAAAGTAACTACTGCTGCTGGTCAAGAGGTTGATAAACCAATCAAGCATGACTGTGCAACTCATGTAGAACATGCAGAATGGGGTGAAGGACAACCTATTTCTGGTATGCATACTATCGTCGAGACTACTGAAGGTGAAGGCTATGTTACACATTACGACGTAATGTTCGAGCATGGTGTTGAAAAAGATGTATCTGTAGATGATCTTAAAATTCTTGTTTCAGAAGCACATGGCCATTCTATTAATGCTTCAAAGAAAAAGAAAATGGCCGAAGATGAAGTAGAAGTCAATCCTACTTTGAAAACTAAAAAAGAGAAAAAAGGCACTGAAACGACTACTCAAGATATGGGTGAAGAAGTTGAGCAGGTTGACGAGATTTCTAAAAAGACTTTAGGTTCTTATATTAAGAAAGCCGGTCCTGATGCAGTAAAGCAAACAGCACAAGCTAAGCGACATTCAGATGCTGGTGATATGGCTGATCTAGATAGAGATATGTACAAAGCTTATGCCAAGTCTCAACGTGCTATGGATAAAGCTAAAAACCGTCAGAAAGGTATTAGCAAAGCCGTAGATAGACTTACTGCTAGTTATAAAACTGAAAGTAAGAATGCCGCATTACTGAAAAAGCTTGCTAAAGTTTCTGCTGCTTCTGAAAAGGGTAAGAAGGCTGTATCTCTTCCGAAGGCACCTTTTGAAATTCCGAAAAAAGAAGGTGTAGAGTGGGCAGTATATAATAAGATTAAAGAAAACAGAGCAGCGCATTATAAGAGTGCTACTGCTCCTGAAGAAATGGATTCAAAAGCTTCTGGAAACGAAAAAGATTTCAAAGCAAAACATAAAGTTGATATGATGCCAGCAGAACTAGAAAAGAAGGGTCATGATGATGCTTCAGCTGCAGGTCGCGTAACGAAAAAGGCTCCTGCACGTAGTGGTGATAATGCTGCAGGCGATAAAATCCAAACACCAGTGGACACAACTAAATAATAAGGATAATATTATTATGGCAATTAAAGGACCTAAAGGAGCACATCCTACAACTCGGGGCTGGGTAAATCCCAGATCCGGCGAGCTACTTAAAAGTCAAAGAATTACTGAAGGTCAAATTAATGAGTGGCACGGTATCAGCCCATCGGTTGAACCGGCCATTGACCACGTAATTACTCAGGGTAAAATTAAAGCCGCAGAAAGAGACATGTTACAGTCTCAGACCAAAGCCGAGATAGAAGCATATGGCAGAACCATGGGTATTGAACTTGATAAACGTAAATCAAAAGCAAAAATGATTGAGCAGCTGCAGAATCATATAGATGGAAATTGAATTAACAGAACAAAATATTTTTTTATATGCTGCTAAACATTATTATAATCCTAAATATATTGATGCTGAAGAATTTGAAGAAGATTTCAAAAGATTTAAATATATTAAAAGATTATGCAATAGATATATAGAATCAAGTAAGTTATCTGAGAGATTATTATTAAATCATTTGATTATTGTTTTTAATGTTTTTGGTATTGATGCTGCTAAGAATATATTAGATTTAAAATTGGATGAAGCACATTGGCCAATAATAAAACCTTTTTTAATTTATTTGCATTATATTCGTAACGATGAATACACGAACATTGCAATGGACACTGTAGTAATAGAAGCGTTAAGAAAAATATGAGTATTATAAAAAGAGCAGGCGATTTAGTTTATACTTTCAGGTTTCTTAGACTTCTTACAACTAAGTTTGAGAATACTGAAGCCTTTAAACTAGGTCTTATTGATGAAAATGGAAAAAGACTCAGAAAGGCTGAAACCCCTGAGGAAAAATCCATTTACACTCCTTTCATTCGATTAGTTTTTAATATTAAAAAGCTATTGGCTAAAGTTCCAGGCGGTTCATCGAATATTGCAACTTACGGAGCTGCTCTTTATTTAATTAAAGAAGAATATGGTATTTCTGAAAATAATATTGAAAAAGGTTTAAAATCTTTAGGTATAGATTATACTGATATTTTAAGCGAAAGCTCTCAGTGGTTTATTCTGGAAGACGGGAGACTATCTCCGGGGTCCTATAAAGTAAAGAATGAAAAAGTCTTATCTAAAACCATGGATGAAATGGTAAAAGAAAGAGACTGGATTGTCGTAAAAGAAAATGCATATCCTGTAGGTTCTATTTTTGGTTTAAACATATATGAAGCTACTCATAGAAAAACCAATCAAAAAATCCATGTAACAATAGACGAGTTAATGCCATGACACCAAGATGGAAAAAAGCCGGACCAAATGGTGAGATACAAGCTACTATTGGAGGTAAGAAGTATCAAATCGAAAAAGCTTTGGATCATAACGAACGTCATAAAGGTGAATGGAAAGTTATGGTTTGGGATAAGCGCAGAAGTAGTTGGGAATGGGAAACAACAGAATATGGTAAAGCAAATGCAAAAGCCTGGATTATGGATAGATTAAAAGAAGAATCACCTGCAACATCAGTAGGCAATGCTTCTGTTTCACTTCCACCCGATGCCATGTTTAAACCTAGAGTAGTTATAGATAAGAGACGTAGGAAAGATAAAATTCCAAGATTGTTAAAACGTTTTCGTAAACATTTAGAGGATAATTAATATGGCGGAAGAAATTACTTGTACAACGTGTGGCTGCAGCTGCCATTGCGACAATGAAGGTGAAGTTTGCGCGCAAGAAGAGGGTTGCAACCCTGGACATCCTGGACCTTGTACTACCTGTACTCATCCAAACGACGGTTAATTAATTGGCTAAGTTATATTTAATATTACTCGTAGTAAGCCTTTTTGGCGGCATCGGATATGGTGGATATAATTACTATATCTGGTCTGAAGCCACTATTGGAACTCTTCGAGAAAATAATGTAAAACTTAAAACCGCTGCAGAAACTTTGCAGGCTACTATTGAACAAATGGCAGCCGATCAAAAGAAAAATGAACAACTTAATAAAGATTTAACTAAAAGATTACAGCAATCTCAGGAGCATCTTGATAAACTAAGAGGCGTGTTTGCTAAGATCGATTTGACTATGGAGGCATTAACAAATGCACAAGGACTTGAAGACAGAGTTAATAACGCCGTTAACAAACTTATTGGGCGGATCCAAGATGAAACTACTCCTCCTTCTGACAAGCTCGATGATACTAACGGGGTGTCTGGGCAGTAGGACTCCGGAGTCTGAAGTAGTACTTCAAACAGAATACCAAAAACAAAATATTCCTGTTCAAGAAAGACCTAAGGCAGTTGAGTTTCCTCCGGTCGATTGGTTTGTAATTACAGAAGAAAACCTAGATGCTAAACTTGAAGAGATTAATACCAAAACCGGTAACGTAGTTCTCTTTACTATTACGCCTAAAGGTTATGAAAATCTAGCAATTGGTATTGCAGACTTACGTAGATACGTAAAAGATCAACAAGCGATTATCGCTTATTACGAAGAAGCATTAACCGAAGATCCTGCACCTTCACCTCCTGCAGAATAGCTTATTCTATTATACACTAATTCTCCACTTTGTACACCTATAAAACATATAAAAAAAATATTTTTTTACAATATATAGTATTTACATTGGTGGAAAAACATATATAATAGAACCAACTAAACAATCATACAATAGAAAAAAATTAGTCTCTAGATAATCTGATTTAGAGCTATGCCTTTTGTACGCATATGGAGTAATACATGCTATTCGAAGAACAAATCTCACGTAAACCCGATTTATATCCATGGACTAAACAGTTCGTAGACGCTATTTGGCAAGGCTTCTGGACACCTGATGAATTTAATTTTAGATCAGATTATTCACAATTTAAAACAGATTTAACAGAAGAGGAACAAGAAGTAGTTGTCCGTGCACTATCGGCCATTGGTCAAATTGAGGTTGCAGTGAAAACGTTCTGGGCAAACATTGGTGATAAGATGCCACACCCATCTATTCGTGATCTTGGATATGCTATGGCTAATTCAGAAGTCATTCATAACTTAGCATACGAAAAATTATTGGATGTACTTCATTTGAGTGACGTATTCGAAAAGAATCTTGAAGAAAAGGTAATTAAAGGCCGAGTAGATTATTTGCGTAAATATCTTCAAAGAGAATACAAAGATGAGAAAAAACAATACATCTATTCGATTATTCTTTTTACGCTTTTTGTAGAGAACGTAAGTCTATTTAGTCAGTTCTATATTATTATGCATTTTAACCGTAATAAAGCTGTACTTAAAGATTGTGCTCAGCAAGTACAGTATACACGTAATGAAGAAATGCTTCATGCCCAAGTCGGTATCAAGCTTATTAATACGATGCGTGAAGAATATCCAGAATTCTTTGATGATGAAATGGAAGCTCGTATTCGTGAAGAATGTGTAGACTCATTAAAAGCTGAAAGTGCCGTGATTGATTGGATTATGGGCGAATACTCTGTTGAAGGATTAGATGCTAATATTCTTAAATCATTTATCGCTAAACGTATGAGAGATTCACTTGATCAAATTGGATTTGACTCAAGCGAGATCTACTATAACCAACACCATATTGATCAAACTTATTGGTTTGATGAAGAACTACTTGGTGCTAATATGACAGACTTCTTCCAAAAGCGTCCAGTTGAATACGCAAAAGGAAAAGGTATTACTGCAGACGATTTGTTTTAAGGAGAAATAGAATGATTGATACAACAGAAAATTGGTGGTGGGCAAATGAAGATTCACGTTTATTTTTAAGCCGTGGTTATATTGACGGTAATATGACTCTCGAAGAAAGAGTACGTGAAATAGCAAAGTCTGCAGAAACAATTCTTGATATCGAAGGATTTTCAGATAAGTTTTATCATTACATGAGCCGAGGATATTATTCTCTATCATCTCCAGTATGGTCAAACTTTGGTACGAAAAAAGGTTTACCTATTTCTTGTAATGGAGTATTCATCGAAGATTCTATTGATTCTATTCTCACTAAGGTTGGTGAAGTAGGAATGCAAACTAAAATGGGAGCAGGTACCTCTGCGTACCTAGGTGATTTGCGACCTCGTGGAACCGAAATAAAATCTGGCGGATCAGCTGATGGTCCAGTACATTATGCTAATATGTTTGAAACTACTGTCGATATTATTTCACAAGGCAATGTACGTCGTGGATCTATGGCTGTATATCTTGATATCGAATCACCAGATGTTATGGAATTCTTAGAGTGCCGAGAAGAAGGATCTTCTATTCATAATCTATCTCTTGGAGTTTGTGTATCAGATAAATTTATGACAGAGATGATTGAAGGAGATATAGCTAAACGAGAAGTATGGGCCCGAGTTTTGCGCAAGCGGCGCGAGTCTGGATATCCATACATATTTTTCTCGGATACTGTAAACAACAACGCTCCACGCGCTCTACGTGAAACGGGACGACGCATCTGGGCATCAAATCTGTGTTCAGAAATAGCTCTGCCTTCGTCTATTGATGAGTCATTTGTGTGTAACTTAGCATCAATGAATGCGTTAACCTTTGATGAATGGCAACATACTGATGCAGTAGAAACCATGATTTATTTCTTAGATGCAGTAATGGAAGAATATATCGACAAGACCGCTAATATTAAATTTATGGAATCATCTCATAATTTTGCAAAGACCTGGCGAGCGCTTGGACTTGGTATTCTTGGGTGGCATTCTTATCTACAATCTAAAATGATTCCTTTCGAAGGCTTACAAGCACAAATGGAATGCATTAAGATGGGTAAATTTATCGACGACAAATCGTTAGCTGCTACAAAGGAACTTGCTGAAGAATATGGCGAACCAGTAGGAATGTTGGGATATGGCGAACGTAATCTTACTCGTTCTGCAATTGCTCCTACTACATCATCGTCGTTTATTCTTGGGCAAGTTTCACCGTCAATCGAACCTCTTGCTTCTAATTATTTTACTAAAGATTTAGCTAAAGGCAAATTCACCTATAAAAATCCATTTTTGAAAAGGCTTTTAGAAGAAAAAGGTAAAGATGATTTTGAAACCTGGGAAACTATTCTTATAAGAGGTGGATCTGTACAGCATTTAGAATTTTTAACCGATGAAGAAAAATCAGTATTTAAAACATTTAGTGAAATTACTCCTCTGTCTATTGTTCAACAGGCTGCTACTAGACAGAAATATATAGATCAAGCCCAATCGCTTAATCTTATGATTCATCCTGAAGTTTCGACAAAGGATGTTAATGCGCTTCTTATAGAAGGTTGGAAGTTGGGTGTAAAAACATTTTATTATCAACGATCAGCAAACCCAGCACAAGAATTAGTGAGAGATATTATGTCTTGTGCGTCATGTGAGGCATAAATGGAAGAAGAAACTTATTGGACAGAATGTGAAATATGCGATAATGTTGTGAAGGTAGTCGTCATTGAAGGCGACGACTATCCAGCAATATGTCCTATGTGTGGAGAAATGGCAGACTTTAAAGAGATAGACGAATGATATATAGTTCTATAACGGAGCTATATAATGTGGTACTATCAAGATAAAGAGTTTAACGAAACACCTGAAGAGTATCAGGGCTTTGTTTATTGTATAACTGAAAAAGATACTGGCATGAAATATGTTGGTAAAAAGTTTTTCTGGAAACCAAAAATATTACCAAAAAATTCAAAAAGAAAACGTCGAGTCAGAACACGAGTAGAATCTGATTGGCGTAAATATTTTGGCTCAAGCAAAGAAGTCAAGATTTTGGTAGAAGAAAAAGGTGAAGATAACTATCACAGAGAAATATTAAAATTATGCAAAACAAAGGGCCAATGTTCTTATTACGAAATGAAATACCAATTTAAATATGATGTACTACTAAAACCTGAAGAATATTACAACGCTTTTATTGGAGGAAAAATTCATAGAAAGCACATTTTAAGTGTACATTCAGATGATGATGTGTTAGAATAGATTTATACATCAGGAGATTATTATGATTCTTATTGACTACAGTGCTATTGCAATCAGCAATATCGTAACTCAAAAACTAGATATACAAGAGGATATGGTTCGCCACATGATTCTTAATTCTATTCGCATGTATCGTTCTAAGTTTAAAGAAAAGTACGGTGAAGTCGTTATAGCTGGTGATGCTGGTAATAATTGGAGATACAGCGCATTTCCTCAATATAAAGCAGCACGTAAAAAGAATCGCAAAGAATCTAAACTAGATTGGCAAGAAATATTTCGTATCATTAATTTAGTATGGGAAGAACTTAGCGAAAACTTTCCTTATAAAACTATTAAAGTCGATA
>Ga0213859_10000755_pt1 | contig 14679 bp, 12 predicted proteins | sample PICome_2_FD_160133 | JGI IMG/M metagenome (GOLD analysis project Ga0213859, IMG submission 160133) | Coastal seawater microbial communities near Pivers Island, North Carolina, United States - PICO304 | ecosystem: Environmental > Aquatic > Marine > Coastal | place: USA: North Carolina... | reverse complement strand
GCATTCAATAGAGTTTCTGGCGCAAAAGAAAGATCTGCCACAAGAACTGATTTAGTTTTTGGATCTAATTCTCAGCTCAGAGCTCTTGCAGAAGTATACGCAAGTCATGATGCAAATGAAAAATTTGTTGATGATTTCATCTTAGCCTGGAATAAAGTAATGAACGCTGATAGATTTGATATATAAATCTTAGTATTCTTTTGTAAAGGGTGAATTTATTCACCCTTTTTTTTGCACAAAGAAAATAATTAATATTAAAATTGTATATAAAAACTTTATATATTAGTGTAATTTAACTTGCTAAAAATTACGCATTTATGATAAATTTCAAGATCAATTATTATTAAAGGGAGAGTAATAATGAAAAATATTTTTCTTATACTTGTCGGATTAGTTGCGATGCCTACATTTGCAGCTGGTGGTGGAGACCTTGATGCATCGGATATGACTGGAGTTAGTTTCTGGTTAGTAACTGCTGCTCTATTAGCTTCTACAGTATTCTTTTTCATTGAAAGAGATAATGTTAGTGCTAAATGGAAGACATCATTAACTGTATCTGGTTTGGTTACAGGTATTGCATTCTGGCATTATTTATATATGAGAGGAGTCTGGGTAGAAACAGGTAGTTCTCCAACAGTATTTAGATATATTGATTGGTTATTAACTGTGCCTCTACTTATCATAGAATTCTACTTAATCCTTAGAGCTGTTACTAATGTAGCTGGACAATTATTCATGAAATTGTTTGTTGGTTCTTTAGTAATGCTTGTCTTTGGGTATTTAGGTGAGTCAGGTGGAATGAATGTAACAATTGCATTCGTTATAGCTATGGCTGCATGGATCTATATGATACAAGTATTGTATTCAGGCGATGGTAAAACTGCAGTTTCTGCTGCAAGTCCAGCCGTTCAATCAGCTTACAAAACTATGATGTTAATTATCATTTTTGGTTGGGCTGTTTATCCGTTAGGATATGTGATGGGTTATTTAGTTGGTGGCGAAAATGTTTATGCTGCGAACTTAAACCTTATTTACAACATGGCTGACTTTGTTAATAAAATCCTATTTGGATTAATTATTTGGCATGTAGCTGTTAAAGAGTCACACGGTACTTAAAAAAAGTATTTCGATTCAAAAAAACCCGAACTAGTTTCGGGTTTTTTTATGGCTGAATTATGTTGCCATCCCATGAAAGCATAGAGCCATTATTATCAGCCTCTAATTTATCTATTACACTGGCTAGATGGCTGACACTCTCTTGAGGTGTAAATAAATTTGATTGGCCCTGCCTTGTGAAGGGTTTGCTTAACTTACTTATTACAGTACCTGGCTGCAGACCAACAATAATTGCTCGTTTATTTGATCTACTTATTTCTATACTAAAGTTTTTTATAATTTGGTTTAAAGCGGTCTTGCTTGCTCTGTAGGAATACCAGCCACCAAGCCTATTATCTGAAATGCTTCCAACCTTTGCGCTTAAGAAACACATTTTTGATGTTGAGTTTTTATTAAGTAATGGCAAAAAATATTTACCAATAATGGCCGGGCCAGCTGTGTTAGCTTTGAAAATCTTTTCAAATTTATCAAAAGAGAGATCCCTAATACTTTTTTCTGGACCAAACTCATCTGTATGAAGAATGCCTGTAGCAACTATTACCAAATCAAAAGCTACTCCCCTTACCTCTTCAGAAGCTTTTTTAATTGAATTTTCATTTTCTACATCTATTTGAAAATTTTTTATAGATGCATTTTTATCTATTTTTAATTTAGATCTTGAAAATGAATAGATGTTAGTAACTTCATTGTCAGCACTATAATACTCCAAGAAAGCATTACCTATTGCGCCAGTTGAACCTATGATGCAGATATTCATTTTTTTTAAAAAATTATTATTAATACATTGTATGTTGTTTTGCAAAATTTTTATTTGAATTGTGTAAAAATTTTCATGGATTTGCAGAAAAAATGTTTTAGTATCAAAGTATGGAAATTCTGAGAACACCAGATAAATATTTTGAGAATCTTAAAGATTATCCTTTCAATCCTCAATATACCAACATTAGCGCTGCAGATGGAACTGAAATTAGAATTCATCATATTGATGAGGGACCAAAGGATGGCCCAATATTATTAGCCATGCATGGTCAACCTGTATGGAGTTATCTTTATGCACGAATGATTCCCTATCTTACTAAAGCAGGTGTAAGAGTTGTAGCTCCAGATCTTGTTGGTTATGGAAAATCAGATAAGCCGGCCGCACGCGAAGATTATTCATATCAAAATCAAGTAGATTGGATGGGTGCCTGGCTTGCAAAAAATGATTTCAAAAATCTCACTTTTTTTGGACAGGATTGGGGTGGCTTAATTGGTTTAAGAATGGTAGCAGCAGACCCAGATAGGTTTATAAAGATTGCAATGGGTAATACAGGGTTGCCATATAATCCTGATGTCCCTCAAGAAGTAATTGATGAAATAAAAGCATTTAGAGCATCTAATAAAAAAATTAATTTTTTTACTATGGCTAAAAATATATCCAAAATGGATAAATCAAAACATTTTGCCACGAAGTTTATGTACTGGCAGAAATTTTCATGGGAATCAAAAAATATGCCTATCGGGTTTCTTAATTCAATGCAGATGGAAGATAAGCTAGCAAAATCAAAAGTTAAAGCATATGTGCACCTTTTATTTCAGGGCTTAGGACTTGAAAAATTATCGCCATTTAGTACCGATCTGATTAAAGCTTATGAGGCACCCTTTCCAGATCCTTCTTACAAAATGGGACCGAGGGCTATGCCAAGCCAGGTACCAAGTATTCCTGATCAATCTCTTGAAGCCCAAAGAAAAGCAAGAGAATTTTTTAGAACTTCTAATATGCCATTTTTATCTGTCTTTGCTGGAAATGATCCGGTTACAAATGGAATAGAAAAAGATGTCTTAAAGATGGCTCCAAACGCCATAAGCGCTCCTCATATCGGTGGCGGTCATTTCTTTCAATGGACAAAAGCAGAATTACTATCTAATGTATTAATTAAATTTATAAAAGAGTGATTTAATATAAATAGTAAAAATAAGGGGGATACTATGTTAAAAGTTCACTTTACTCCTGGTACACGTGCTGGAAGAATTGTTTGGCTTCTCGAAGAGCTGGGGCTAGATTATGAAGTAAATATTATGCCTTTTACTAAGGAAGGTCTTAAATCACCAGAGCATAGAGCGCGTCATGCTCTTGGAAGAGTTCCTGTTTTAGAAGATGGTGATATATCAATATTTGAATCTGGTGCAATCATTCAATATATTCTTGAACGACATAAAGATGGAGGTTTAAAACCTGATGTTGGCTCTGAAGAGTTTCCATATTATCTGCAATGGTTTCATTACTGTGAGGGAATGGTTATGCCCCCAATGAATCAAATTGTAGTGCAAACAATTCTATTGCCGCCCGATAGAAGGGATGAAAATGTCTTAAAGCAAGCGCAAAATCTACTAACTAAATCATTAGGGCCTGTAAATCGAAATCTTGAGGGCAAAGATTATTTAATTGGTGATTTCTCTGCTGCCGATCTAATGCTTGGCCACTCATGCTTTATGGCTAATAGATTAGGATGTGTCCCTGAAGATATGCTTCATATTAAAAATTATGTAGCTAACATTGAAGCAAGACCTGCATTTCAAAAAGCGATATCAATGGGTGAGTAAGTGGAAGTAAGAGAAAAATAGCAATGAAACAATTGCAATCTTTAAAAAGCGATCTTACAAAAACAAGAATTATTGAATCTCAAGACTTTAACCTTGATGAAGGAGAAATAGCTGTAGTAATAGAGAATTTTGCCTTTACAGCCAATAATGTTACATATGGTGTAGCCGGAGATACTATCGGATACTGGCAATTTTTTAAGACAACTGAAGACGAAGATAATCTTTGGGGTTGTATACCAGTTTGGGGGTTTGGAAAAGTTATAGAGTCTAATTCAGTTGAGATCAATATTGGAGAAAGGCTGTTTGGATATTTTCCTCCTGCTAATATGTTAAGTTTAAAGCCTATTAAAATAACAGATCAAAGTTTTAGTGATGGTAAAGATCATAGGAGGGACTTGCCAGCTGTATATAATAATTACATAAGATTATCAGGTGATGCAGATTATGAATCTGAAATGGATAATATTAGATCATTGTTATTTCCTCTTCATATAACCTCTTTTTGTATTTGCGATGCTCTTGAAGAGAAAGATTATTATGGAGCTGAACAAATTCTTATAGTGAGTGCATCAAGCAAAACTGCAATTGGCCTTGCTCAGGGGCTTGAAGAAGCTAGCAGTTCTCCATCTATAATTGGTCTCACCTCTCAAAAAAATTTAGATTTCGTAAAGAACTTGGGTTGTTATGATGAGGTAATCACTTATGATGAAATCTCATCTGTAAACTTCCAAAATAAATCAGTCATAGTTGATATGGCTGGTAGTCGTGAAATTCTAGGCACTCTTCATGGTTCATTGAGGGACAATATGCTCAAATGTCTTACTGTTGGAATGACACATTGGGACAATGATGTAACAGCTGAAGATGCACTTGGACAAGCTATGCTTAGAGAGAGAACTGAGTTCTTTTTTGCACCAGCCCATATTCAAAAAAGAGTTAAAGATTGGGGCTATGATGGCTACAATCAGAAAACAAATGAATTCATGAAAACTAGATCTTTACAAAGTAGTCATTGGATGAAGATTAGAGAAGTTAACGGTATTGAAAATTTTATCTCTATTTATAACCAGTTTGTTAAAGGAGATATAAATCCCAATGAAGGAATAATTGTTGTTATATAGGGGCTTTTATGACAGATAAATTACAGATATTTGGAGCAACTCCATCTCCATATACACAAAAAATGATATCTATATGTAGATATAGACACATACCTTATGAAGCTTACTTTGGGGATGTTGCTGGAAAATTAAATGATTTAAATATAGAGCCTCCCAAACCAGTTTTACTGCCAACAATTCTTCTTAAAGATAATAATGGCGCATTAAAACCTACTACTGACTCTACTCCAATTATTAGAAGATTGGAAAAGGATTATCCTCAAAGAAAGTTATTACCAAAAGATCCTGCGCTTTCTTTTGTAAATTATTTGTTAGAAGACTTTGGTGATGAATGGGTTACTAAATATATGTTTCACTATAGGTGGTATTTTGAAGATGATGCTAATAAAGCTGGAACTGTTCTTCCATTGGTTGATATTGCTACAAATACATCTGAGGAAGAACTAATAGAGCTAAAAAAATTCTTTTCTGACAGGCAAATTGGCAGGCTATGGGTAGTTGGCTCCAATGAGACTACTGCTGACCTGATTGATAAAAGTTATAAAAGGTTTATAGGTTTAATGGATAATCATTTATTAAATAATAAATTTTTATTTGGGGATAAACCATCATCAGCAGACTTTGCTATTTATGGTCAGCTTACACAACTTGTTGGTTTTGATCCTACATCAAGAAGAATTGCAGAAGAAAATTCATACAGACTCGTTGCCTGGGTGGATATAATGGCTGACCTATCTGGGCATGATGTAGAAAATAACAATTGGACAGAACTTGAGGATAGTCCAGAAACTCTCAAAGAAATACTAAAGGAATTTGGAAGAATGTATGTTCCAGCATTACTTGCAAATGCACAAGCAATTGCTGAAGGAAATGAATCTTGGGAAACCATGATAGATGGATCAATATGGAAACAAAAATCATTTCCCTATCAAGTCAAATGTTTGAATTGGATTAAAGAAGAATTTGATAATTTAAATGAAAATGATAAATCCAGAATAATTAAATATCTTGATGGAACAGGATGTGAATTGTTGCTGAACTAAAGGAGAAAAAATATGAAAACTAAAATTACTGAAATGTTTGGAATTGAGCATCCCATTATTCAAGGAGGGATGCATCATGTTGGATTTGCTGAACTAGCTGCAGCTGTATCAAATGCCGGTGGACTAGGAACTATTACTGGTCTTACTCAAGGTACTCCAGAAAAGCTGGCCAATGAAATTGCAAGATGTAAGGATATGACCGATAAGCCATTTGCAGTCAATTTAACTTTTCTGCCATCTCTAACTCCTCCAGATTATCCTGGTTTAGTTAAGGCTATTATTGATGGAGGCGTGCCTGTAGTTGAAACTGCTGGAAGAAATCCTGCTGAATACCTCCCTGCTCTAAAAGATGCAGGAATTAAAGTAATTCATAAATGCACCTCTGTAAGACATTCTCTTAAAGCTCAATCAATAGGATGTGATGCAGTTTCTGTTGATGGTTTTGAATGTGGTGGACATCCAGGAGAAGACGACATTCCTAACTTTATCTTATTGCCAAGAGCAGCTGATGAATTAGAAATACCCTTTGTTGCTTCGGGTGGAATGGCGGATGCAAGAAGTCTCGTTGCTGCAATGGCGTTAGGGGCTGAGGGTATGAATATGGGTACAAGATTCATCGCAACTCAAGATGCTCCCGTGCATCAGAATGTGAAAGAAGCAATTGTGAACGCAACAGAATTAGATACTAGACTTATCATGAGATCACTGACTAATACAGAAAGAGTACTTAATAATGAAGCAGTGGAAAGACTAATGGAAAAAGAAAAAGCTCTTGGAGACAAGTTAAGATTTGAAGATATTCTTGATGAAGTTGCGGGAGTGTATCCAAAAATTATGCATGAAGGCACAATGGAAGCTGGAGCTTGGTCGTGTGGAATGGTTGCAGGCTTGGTAAATGATATTCCGACAGTTGATGAATTAATAACTGGAATTATGTCTGAAGCAGATGCAATTATTAATTCAAGGCTCAGCAACTTTTAAAACAGAGTTTATATAAACAGTTATCTTAATTGGAGAAGCTTCATAATTTTTTTGGATAATGCATTTTCTTAATTTATAATCCTCGCTTTAATAAGAACAACTAATATAAAGTGAATCATAAAGCTTATATACATCCTGAGGGCTGGAAGTTTGCTTTGATATTTTTCGCAATATCAATAGCACTAACATACATATTTTTACCACTTGCTTTACTTGGGTATTTGCTTACATTTTTCACACTGTGGTTTTTTAGAAATCCTAAGCGAAATACAGAAAAAGATGTAAATTCTATTATTAGCTCTGCTGATGGCAAGGTATGTTTGATTGATGAAGCTTCACCACCGCCTGAATTAGAGATGGGGCAAGAAAAAATGTTACGTGTATGTGTATTTATGAATGTTTTTAATGTTCATGTTAATAGAACGCCTATTTCTGGAGAAATTCAAAAAATAGTTTATAAAGCGGGCAGCTTTCTAAATGCTAGTTTAGACAAAGCTAGTGAAAAAAATGAGAGGAGCAGTATGGTGATAGCTAATGACAATAATATCAAAATTATTGTTGTTCAAATTGCGGGCTTGATTGCTCGAAGAATTCTTGGCTTTGTATCTGAAAAACAATTTCTAGAGCAAGGTGAAAGATATGGCCTAATAAGATTTGGTTCAAGAGTAGATATATATATGCCGCTAGATGCCACAGTGACCTGTGCTGTAGGTGATAAGGTGGTAGCTGGTAAAAGCAAGCTTGCAAAGTTAAATAACACCCATGAGTAAAAAGCTTAGATCTTTAATACCTAATTTAGTTACCTTGACTGGACTTTGTTTTGGATTAAGTTCTATTAGATTTGCATTAGAAGGAGACTATAATCTTGCGGTTATATGTATATTGTTTGCAGCAGTTTGCGATGGTCTTGATGGCATGCTTGCAAGATATTTAAAAAGCGAGTCTGAGTTAGGAGTTCAGCTAGATTCATTGTCGGACTTTTTGAGCTTTGGAATAGCTCCAGGATTTTTAGTTTATCTTGCTATCTTTGAGCAAGCTAGCGGCCTAGGGGCGTTTGCTGCACTTATTTATATAATATTTTCTTGCCTTAGACTGGCGCTATTTAATGTACTTCAAGAAAAATCAAAAACTGAAAATATAGAGGTCAGTTTCTTCACCGGAATCCCAACCCCAGCAGGTGCAATATTAATTTTACTACCACTAACTCATAGTTTTATCGGTCTTGATTGGATTAACTCCAATCTTAATTTTGTAGCAGGTTATATAATACTAATAAGTGGAATGTTGGTAAGCAAGATACCTACTTTCTCGATAAAGAGTAGAGAGCCAATTATCAAATCAAGATTAGCTTTTTTAATTGTGTTTTCAGCTGTTGCGCTAAGCTTAATTAATTTTCCATGGCAAACATTAAATTTATTTGCTCTCATGTATATCTTGTCTATACCTTTTTCAGTTTCAGCATGGCTTAAATCAAGGTCTATTAGCTAAATATAATTAATTCGACCAATAGATATATTCGTCTCCTTCTTCATATTCTTGTCCATCATATTTATCAATCATTATGGGGGCATCGTATGATGATGGAAATAAAGGATCGCTTTGTTCTGAATTAAATTTAACTAAAAGCTCTTCAATGTGTTTTGCCACTTCAGGATGAGTTTTAATAATATTATTTTTTTCAAGTGGATCAACAGATGTATCAAATAACCAACGAAAATTCTCTTTTTTACTAACTATGAATTTCCAATTTTCATGAAGTACGGATTGATGGTTACCCGACCTCCAGAAAAGAGTTCGATTAAACCCAGATGAGTTATCATTTTTTATCAATGGCAATAAATCTCTGCCATCTAATGCATGAGCAGATTCAATTCCAGCTGCTTTGGCAATAGTAGGAAAAATATCAAAATGATGAACCGCTATATCTGATTTTTTTCCTGGGCTGATTTGACTAGGCCAGCTAACAATATAAGGAACTCTTATACCTCCCTCAAAAAAACTAATCTTCCAGCCCCTATAGGGCTTATTGATATCATCAAGTTCAATATAATTAGCGCCGCCATTATCACTAGTAAATATTATTAAAGTTTTACCATATATATTTAATTCTTTTAACTTTTCAACGATCTTGCCAACACTTCTATCTAATGCATTTATCATTCCTGAATAAACTTGAAGATTATGGCCGTGCATATGACTCATTTGCTCATAATCACTTCTTAGGGCCTGAAGTGGATTATGAATTGCCCAATGGCTTAGATAGAGAAAGAAAGGTCTATTCTTATTGTTTTCAATTACCTTTAAAGCTTCATCTGTATAGAAATCTGTAACATATTTATCAGGTGCAAATACACTACCCTCATTAAAAGTTGCAGAATACTGGCCTATGCTCCATATCATCTTATCAATGCTTGAATCAAACTTTGCATTTACTACATCAGGATGATCTTCAGGCAAATAAAGGGGTCCAACTAAACCCAGTGAGTCTTGAAAACCTTGACTAAGTGGGTCCATGCCGTACCCATGACCAAGATGCCATTTACCTATATGAGCAGTATAATATCCTGCATCTCTTAAAATTTCTGCGATTGTAATTTGCTCAGTAGGCATGCCTTGATCCATGAAAGCAGGCATATTTGAAACCACATCTCTATCAATTCTCTGCTTTAATTCAGAATCATCTTCTTCAGCAAGCCAACCCAAAACTGTTCTCCCTAAAGCGGGTATTGGTGTAAACTCATAGCCAAAGCTAGTTGAATACTTGCCAGTCATAATTGATGCTCTTGATGGAGCGCATGTAGCATTGGCTGCATAACCCCTTGTAAATAAAATTCCGCTATCTGCTAATGCATCAATGTTCTTAGTTTTAAGAGTTCCGTCAGCTGCCCCACCATTGTGTATAGATATATCGTTATAGCCCATGTCATCAGCTAATATTAATATAATATTTGGCCTATCATCTTCGGTTGGCATTTCTGGACCTATAGACCAGCTAGTTGGAATATTATCTTGAACTGATATATTCGAAATTTTTGGAATGGCCCAAACAAGAATATTTACTTTGTATTCCCAGATTAAAGTTCCTGAAACTAAAATAAATACTAATAAATATGAAAGCTTTTTATACATCCTTATATTTAACATCAAAAATATCTTTATTTAATTATAGATATAGATAACTTTTTTTGGGTGCATATATGCAAGTTTGATTGTTAATTTGAAGTGGTGGGCCTGGGAGGACTTGAACCTCCGACCTCTCGATTATCAGTCGAACGCTCTAACCAAAACTGAGCTACAGGCCCAAAAAGTAAGATGCATTCTACCTTTGAATTAAATTACAAACAATATTATTTAATATTTAGTTTGATAAGGATTTATAAAGACTATAGTAAACATACATCCATGGAATAATAATTGCATATTCAATTAATAATAAGATAAATATTTGTAATGTCGACTCAGGAACTAACGCTCCAATTATTAAAGAAGTAATTAAAGTTCCTCCCCAAAAAAATAGAGTTATTCCAAAAAGCTTGCCGCCATATTCATCTGTCATTTCCCATGATCTACCCAAACTTTTAGTAACCCCTTCATTCTCAAACATTATTAAGGAAGGGAATAAACTTAATCTACCCATCAAATAAAATGCTGGAAGGACTAACATTATGAAACCAAGCATAATAGCAAGTACAAATAGTATGTTTGCACCAAGTAAAATAAAAAATTTTCTAAAACCAGCAGAATATAAATCTATAGTAGTTCTATTTGCTGAGAGATTTATTGATTCATATCCAGATACTAGGGCGCCAATAAAAGTTATTGATACAAGTATTAAAGCCAAGCCTAAAAGACCAACGAGCACAGCATTTAATTCCATAAAATCTTTAATATCTTCAACCTGGGTAACACTTGCTAAAGGTGTCATGATTATTGCCAATACACCCTCCAGTAAAAGAACTGGGATGCACAATGTAAAGAGATAAAAAAAGTTATCTCTTGCAAAACTTATGGCTTGGGTTATTTGGTTCATATTTTTATCCTCATTATTTTTCTTTTACCAACTTGGTATATTGCATCAGTGTTTTTGGTTATCTCAAGTTTAAGATCAGTAACTTTTTCTTGGTCTATTTTAACTGCGCCTTGTTTGATCATCCTAGATGATTCAGAAACACTTGCGGTCAAACCGGATTCTTTTAGTAAGTTCGTTAGCAGAATACTACTCCCTTCTATATCAAGACTAATCTCTTCTATATTTTCTGGAAGTTTACCTTTTTGAAATCTCTGTAAAAAATTTTCCTTGCATTTCTCGCCATCACCCTCAGCGTGAAATCTATCTACTATCTCAATTGCAAGCAGAAATTTGATATCTCTAGGGTTTTCTCCACTTGCTGCTGCTTTTTTTAGAGATTTTATTTCGTCATTTGATTTAAAGCTTAGCAATTCAAACCAACGCCACATCAACTCATCTGATATGGACATAATCTTGCCGAACATATCTTCTGGGGCTTCATCTACACCAACATAATTATCTAGGGATTTAGACATTTTATTGACTCCATCTAAGCCTTCAAGAATTGGAACTGTAATAACTACCTGTGGTTCTTGGTCATAAGCTCTTTGCAACTCTCTGCCTACTAATAAATTAAATTTTTGATCTGTTCCGCCACACTCAACATCTGCTTCAAGATGCACAGAATCGTACCCTTGGACTAAGGGATATAAGAACTCATGAACTGCTATGCTTTGATTGGACTTATATCGCTTACTAAAGTCATCTCTTTCTAGCATTCTGGCAACATTATAATTAGATGCCAATCTAATCAAACCTTCAGCTCCTAACTTAGAACACCACTCTGAGTTAAATCTAACCTCTGTTTGTTCTTTTTTTAATATTTTAAAAACCTGCTTTTCATAAGTCTTTGCGTTTTTCTTTATTTCTTCGGCTGAAAGTGTTGGTCGCGTCTTGTTTTTACCTGAAGGATCTCCAATCATGCCGGTAAAGTCACCAATAAGAAATATAACTCTGTGACCAAGATCTTGAAAATGCCTTAATTTATTGATTAATACAGTGTGTCCAAGGTGTAAATCAGGAGCAGTTGGATCAAAACCAGCTTTTACAACTAATTTCTTTTTTGTAGAAAGTTTCTTTTTTAAATCTTCTACGGTGAGTATTTCATCCGTCCCTCTTTTTAGGAGTTCTAGGGCATCTTTCATATGACTATCATAGTATTTTTATCTACTTAATAAAATCGTATTTTTATACTATCTAGCATAAAATTATATGGTCAAATGATAAGTATTAATAAAAATAAATATGCTAATGACAGTTTTGTTTTAGAGCTATATAAGCAAGAAAGTGATTTCTTGAACAATCCTGCTATTCAAGCTGATGCTGAAAATATTATTTTGGCATGTAGATCAAATAAAGATAAAAGAACAAAGCTAGATGCTTTTTTAAGCGAATACGGTCTATCCAATAACGAAGGTGTAGCTTTGATGTGTTTAGCTGAATCTATTTTGAGAATACCTGATAGTAAAACTAGAGATTTAATGATTTCAGAAAAACTATCTGAGGGTAAATGGATTGATCATCTAAATAAAGCCGATAGTCTTTTCGTTAATGCTTCAACATGGGGGCTACTCCTTGCTGGAAAAATTGTTAAAACACCAAAAAAATGGGCTGATAACCCAAATCACTTCATACAAGATTTATTATCTAAATCAGGTGAATTTCCAATAAGATCATCAGTACTAGCTGCTATGCAAATACTAAGTAAAGAATTTGTCATGGCTAGAGATTTTGATGAAATTAATAAAATTAGCAGCAATATTAATGATTCATGTTCATTTGATATGCTTGGTGAAGCTGCAAGAACAGACAGTCAGGCTTTAAATTATTTTGAATCTTATTTAGAGGCCATTCAACAAACTCACAAGGTTAATTCAAAAACATCTTTTAAGAATGGAGTCTCAATAAAACTATCTGCGCTATATCCAAGATATGAGACTAAGCAATTTAATGATGTTCATAAAATTTTGTATAAGCGTGTATTAGATTTGCTATATAAAGCTATAGAGCTTGATGTGCCTATTACTATAGATGCTGAGGAGCAAAACAGGTTAAGTCTTAGCATAAGTTTGTTTGAAAGAGTTTTAAATGATCAAAAAATTAAAGATTGGAACGGTATTGGCTTTGCAATTCAAGCCTATGGAAAAAGAATTTTTGAGCTAATAGATTTTTTTGATGCTCAGACAACGAACAGAGCTCAAATCCATCTTAGGCTAGTAAAAGGCGCTTATTGGGATTACGAAATTAAAAATTCTCAAGTAAAGGGCTATCCTGGCTATCCTGTATATTCTCAAAAAGCAATTACCGACCTATCTTATTTATTAGCTGCAAAAAATTTATTCCAGAAACAAAATATCTATCCAAAATTTGCAACTCATAATGCTCATACTATTGCTGCTATTCAGCATTTATCGGATGGCAAGGAATTTGAAATGCAAAGACTATATGGCATGGGCGAGCTTTTATATGATTGTGCTGATAGGGTTTTTGATTCTAACATTAATAAAAGTGTCTATGCGCCTATTGGTAGTTATAAAGATTTATTACCCTATCTTGTTAGAAGGTTGCTTGAAAATGGAGCAAATAGCTCATTTATTAATAGATTACTGGATGAAAAAGTTGAACCCAAAACTTTAGCCACTAATCCAATTAAGAGCATAAAAGAAAAAAATAAAGCTATAGCCCTTCCATTGGAAATTTTTAATAATAGGAAGAATTCTCGTGGATTTGATATGGATGAACAAGAAAATCTTAATGATTTAAAAATAAAATTAGATAGTTTTGAGAAGACAAAAATTGAAGCTACTTCTATTTACAATAATTTCAATAAGTCTGAGCTAATTGAACAGGAAACTCTTTCTATAAATAATCATAAAATCATTGGTTCCTTCAAAAATGAAACCTCTGAAAGCATCACTAAAAATTTCTTACCAAGTCTAGATTCTCATGTGTGGTCAATAAAAAATATGACATTTAAAAATAGAAGTGAGATTTTTAATAATATTGCAGACTATATTGAGAGTAACCACATTGATCTAATATATTTCCTTCAACATGAGGCTGGGAAAATTCTTGAAGATGCCCATGATGAAATTAGGGAGGCAATTGATTTTCTTAGATATTATTCAAAGCAAATAGATCAAGATATAAATAGCATACTTCAAGGGCCTACAGGAGAAGAAAATAAGCTTATTTATAATCCTAAAGGGAACTTCTTATGTATTAGCCCATGGAATTTTCCAGTAGCAATTGTAATTGGGCAAATAACTGCTGCATTAGCAGCTGGCAATAGGGTTATTTTAAAACCATCAGAACATACCCCTATTTTGGGTTATTTGGTTGTAAAGATTTTTCATGAAAATGGTATCCCTAAAGATTCCTTATTGTTAGTCCTCGGAGACGGTGTTGTTGGTGATGCCTTGACCAAGAGCAATGCTATCGATGGCGTTGCATTTACAGGCTCAGTTGCCACCGCAAAAAAAATTCAATCTAATCTTAATAAAGCCCAAGAAAAAATTGTTAACCTAGTAGCAGAAACTGGCGGGCAAAATTTTATGCTGGTAGATTCAAGTGCATTGCTAGAACAAGTAACTGATGATGTAATGAGATCTGCATTTAATAGCTCTGGACAAAGATGCTCTGCTCTAAGAGCCTTAATAATTCAAGAAGATATCTATGATGAGCTAAAAGATATGCTAATTGGCGCAATGAAGGAGTTAAGAATTGGTGATGCATCAAATATTGAAACTGACCTTGGGCCAATCAT
>Ga0213859_10000754_pt1 | contig 14682 bp, 8 predicted proteins | sample PICome_2_FD_160133 | JGI IMG/M metagenome (GOLD analysis project Ga0213859, IMG submission 160133) | Coastal seawater microbial communities near Pivers Island, North Carolina, United States - PICO304 | ecosystem: Environmental > Aquatic > Marine > Coastal | place: USA: North Carolina | collected... | reverse complement strand
GGCTTAGTTTCTAACCGTTGATGACAAGACCAGTTTTTCGGTATTGTCTTCTTATTGATTTTCTCTCATCTTCAGTTGTGCCACCCCAAATACCAGAATCTTGATTTGTTCTTATGGCGTATTCAAGACATTCAGTAACAACTGGGCACTCCATACAGATAGCTTTTGCTTCATTAGCTTGTTTGATTGCTTTCATCGAAGACCCTACTGGAAAGAAAAGACCTGTATCCGAATACACACATCCGCCTTCTAGCATCCAGTCTTCTTGTTCAAAATCAATATTTAACATTTGCACATTCTTTCTAACTTTGTGAAATATTTCACAAGCTTGACAATTAATAGTACTCAACTTTAATTTATATGGAGGGATTTTGAGAAAAATTTTTGGACATAGGGGTTTGCCCCGTATTTATAGGGAAAATTCAATAAAAGGTCTCAATGAATCTTTTGAATATTGTGATTATGCTGAAACCGATGTTCGAATTACTGCCGATAACAATCTTATTTTATTTCATGACCCTGATATAAATGGACAATATATCAACGAACTTTCTACTGAAGAGATACTAAGTGAGTTAATCAATATTGAAAAAGATGAGTTGATTTTATTATCAAGAGATCAAATAGAAGGAAAAGTTAATTTTGAAATTAAAACAAATAGTTTAGAAAAAACTCAAATAGACATATTATTTCAAAAAATGCTCTCTATTTTGTCACCTGAAGACATTATCACCTCTTTTAATTGGAAAGCTATCCAAGACTTCAAAGAATTATTTACTTGTCATTATGGAATCATTCTTGATAAAGAAGATTCATTATTTGAGGCAAAATCTTTATCAATACATGACGAACATTTATTTTTCATGGTTGAGAGTTCCTTATTAGATAGTAGAAATTTTGATTTACCACTTGAAAAAACCGTAGTCTGGACAGTTAATGATGAAAAAGAATTTCAACATTTTATGGAGCTAGGTGTATTTGGAGTAATTACAGATATTCCTGATACAATGCATATATACAGAAAATAAATTATGGCAATAACAGATGATTTAAGCGCTGCTTTAAAAGAAGCAATGAAAGCAAAAGACAAGCCCAAGCTTGATGCAATTCGACAAATTCAGACAGAGGTAGCAAAGAAAAAATCTGAAAAAGGTGAAGAGGCAACTGACGAACTAGTTCTAGGAGTTATTTCTTCCTATGTCAAAAAGATGTCAAAAGCAGTTGAAGAGTATCAGTCACTTGGTGATAGAGGTGTTGAAATGGCTGAAAAAATTCAATTTGAGATAGATTTTCTAAGCGGTTGGCTGCCAGAGCAATTAAGCGAAGAAGAGGTTGTAGCAATTATCGATGAAGTACTTGCTGAAATGGGAGATGTTGATATGTCTCAGATGGGTAAAATAATCGGTGCTGTAATGGCAAAAGCAGACGGTCTTGATGGAGCAGTTGTTAGTAAATTAGTTAAAGAAAAAATCTCCTAAAACTCGTTAAATAAGTTGTTGTTTCAAAAAAATTAGCATTTATCCTTACTAATTATGAAAAATAATTCATATACTATTGCAGTTTTAGGTGCCGGTAATATTGGCTCTGCTGTTATTGAGCGTCTTGAAAATCTTGATAATGAAATAGTCAACATTGATCTTAAAAGTGTATTAGTTTCTGATGTTTCTAAAGATAGAACTTTTAACAATGACCTAGTGACTGACAATTTTGAAGAAATTTTAAATGATAATTCAATAGATTTAGTAATAGAGGTATTAGGTGGTGTTGAGCCTGGAAAAGAATACATAAAGTCACTTTTAGGTAATGGAAAAGCAGTTATCACCGCTAACAAAGACATAATTGCAGATTGTGGAAATGAATTAGTTCAACTAGCCCAGGAAAATAATACCTGTTTATATTTCGAAGCTGCAGTTGCAGCTGGTATTCCTGTTTTGAAACCTCTCATTGAAAGCTTAAGAGGAGAAGATCTTAACAGAGTCACAGGCATTATTAATGGAACAAGTAATTACATGCTTACTTCTATGGAAGAGGGAAGTACTTATGAGGATGCATTAAGTACTGCTCAGGAACTTGGTTATGCAGAACCAGACCCAACAAATGATGTCGAGGGAATTGATGCAATGTATAAAGCAATGATTCTCTCTCTAATATGTTTTGGTGCAACTCCTGAGAAGGACAATGTACATACAGAGGGAATCTCCTCAATTACAAAAGAAGATTTTGATTGGGCAAGCAGGTTAAACAAAACAATTAAACTCGTTGCTCTCATTGATAATGAAGGTGGTGGATTCAACGCAAGAGTTCATCCTGTACTCATTGATACTAAACATCCATTAGCAGCTATCAGAGGAGCCCTTAATGCAGTGGTAGTTGAGGGAGAAAATATAAACCAATTGGTATTTTCTGGTCCAGGTGCAGGTTCTGCACCTACATCAAGTGCTGTTATTGGTGACGTACTAAGTGCTTGTCATCAACTTTCAAGCAATCAGTCAAACTGGTATCCGCTAAGAAGTCAAAAAAATGATAATAAGAATTTTGATGATGTGTCTTCAAGTTGGTTTATTAGATTATCAGTAACTGATGAACCGGGAGTACTTGCCTCTATAGCTGGAACATTTAGTGAAAATAATGTAAGTATTGAGAGCGTTATACAAGAAGGTCGAGGAGAACAAGCAGAATTAGTGCTTGTTACTCACGAAGCACCAGAAAAAGATATGCAGAATTCAATTAAACAAATAGCCTCGCTTCACTCAGTTACTTCAGTAACTTCAACACTTCGCGTCTATAGCTAAGTGGTACATTACCAATCAACAAGAGGTCATAAAGAGACACTGTCTTTTCAAGATGTTATTCTCTCAGGAGTTGCACAAGATAAAGGCTTATACCTACCTGACTCAATAACGTTAGAAAATTTAGCCTATTTAACACAGGAAGACTTAAGTTACGAAGATTTTGTAAAAACTATTTTCATATCTCTTGATAAAGCATCAGCAAAATATGTAGAGGACTTAGCAATTTATCCTGGATTTGAAAATTCCCCAGAACCAACATTAAAAGAGATAAACGCATCAACAGTTGTTATGGAACTTTTTCATGGTCCTACAAAATCGTTCAAAGATTATGCACTTCAACCTCTTGGTGCAATAGCTAATAGAAGACTCGATGAGTTGGGTGAGAGAGGACTTGTCATTGTTGCTACCAGTGGAGATACAGGAAGTGCTGCGATACAGGCAGTAAAAAATTCTAAAAATATTGATATTGTTGTTTTACATCCAGCAAACAAAGTTAGTGAGTATCAGAGAAAACAAATGACAAGTGTCATTCAAGACAACGTGTTAAATATTGCAGTCGAGGGATCATATGATGACTGTCAGAGAATTGCTAAAGATTTATTATCTGAGAATCCATTCAATCGAAGAATCATTTCTCTCAACTCTATTAACTGGCTTAGAGTCATGGGACAGGTCTCTTATTATGTCTGGCTCACAAAACAATTTACTGCTCCAATAAACGTTGCAATCCCATCAGGAAATTTTGGTAATGCGTACTCTGCCTGGTTTGGCAGAAATCACGGACTTCAAATAAATGAAATTCTTTGTAGTACAAATGTCAACGATGTTCTGAGACGTTTTATTGACAGGGGAGTATTAGAGCCTTTTGTTACACAACCAAGTGTTGCACCTAGTATGGATATTCAGATTCCCTCCAGCTTAGAGAGATTAATTTTTGATCTCTCTAGTGATGCAAAGAGTTTTTATGGTCAGCTACAAACCAAATCAAAGGCACAGTTAGATGAGAAAAGTATTAATGGCTTACAAAAAGTTTTTTCTTCTTTTACTTTTTCAGATGAGAGCATTACAACTTCAATTCAATCATTACATGATGAGTTTGCTCTTGTTTTTGACCCGCACTCTGTGACATCTATACAAATGGCCTTAGATAATGACTCTTCTCTTCCAACTGTCGCAGTTGCTACAGCGTCTCCTGAAAAATTTGGAAATGTCATCACACCAATTATAAGTGGCTTCACAGAGTCAAAAATAGAGAAAAAAGAAGAGTATTTAACTTTAAGTACAGAAAATTCTGAAATTATTGAGGCAATTACAGCATTTTTATAAAAAATTAATATTGTCTTAGAATAGATTCTAATCTAAAATAGACATGTTGTTGTAGAAATATATGTTGAATAAATTGTTTAGCAATGCTTATGCTCGAATGCGCTATTTGCGTTTTAGTGATTTGCGTCCATTTTTAACAAAAGTTTTAAATGTCTCCGTCTCTTTTATGATGATTGTTACTCTTGCATTTGTCACTATTGAGACAATTGATCCTGAACCAGCTGCAGCTGCATCTTGGGACTGTCTTGATTCATCTGGTAGGCCAATCGCTTTCCAGACAAAGTACGACAGTGGAAACCTTAATGTTATACGATATAATTTCTCCACTAATACAGAAAGTACGACAACTTTTAGCGGATCTGGTTTCTCTGGATCAGGTGAGATTAATGCATCGTTTATGGATTTAGATGGAAACCTGTATGTACAAAGAAAGACTTCAAATACTAACGGTGTAAATAGTCGTTTGTATTTAGTTAATCCAACAGGTAGCCCTACTCTTGTAGATAATTCCTCAGCTGGTATAAACCTAAATGCATCAACATTCTTTGTTGATAATGGATATGAGTATGCAATCTCTTCTAAGGGACATTTCTCTAGCTCTGGAAACTTTGTTAGATTTAGCAGTGATACAAGTTTGGCAGTTGACAAGGTTTTTACTCTTGGAAGCACTAGTGGATCAATAGCTAGATCTAAAGCTAAAGACTTCACTTGGATTAGAGATAATTCCAACTTTCCAACAATGTTTAATGGACAGAAACCAAACTTTATAGGTATAGATGGAAACAACCAAAGAATATATGTTTCTTCTTATACAATAACGAATCAAGGTACTGCAAATGAGACAATAGAGATTGAAACACAGTCTTATAGCATCTCTATTCCATCGTCTGACAGAAGTGACTTTGGTGCAATTTATGGTTTTGGCTCTGATGAAATTTATGCTTTGAACAACAGTACTGGAAATGTATATAAAGTAAATATTAGTGGATCGAGCTATTCAATATCAGATACAGGTGACGATGGTGCAACAACTTCAAACAATGACGGTGCTGCATGTCATGCTGGAGATCCAACAGTTACTTTTAATCCATCTGTTACAGCTACTCAGGGAAGTTGTGATGGGTCAAATCGTGAAATAGATGTTACTTTAAATAACTCAAGTTCCAATGTTTCAACAAACTTTGTTGTTACATATACAGTAAATGGTGGCAGCGCACAGACACTGACATCAGGCACCTCTGTCTCGTCGTCGTCGAATAATACGTCCCTAAGTGTTCCAGGTCAGGCTAATGGTGCTGCAGTAGTAATAAGTTGGTATGCAGAAAACACAACTAATAATTTGCGGGAACCAAATACTGGTACGACTGCACTTTCTTCAATAACAATTGATGCCTCCGGTTGTTCTTCTGATCCAACAGCAGTTAGCCTCACTGACTCACAATCACTTGGTAGTTGTTCTGGAGGCTCTGCTACCTCTACACTATCACTACAAAATAGTTCAGGTTCAACCGCGTATGTTACTGCTGAGTACTCAACCAATGGTGGTTCTAGTTGGACTGTTCACACTGACGCACAGGAAGCAGACAACTTAACAATTTCCAATGGTCAAACTAACACCTCTTTAACAGTTAGCGTGCCTGATGACTCAGCTATCCAGTGGAGATATAAAAGCTCTAACACTTCAGGGAACTGGACAGGACTAAGTTATATCACAGCTAATGATATGAATAGTGCAACAGTCGATTGTCCTTATGGCGATCCCTCTGTTTCACAGTCACTGGGAAGTTGTTCTAGTGGTGCTGCAACTTCAATAATAACTTTAGCCAACTCTAACTCAGCGAACACAACAGTATATTTCTTAGTTGAGTACTCATTAGATGGAGGTTCAAACTGGACTCAGAAAGTAGCGAACCAGTCTGTTCCGAAAAATGCATCAACAAACTTTACACAATCTGTATCTCATGGTTCAGCTATTCAATGGAGATATAAGACATCTACTTCTTCTGGATCTTTCTCAGGAAGTTATACAACTTTGTCAGCTAGCTCAACTGTAGATTGTCCAGTAATAGACGTCAGTGCCTCACAGTCTTTAGGAAGTTGTTCAAGTGGATCAGCAACTTCAACACTAACTTTATCAAACTCTAACTCCGCAAATGATACAGCATACTTTTTAGTTGAGTACTCATTAGATGGAGGTTCAAACTGGACTCAGAAAGCAGCGAACCAGTCTGTTGCAAAAAACGCTTCTGCAACACTGACCCAATCTGTATCTCATGGTTCAGCTATTCAATGGAGATATAAGTCTTCTACAACATCAGGATCTTTTTCAGGAAGTTATGTCACAAGTAGTGACATGAACAGTGCGACTGTTGATTGTCCTTATATTGACCCATCTGTTTCTCAATCACTTGGAGGATGTTCAGCTGGCTCCGCAACTTCTACATTGACTATAGCAAACTCTAACTCGGCAACAGTAACAGCATATTTTTATATACGCTACAAAATCGATAGTGGAAACTGGGTCAACGTCAATACAAATAAATCAGTCGCTGTAGGTGGTTCAGCAACATTTACACAATCTGTTCCAGATGGTTCTGTCATTACGTGGTCTTATTTAACCTCATCAACAAGTAATACTTTTTCTGGAGGAGGTACAGAAGTAGCAAGCTCTGAAGTAGATTGTCTTTATATTGATCCCTCAGCATCACAAGCACTTGGTAGTTGTTCAGCTGGTGCAAAAACTTCAACATTAACTTTAGCTAACTCAAACTCAGCCAATACAACAGCATATTTCTTAGTTGAATACTCATTAGATGGAGGTTCAAACTGGACTCAGAAAGCAGCAAACCAGTCTGTTGCAAAAAATGCTTCAGCAACACTGACCCAATCAGTTGCAGATGGTACAGCTATTCAATGGAGATATAAGTCGTCTACAGCATCAGGATCTTTCTCTGGCAGTTATGTCACAAGCAGTGACATGAACAGTGCGACTGTTGATTGTCCTACCCCTCAAACTGTTTCCAGCTCACAGGCGCTTGGAAGTTGTTCTGGTGGGTCAAAAACCTCTACTCTTACAGTCTCTAATACCTCAGGTGCGTCAGCTTATGTCAAAATTGAATACTCATTAGATGGAGGCTCAAACTGGACAACTAAAAGTTCTAACGCAACAGTTACGAATGGATCTGGAAGTTTATTTACTCAAAGCGTCGCAGATGGAAGTGCAATAACCTGGAGAGTTACTTCTTCAGACACCTCTAATAACTTTACAGGATTAACACCTACTACCTTATCTGCAAGTGCAACGGTAGATTGTCCTCAACCCGTAACTGTTTCAGGCTCACAAGCACTTGGTAGTTGTTCTGCTGGTGCAAAAACTTCTGATTTTACTGTTTCAAATTCTTCTGGTTCAACAGCTTATATCAAAGTTGAGTACTCATTAGATGGAGGTTCAAACTGGACAACTAAAAGCGCTAATGCAACATTAAATAACAATTCAGCATCAATTTTTCAGCAGTCTGTAACTCACAATTCAGCAATAACCTGGAGAGTTACCTCTTCAGATACTAGTGGTGACTTTACAGGATTAACACCTACCACTATATCTGCAAGCGCAACTGTTGATTGTCCAGTAATAGATATAAGTGTATCTCAAGCACTTGGTAGTTGTTCTGGGGGAGCAAAAACCTCTACATTAACTTTATCAAACTCTAGCTCTGCTAACACAACAGCATACTTTTTAGTTGAGTACTCTGTTGATGGAGGCTCAAACTGGACTCAGAAAGCAGCAAATCAGTCTGTTGCAAAAAATGCATCTACTACACTTACTCAAAGTGTTCCACATGGTTCAGCAATATCGTGGAGGTATAAGTCCTCATCTACTTCAGGTTCATTCGGTCTTTTGTACCTTCAGTTGTCGACAAGTGCAACTGTTGATTGTCCAATAATAGATGTCAGTGCTTCGCAAGCACTTGGTAGTTGTTCTAGTGGGGCTAAAACCTCTACATTAACAATCTCTAACTCTGATTCAGCCAATTCAACAGCTTATGTACTTGTTGAGTACTCTTTAGATGGTGGCTCAAACTGGACACAGAAAGCAGCCAATCAAAGCGTTAATGCTAATGGTTCAGCAACGCTGACCCAATCTGTATCTCATGGTTCAGCTATTCAATGGAGATATAAGTCTTCTACAACATCAGGATCATTCTCAGGAAGTTATGTCACAAGTAGTGATATGAACAGTGCAACTGTTAGCTGTCCTGTTATTGACGTAAGTGTTTCGCCTTCTTTAGGTGGATGTTCCAGTGGTGCTGCAACATCAAGTTTTGCAATTACTAACTCAGCTTCTGCTACAACAACAGCATACGTAAAGGTTGAGTACAAGATTGATAGCGGTTCTTGGGTAACCAAGGCCGCTAATCAGTCAGTCGGTATTGACAGTACAGAAACGTTAACACAAAGTGTTCCTGTTGGCTCAAACATCACCTGGAGATATGAAACATCAACGTCAAGTGCAACGTTTACAGGAACTCCTACTGCTACTGGAAATGCAAGTTCAGATGTGTCATGTAACATTACACCTTCTGCTTCCCAGACTTTATCAGGTAGTTGTAGTGGAGCTTCGAAGACATCAACATTAGCAATTTCAAATAGTGGTTCATCACAAGCTACTGCATACTTCTTAATTGAGTACTCAGTAGATGGTGGATCAAACTGGGTTCAAAAAGAAGCAAGCAAAGCTGTAACAATAGGTGGTTCAGATACAGTGACACAAACTGTAAACAACGGGACTGCAATTCAGTGGAGATATAAAACCTCCACAATTTCTGGATCATTCTCAGGAAGCTATGTCACAGGTAATGCCATGAATAGTTCTACTGTAAGTTGTACCACACCAGCAGTTTCAGCATCTCATGGAACTTGTTCAGGTGGAGGAGCTCCTATAAATGTACTACTTGATAACACAGGACAAGGTGCAACTAATTATTTTAAAGTTCAGTATTCTACAGACAATTCAAACTGGACTGATGGTATTGGTGGTTCTCATGTTGCAGTTAACTCGGATTCAACTTCTACAGTTAGTTTAAAAGGCTCTTCTTTCACGAATGACACTACGGTTTATATACGTTATCAGACTTCATCAAGTACAGATTTCTCTTCTGCTTCTACAACAACTTTAAGCAGTATTGAAATAGATTGTCCTGTGCTTAATGCTAGTGCTACTGCAGCTGCAGCCAGTTGTTCAGGTGGAAGTGCAGCAATTCCAGTAACTCTCAATAACTCAAGTTCGACTGCTGCAGGAACATTTACTGTTAGGTACTCAACTGATGGAGGTTCGAATTATACAACTCTTAACACTGCGACAGTAGCAGCAGGCCAGACAGACAACTCTTCTCTTTCTGTACCAGCACAAAGTCATGGAACAGCTGTAATAATTAAATACTCTGTTGCCAACAGCTCAGAGGGATTAAGCCAATCAGAGGCAACGCTTTCAACAATAACTATCAATTGTCCAGTAATTGCTCCTGCTGTTTCTCATGCTACAAACGGTTGTAAAAATAACGGAACTAGCCAGGGCGGCACAATGGGTAAAATAAAAATAACTGTCGACAACAGCGGAAGTAATGTTGCTATTACATTTTTAGTACAAAAAAGAGCAACCAATGCGGTGTCTGGAAATGTTGGCGATTGGGAATATTTTGGAGGTAATGTTACAGGTGAAGATAGTGGTAAGTCAATAAATGCTGGCGCTACACAAGAATTTGCCGTAAATACTGCAATAGCAAATGGTACTGGTCGTGAACACAGATATTCAACTGATGGCGGGTCAACATGGACAGAGATAGGTTCAAAGCTTACGATATCCTGTGCTAGTGTTTCAACTTCACTAGGATCATGTTCCGATTCTCAGACACAAACACCTTCAATAACTCTTAATAGCGGTTCTGATTCGACTGTTTCAGTCTTTTACAGGGTGGAGTACTCAACTGATGGTGGTTCTAATTGGACTGAATTAAAGAACGATGAGGAAGTAACTGCTAATTCATCTGAGACTTATTTTGGCCCTGCTCTTGCTGATGGTGAAAGTATCCAGTGGAGATATAGTTCAAGAAAATCAGGAGGATCACATGATAGTAGTACTTGGGTAACTGACGATACGGATATTGCCGGTGTCGATCCTACTCTTTCATACACTGCAAGCTGTGTAGTAACTACTACAACAACAACTACTACAACAACAACTACTACTACAACAACAACTACTACTACAACAACATTGCCAACGACTACTACAACTATATTTGAACCGATTTTCAAACCATCAATTATTAACAACAGTAAATGTAGTAACGATGGAAGCGCTTCCTTTGGACTTTCAGCACTGAATAGTTCTTCAAATGTTGGAATGTCAATAAGGATCAAAATCTTTGTCAATAAATCAAAAGTATTAGATAATACTTATGCGATTGGTGCTGGGCAAAACTTATACATCAGTACTTTTCAAGGAGTCCCAGAGGGCTCTACATACAGGATTAGATTTATTGTTAGAGATACATTAACTGGTCAAAAGTCTAAAGGTGGGTTTAAGAAAATAGTTGATTGTGTTGAAGAACCAGACCCAACAACTACTACAACATTACCGATTACTACAAATTCAACTACTACAACTACATTGCCAACTACTACAACTACATTGCCAACTACTACAACTACATTGCCAACTACTACAACTACATTGCCAACTACTACAACTTCATTGCCAACATCTTGTATTTTTAACGCTTTGAGAGGCTTATCATTCCAAACCCTAGTTGATTGTATAGAAGTTGTTACACCAGATACAACAACTACTACTACAACAGATCCAACTACAACAGATCCAACTACAACAGATCCAACTACAACAGATCCAACTACAACAGATCCAACTACAACAGATCCAACTACAGAAGGTGACAATGATTTCTGCGAAGATCTAATACTTGAAGAAGGAGATGTTTGCGAAGGTCCATTAACAGATGAAAACGGTAATGACTTTTTCGAATGGGATGAATATGACGAGGATGTTTATTTGACTGATGGAAGTTACCAAGTACAGTATTTTTATACTGAAGATAGTTTACGACTTGCAGCTACAGGTATAAATTTGAGCAATATCGTAATTTCAAGTATTCTTTTATTTCTATCTGGGATTTTCTATTTTACAAAATCTCGTAAGAAGAGACTTTTATCGGCAGTCAGAATTGTAGATTCAAAAGACTTGGATAAGGTTTATAAAAATGTTTTTAAGTTAAAAAGACAAATTGAAAAAACATTTAAAGAAGAAGTGAACATAAATCTAAATTTAGATTTAATTAATCCTTATGGCGTTCATCAAAATCAAGTATCAGACAGAATTAAAAAAATAAATAATATTGCTGCAGAATTAGATTATACAAAAGTAGCAGTAATTAACTTAGTTGAACAATTTAGTAATTCTGAAGAAGTGCTTACTAAAGAAATACTGTTAGACAGCATTAAGTTAATTTCTTCTGGACTGTTTGAAATAACTTTTACGGGTGAAGTTATTTCAAAACCATTTGAAGAAAGATATGCAAAGGTTAAGAAATTATCAAAAGCAAAATTACCAACACAAAAAAATTACTCTGCTAATTATACAAGACTGGCATTAGGGTTTTCTAGTGTCTTAATCTTTCTAGGCGTGGGATTGGGAATATATGCAATGCAGCAAGTTTTTTTTACAGGGGTTCAGCATCAAGCATCCCAAGAAGTTTTAGCACAAATATACCAAGAAAGTGATAATGATCCTGATAGTGCTTTAACGCAAGTACCTAATGTTAACGAAAGAGTTCTTTCGATTTTTAATGATATCCCGGTATTTGAATCTTTTGCAGATTCACTCATTGGTAACACTACAGATACACCTATTGACTACACACCAAATGTTTTCGGGAAGTTAGAGATTGAATCAATTAAGTTAAACCAGTACATAGTTTCCGGCACAGATGAACAAAGTCTTGAATTTGGTCCCGGTCACTATATTCAAACTGCTTTCCCAGGTACTGGGGGTAATGTTGGAATAGCAGGACATAGAACTACTTTTGGAGCACCATTTGCAAATTTAGATAAAGTGCAACTAGGAGATGAGTTAATTCTTACAGTTGGTGCTAATAAGTACCACTATGAAGTAGATGAAGTAATTATTGTCGAAGCTGTAGGCGGTGAGTATGTACTTTACAATCGTGGAGATGATAGATTAACTCTTACAACATGTCACCCTAAATATTCAGCAAAACAGCGTCTAATTATTACCGGAATTTTAACAAAAATAGAATCTGCCAATTAGATTATATAGAATAGGATTGTGGAAGCTATGTCCATTGACGGAAGATCGGTTAGAGCCAAAAATATCTATGAAGATATCCACAAAGATTTAGTAAATAGCGCAATAGAGCTTTTTAATAATCCAGACATTGAAAATGAAAAAATAAATCTTTCAATGATAGCAAAAAATGCCGGCACATCTGTAGCTACAGCTTATAACCATTTTCCTGATAACCTAATTGATGTTTTTGGTTCAATTTTTAATATTGGATTTAATAAAGTAGTTGAATCTTTACAGGAATTTACAGAATCGCATTCTGATCCGTATGAACAATTAAATGCATATATTAATATTCAAACACAAGTTGCTATTTATCTTGGAAATGCCTTAAGGGAAGCTTTCTACCAATTCAGAGAACTTTTAAAGAGTGAAAAATGGATAAAAGGGGAGCCGTACAAATTTCTTTTGGATATGTGTAAAAATTATGCAAAAAAACATAAAGATTTAAACGCTGTTTTGCTAGCTGACGATATTTTTATACTTTGGAACGGCAATATTTATTTATGGATGAGATACAACCCTAATTTTGAAGTTTGGTCTAAATTTACAGATGAGTGGCTTGTTGATGAAATGAGTAAAATCATTGACAAGGCGATCTCTATGCAAAAGTAGTAAATGAAAAAATTTAATATACTACTTCTTTTTATACTATTTATTAGTGCAACACCTGATACAGAAAATTTAAATATTACAGTAGAACGAAAAGAAGATTCAACAATACTGGTTAGCTGGAATGTTTCATTCGAAGAGTTCGACACTATCAGTATTGAGATTCTGCATGATGGAAAAATAGAAACTTTCGATATTCCCTTAAAACAAAGTTCAATCGAATTATGTTGTTATCAAAACCAAGTAGTTGTAACAATTAATGTAGCCATAACAAAGTTAATACAACTGCCTGATGAAGAATGTAATGCAGAAAGTTGCATTAGTTTTGAAAGAGAAGTATTTCAAAACCAGGCTATTCTATCAGCAATCCCTACAACAACTACTACTACAAGCACAACAACTACTACTACAAGCACAACAACTACTACTATCCCACCACCGATTGATGATAGTAATAATTTGCTTAATATAGAAATAACAAACAAATTAATCACTTCAATCCCACTTTTTGACGATATCGACTTAACTGACCAAGAAAAAAATAGTATTGCATTCATAGTGACAACATTGATAATTGTTTTACTTTATATTGTTCTACTTTTACAAGAATGGTTTAATAAGATACTTTCAGAATATCAAATAAAACTTTTTAAAAAAGATAGAGATATCCTCAGTAAATCTAAAATTATTAATTTCATAAAAATTTTCTTTGCCTTGATTATGACTTCTTTTCTTATAGGATACGTTGAAGAGAGTGCATCACTTGTTCTTGATTTAGAAAACCTCGCTATTTTTTTTGCAGCATTTATTGGGTTAGTTTTTACAACATTCTTCTATGAAGGAATCGAAGGTTTAATAGAAAGATTTATATTTAATCAAAAAGTGCAATTTAAGTGGGCTCCACAAGCAATTTTCTATGCGTTGCTTTCAACATCTGCTTTTATTTATTTCAAAATGCCTATTGGATTTATCTTTGGATTTATTGCATCTAGTTATATATTAACTAATAGACCAATTGCCAAATTATCCCCAAAATTTTATTCTTCTATAGCATTAAGTGCTGTTGGATTTGGATTCTTTTATTTGACTTCACTTCCACTTGTCCTTGACTCTACAGTATTAACAGCAATTGCCGCAATAAGTTATTTGATGTGTATAGAAGGTGTTGTGTTAAAAGCTTTACCTGGAGGTGGAAATGAATTGCTCGAGTCAATCAATGATTCTATTGGTCCTTATAAGATTTTTCCCTTAATTTCATTCTTAATCGGTTTATGGTTGTTTATAAGAATTTTAATTATTTCACCCAATAGTGAATTTTCGAATCTCCAACAAGAACTATTAAGTATGGGGTCATTTTATTTAACTTTTACTTTTATGCTTTTAGGGTATATACTCACGATTCTAATTCTAGGAATTTTGATAAAGACTAGAGGCAAGAATGAATAGCAAATACATTTTTTTCTTTGTGACGACATTAATTACTGGTTCAGCATTAGTTGTATTCCAATCCCAAAATGTTGAAGTTGAAGTGATTTCAGTTCCAGAGACAACAACTACTACTCCAGAGACAAC
>Ga0213859_10000749_pt1 | contig 14719 bp, 8 predicted proteins | sample PICome_2_FD_160133 | JGI IMG/M metagenome (GOLD analysis project Ga0213859, IMG submission 160133) | Coastal seawater microbial communities near Pivers Island, North Carolina, United States - PICO304 | ecosystem: Environmental > Aquatic > Marine > Coastal | place: USA: North Carolina | collected... | reverse complement strand
CCGTGCTGGCCATCGGCGTGTTCGTGGGCGGGATGGGCCTCGTCCAGACCCCCGGGCAGCTGCTCGCCATGCGCTTCGGTCAGGGCCTGTTCTCGGGTTTCATCCCGCCGAGTATCACCCTCGTGAGCGTGGTCGCGCCGGAGGACCGGCAGGGCCGAGTCGCGGGCAACCTGTCCACGGCCCTCGCGGTCGGCGGCCTGCTCGGCCCGCTCCTCGGCGGGTTCCTGGTGGCTCTGCTGGGCTCCTATCAGTCGGTGTTCTTCGTGGTGGGCTCCATGGCGTTCGTGGGCGCCGTGATCGTCTGGTTCGGCGCGGTTGAGGACACCTCGAAGCGAGAGGTGCGGGGCGGTGCGGACGGGAAAGGGCGTACCGGCGCCGCCGCGGTCCTGCGGACGACGGCCAGCGACATCGGGGACGTGCTCCGGCTCCGGGCCCTGCGTTCCGCCGTGCTGGTGGTCTTCGCCCTGCAGTTCGGCCTCGGCGCGGTGAACCCGACCCTCGAGATCTACGTCGAGGAGCTCTTCGCCGGGCGCGCCCTGGACGGGACGTACTGGGAGACGCTCACCTCGGCGGCCGGCACCGAGGGGCTCGGGCTCCATGAGCGCGCCGTGGCGCTCGCCACCAGCCTCTCGTTCGCGGTGATGGCGGTGGCCAATCTGCTCAGCCTCTCCATGTGGGGGAGGTACGGCGACTCCATCGGCCACCGCCGCGCGCTCATCCACTGCGCGGTGCTGTCGGTCCTCGCCATCCTCGTCCAGGCGGCGGCGCCGGTCTTCGCCCTCTTGCTCCTCGGCCGGTTCGCCATGGGGATCGGCATGGCAGGGGTCGGCCCCCTCGCCTTCGGGCTGGCCGCGGGCGAGGCCACCGTCGGCCGACGCGGCGGGGCGTTCGGCGTGGTCTTCTCCGCGCGGACCCTCGCCGCGGCCACCGGGGGAATGATCGGAGGGGCCCTCTATCCGCTTCTCGGCGCCCGCGGCGTGATGATGATGTGTGCGGTGCTCCTGGTCGCTACCCTTGGGACGTTCCGGTTCGCCAGGCGCGCTCCGGAAGCGTCCTGATGCAGCCGCCTGAAGAGACCCCGCACCGAATTCGACGCGCCGAGGCTGTCCTCCAGCGGCGCACCTCGCGGCTCGTGCTCATCCTCGAGCGTCCCTGGAACGACGACAACGTCCAGGCGGTCCTGCGCACGGCCGAGGCCTTCGGGATCCAGCACGTCTGGACCATCAAGCACCCGCACAAGCGGGTCCGCGCCCATCGGTCGGTGACCAAGGGCAGCCACCTGTGGCTCACGCGGCGCTTCTTCACCGAGATCGACGAGTGCGTCGCCGCCGCGCGGGAGGAGGGGCTGACGCTCTGGGCCACGGACCTGGATGACGGCGCCCTCGAGCTGACGGGCCCCGAGGTCCTGCGGCCCTTCCCCGATCGGGTCGGCCTCGTGATGGGGCGCGAGATGGCGGGGGTCAGCGACGAGCTCCGCGCCGCCACGGATCGGCAGATCTACCTCCCCATGCACGGCTTCACCGAGTCCTTCAACCTCTCGGTGGCCGCGGCGCTCGTGATCCAGCGCTGCTTCGACGCGGAGCCCGCCCTCGTCGGGGCCATGGGGGAGGAGGAGCGCAGCGAGCTGCGGCGGGGTTGGTACTCACGGCTCGCCGGGAAGAGCGACGCCAAGCGCGAGGTGTATGAGCGGCTGGCCGAGGAGGGCGTCTTTCCCCTGGACTCCACGCGCCCCTCCAGCGAGAGCCGGACGCCGCGCATCAAGAAGTCGATGCACGGCTACTTCGACTGAGCGTCGCGGAGCTCGGCCAGCACGCGCCGGGCGTTGTCGCGGTCCTGGCGAGCGCGGGGCCCGAGGTCCACGCCCCGGCGCTCGCCCATGAACTCGGCGGCGGCGCGCGTGGCGCGGTCCGGAGAGTCTCCGTCCGCGAGGCGCGCGGACAGGTGTGCTCGGAGCGCCGTGAAGTAGTCGAGCTCCTCGTCGATGGCGGCGAGCGCCGCTGCGCGGCCGTGGATCAGGTCGTTGTGGGCCGGGATCACCTGGTCCACGCCCTGGGTCTCCACCAGCTCCCGCAGGCGGCGGTTCGCCGCCTCGAAGGGGGCAGCCTCCCAGCGGCAATAGGGCAGGCCGGGCGACACCAGGTAGTCGGCGGTCAGCAGGGCGCGGAGCGCCGGCACGTGGACCACGCTCGTGCAGTTGGAGTGCCCGGGAAGGAACTCGAGGGCGAGGGTCAGCGCGCCGACCGAGACCTCCAGCCGCTCGTCGAAGGTGCGGTCGACCTCGGGGTAGCGGAAGTCAGGATCCTCGACGCCGAGGCGCTCGTCGACCTTCGCCTTGCCCGCGAGGATTCGCGCGCGGGGCCCGGCCTCCTTCTCCGCGACGACGCGCGGGGCGAGGACCTCGGCGCCTGGGAACGCGTCCCAACCGCGGATGTGGTCGTGGTGGCTGTGGGTGAGGACGACCGTGGTGACGGTCCGCCCGCCGGCCTCGAGGGCCGCGCGGAAGGCCTCGACCTCGCCCGGGGTGATCCCCGGGTCCACGGCGCAGGCCTCGTCCCCCGAGACCACGCCGATGGAGTTGTAGCCCCACAGGCTGCAGCGCTGGACCACCAGGCCGTCCGCCGCGGGAGCGGTGTCCACGAGGAGGGTCATACGTCGAAGATGTCCTCGTCGTCGCCCGCCTCGTCGTCGTCGTCGGGGAGCTCCCACGCGTCGCGGACGGCGTCGAGCACGTGCCGCTTGATCTCGAGCGGGTCCAGACGGCTCCAGCCGAGGGCCTTGCCCGCGTGCTCGGCGTAGAGGTGGAGGTGCTCGTTCCCGAACCACAGCTCGGGCGTGGCGCCCCCCTGGGGCTGGTGCCGCCAGAGGAGACCGTCCTCCCGTTGGCCCTCCAGGTCATTCAGTCTCGAGGCGAGGGCCGCGAGGTCGGGCCGGCCGGAGGCCGGGCGGGAGACGATGTCGAAGAAGGAGCGGGTCCCCACGACGAACCGCGCGGAGGTCCCCTCCGGTCCGGCCCCCATGAGCAGGGCGCGGTCGTGCCGGCCAGAGCCCAGGAAGGCGTGGCGGCCGGGATCGAAGGGGGAGGGGCTCGCGCCGGCGAGGGTGGCGCTCCAGACGCCGAGGTCCATGTAGACCAGATCGTCGAAGTGCGCGCTCTCCAGCGCCTCGCGGTCCGCATGCAGGCGGTCGAGGTGCGGCTGCCAGCGCGCGGACTCGGCCTCCTCGTCGTCGAGCATGGACGCCAGGAGGTCGAGCGCCGCGACCACCAGGCCGCCCCGGTCGCCGGTCCACCGGCGGCCGAGGTCCTGAAGGGCCATGTCCACCGCGAAGGCCCGGTCGGAGCGCACCTCGAAGAGATCCCCCGAGGCGGCGACCTCGTTGAGCAACTCGCGGTGGGGGCGGCAGACCTCCGGCCGGCTCAGCGCGAGCAGAGCGCAGATGCCGTCGGTGTCGTAGTGGTTCAGCACCAGGGCCTCGCAGCCGCTGGTGAGCTCCTCGCGCCGAGCTTCATCGAGGTCCAGGAAGGCGAAGGCGATCTCCGTGGAGAGGTCCCGTCGCAGGTCCTTCGGCGTGCGGTTGCCCGGCCAATGCGCCAGGTGTAGGCCGCCGGTGGGCGCGGAGCCGAAGGAGCCGTCCACCATCACCACGGAGCGGCCCTCGACCTCGGTGGGGCCGGCGGCGAAGCGGATCGGGAGCATCGGGGGCTCGCTCAGGGGCGGCTGCCGTCGCCGCCCTTCTTCTCCCCTTTCTTCTTCTGGCGCTCGAGCGAGGCCTTGAGGAGCTTGCGGTTGTTCCGGGCGTCGCGCAGGGCGATCTTCACGATCTCCTCCTCTCCCTCTGCGAACTCACCCTTGGCCTGCATCTCGAGGGCGAGCTTCTCGGCCTCGTCGTACATGGCGATGGCCAGCTCCGGGTTGCGCTGCAGACCGTAGTGGAGGATCACCGCGCCGTCGTTGAGGTACTGCGGCTTGCGGTCGAGCTCGAGGGCCTTCTGGTAGGCCTCCCAGGCGCGCTCGTAGTACTCGGAGGGGGACTTCTTGGTGTCCTTGGCCTTCGTGCGCCTGACGAAGTCCCCGGCGTCCCGGCTCATGAGGCCGACATCGTTCCAGAGCAGCGGGTCGGTCCGGTCGGCGATGAGTCGAACCTCGGCGAGGTCGGCCGCGGCGATGAACTTCTGGGAGTCCCAGAGGCGGAAGAGCAGGCGTCCGGGGTACGCCTTGTTCTGGGCGCTGGAGTTCACCATCTGGGCGAAGCTCGCGGGGTCGGCCTCGGCGTAGCGGCGGAACGCCTGCCCCGACTCCTCGTCGTGCTCCTTGCCCCGGAAGTACTGGCTGAGGGCGATGTACCAGTTGGCGTTGGAGTAGGCGGGGAACTTCGCGACCGCCCGCTCGAAGGAGGCGATGGCGGGCTCGTAGCGGCCGAGCGAGTACTGGCCGTAGCCGAGCCACCAGAGCAGGCCAGCGTCCGAGCTGATGTTCTTGCCCCAGCGCTTCTCGAACTGGGCGGCGCCGGCCTTCAGCGCGTCCACGAAGGGGGCCACCGTCCCCTCCGGGTCGGCGAGGCTGCCGAGCAGCTGGCCGAAGTCGACCTGGGTCGGGTCCCAGCCCATGGCCGTCGCGTAGGCCTCGGCGGCCTCGGCCTTCTTCTCGAGGAAGAGCAGCCCCACGCCGAGCTGGAGGTGGACGTCCGCCTGCTGGGGGGCGAGCTCCTTGGAGCTGCCCATGGCCTTCGCCGCCTCCCTCGCGTCGCGGACACCCTGCTCGATGGCCCGGACGCCCGCAGGGCGCGTTGCCTCGTCGGCCATCAGCCCCGCGCCCCGGGCGATGCGGATCTTGGCGGCGAGTCCGAGGGTCTCGCTGTCGCGCGACATCTCGAGGGCTCGGTCGATGGCGGAGGAGGCGGTCTCCATGTCGCCCATCCAGCGCGAGGACGCGGCGAGGCGGAACCACCCGTCGGGGTACTGGTCCCCGTCGCTGGCCATGACGTCCTTCAGATAGGCGGCGGCCTCCTGGTACGCCCCGCCGGCCTGGGGGCTGCCCTGGAGCTCAAGGCGGCGGCCGAACTCGTAGCGCGCCACCCCGATGAGGTACTGGACGCCGACCCCGCCGCGCCCCTCGGACTCGAGCTCGATGACCCGCTCGAAGGCGGCGTCGAGCTCGCCCTTGGCCATCCGCGCCCTGAGGACCCAGATCTCCGTGTCGACCTCGCCGCCGTTCTTGTCGTTGGCCTCACGGAAGGTGGCGAGGGCCTCGTCGACCTTGCCCGCCAGGAGCTCCGCCTTTCCCCGCCGGACGAGGTCCGCGACGTCGTCGTGGACGGACGCGGGAGCGAGCACGGGCGCGGGCGGGGAGGCCGCCACGAGCGGAGCGCAGGTGGCCAGGAGGGTGAGGTGAAGCAGCATGTCGCCGGAGGCTTGGTGGTGGACGGGGACGGCGCGCGACAGGGCGCGCCTGGAATGATGGCCAAGTCGGCCCGAAAATGCTCTCAGGGTCTGTGGGCCCAGATGGTTCTGGCCTCGATTTCGTCGAGGGAGGCCGGACGGACGCCCGTCTCGATCCACTCCTCGAGCCTGGGGAGGACGTCGGTCCGCAGCCACTCCCTCGACGGCGGCCCGATCTCCAGGGCCTTGAGGAACCAGTCTCGGGCGGGCGCCGGGTTGTCCCGGAGGGTCATCTCGAGGATGCCCATGTTCTGGTGGGCGTCGCCCCAGGCCTCGTTGAGGGCGTAGCGCTCCTTCTCGTCCATGTCGGCCTGGATCTGGACCGTCCCGTCGGCCACGGCATCGAGGAGGTAGCGCTCCGCGGCCTCGGCGTCGGTGCGGAGGTAGTACGTCATGATGAGGCCGGTGTCGTTCACGACCCGCACATCATCGGGCGTCATGGCCGCGGCGATGCAGTAGGCCGCCCAGCTGCGCTCGATGAGCTCCTGGGCCCGGGCGCGGCTCGCCGCCGCGGCGGCGCGGTCCTCGTCGGACTCCGCGCGCGCGAAGCGGGCGGTGGCGTCCATCTCTCGGAGCACCGCGGCGTCGCGGTTCACGAAGCCGACGTTGTTGGCGAGGTTGGGGTTCTCCGGTCGCGCGGAGAACATGCGGTCGGCGAGGCGGGCGCCGCGCTCCAGCCCGCTCAGGCTCGTGGGGTCCGCCGTGGCCCGTCGGACCAGGAAGTCGAGACCGGCGAGGGCGGAGGGGAGTCGCTTGGAGCCATCGGAGCCCGAGAGGTAGAGGTCCAGCCCCGCGGCGCGGCCCCGCCGTGCGGCCTCGGATCCGAGGGGGCGCAGGTCCTCGGCGGAGAAGAACATCCGCTCGGCGTCCTCGTCCTCCTCGAGCTGGTAGAGGCACCACCCCAGCGCAGTGCGGCAGAGGATCTCGTAGTCGACGCAGGCGTCGGTGAAGCCCGGCTCGCGCTCGCGGCACGCCTCGAACAGCCGCTCGGCCTCACGGAACTCGGCAGAGCCCGCGCCGCGCACGTCCGAGGAGGTCTCGAACTTGCCCAGCGCCAGATAGAAGGTCTCGAAGGCGCTGTACCAGAAGCCGAGCGCGTTCTCGGGGTGGCGCTCGCGGAAGGTGGCGTAGGCCCCGAGGATGGCGTCGTAGCGAGCCTGCAGGGCCTCGGCGGGGCTGGCGCCCGCGTCCGTGGCCTGGGCTTGGGAGAGGTCCCCGAGCTGACGGACGAAGGCGGTGTGGATGCCCTCGTTGTCCGGCAAGATCGCGAGACCGGTCCGGAGGGTCTGCAGGGCCTCGGGACCACGCTGCTCCCAGAGGAACAGGTTGGCGAGCTGCTCGTAGCCCCAGGGCGACGTGGGCGACTCACCGATGGACCGCTCGATGGCGCGGCGGGTCTCGTTGAACAGGTTGGCTCTGGTCTGGAGGGAGCCCGGCGCCCCGTCCGTGGCCTGCCGGTGTTCCACGTAGCAACTGAACGCAGCCTCGCCCCAGGTGCGGGCGAAGGGTTGGTCGACGTCGAGGCCGGCGGAGCGCCCGGGCACGTTGTCGATCCAGATGACGGCGGCGCGGGCGTCGTCGAGGGCCTGCTGGTTCAGGCCCAGCATCCGTGCCGCGCGGCTCGCGCGCAGCGCGGCGCTGACCCCGGCGCCCTCCTGGGCGGCGCGCTCGAACGTCTCGAGCGCCTCCTCGAAGAGGGAGGCGTAGCGGGTCGAGGCGCTCGCGGCAGCGTAGGCGGCGCGGCCGCGGACCATGAGCATCGCCGCCCGGCGCTCGCGTCCGACCAGCTCGAGCTCGAGGGCCTGGTCGATGGCGTCCAGCGCGCCCAGGCCGTCTCCCTCCCGAAGCAGGCGGAGGGCCGTGCGCTCCCGCTCATCGACGTAGAGGGCGTCCACGAGTCGGCGAGCGGTGATCATGTCCCCGCGCCGCAGGGCGTCCACCGCCTCGTCCAGCCGAGGGTCCTGGTCGGTCTGGGTGAGGGCCGGGGGGGCCGCCGGGAGGGCGAACGAGGGGCTCGCGGCGCCCAGGGCGATGAGCGCGGCGGTGAAGAGGGTGGGCGTTTGGGGGAAGGTCATGGGGCCGTGGAGGCGGCGCGGCGCTGGAAGGCAGGTGGATGGGGCGCGTGCGGGTGCCAGGGCCCTGGGCGAGCCGCAGGCCTGCACAGGGCGGTCCCGTCGATGTTTTGTAGCCCCGGGAGAGCCGAGAGTCACCTGGGTCCGGCGGCCTCGGGCCCTATAGACTAGGGACCGCCGGCAGCAAGGGCGCCCCGCCCCTCGCCGGTTCAAGGTCCGCAATGCCCGGGAAGATCCCCCGGGCCCTGGCGTCCCACCAGGGCCGCCAGGAGCCCTCCCCGCCCGGCCGCGGCCCCCTCACCCCGCCCCTCGACCTCGATGCTCGACCGCCGTCCGCTCTCCGGAGCCCTCCTCCTCGCTGCCCTGGGCCTCGGCCTCGTATCGAGTTGCGACAACCCCACCTGCGTGTTCGTCGACGGCTGCACCGGTTCGAACAGCGGCAACGGCCCCGGAGGGCTCGGGAACTCGGGCGCGACCTTCCCGGCCGAGGGAGCGTTCCTGGCCGCCGGGGCGCCGACGCTGGTGGCCGCCGCTCCGCGGATCCAGGACCTGCACCCCAGGAGCCCGGTGTTCCTGGAGTTCTCGGAGAGCCTGAGCGCCGACAGCGTCACCGACGCGTTCCGGATCATCGACGTGGTCTTCCAGCAGGAGATCCCCCTGTCGCCGCCCGCCCTCGTCGGGGACGGGCGCGTGGTGGTCCTCATCCCGGCCACCGGATACATCCCCGACCGCCAGTACCAGGTCCTCTACAGCCAGGACGCCAGGGTCGTGGACCTCAATGGAGAGGCGCTGAGCGGGAATCTGAACGAGGTGCTGCTCGACTTCGCGGTGGTCGACGCGTCGCTCATCCCGGAGCCGCGTCTGCTCTATTCGTTCCCGCCCGACCTGTCCACCCTCCAGGGGGACGCGAGCGAGATCGTGATCGGGTTCGACCGGCGGATGGAGACCTCCACGATCACGGCCGACACCTTCGACGTGCTGGTGGACGGGTTCCCCCCCGCGTTCGATCCGGCGCCGGAGTCGGTCCAGCTCGGGACCTCGGGGCTGGGCTTCGGGCTGACCCAGGTGTGGAGATGGATCCCGCGCGACAACGACGGACGGGCCGTGCCCCTCGGCGCGGATGTGCGGGTGCAGGTGAAACTCGCCCAGGGCGCGGATGAACTCACCTCGGAGGAGGGGGACCCGCTCCCGCCCTCCGAGACCGAGTTCCAGACCCTCGGTCTCAGCCTCGCAGCGAACGTCCAGAAGTTCGCTGGCGCGGGCAACCCGGACACCTTCAGCTCGGCCGACGTCTTCAGCGGCGCGCCGATCGTCGAGGTCACCCTGGCCCAGCCGGCGCCGAGCGGTGTCATCGCCGAGGCCTTCCTCTTCGGGACGAGCCCGGAGAACCCTGAGCTCCTGAAGGCGACCGTGGCCACGGTCGACTTCCCCGAGGGCGCGTCGACGCTCAGCCTGACGGCGACCGAGCTCGGCATGCTTGATGCCGTGGGGGACGCAGCCTTCGCGGACGGCGACTTCGAGTGCGCCATCCAGCTCCGCCGCTTCGGCTCGCCGACCGGCGCGCGCCTCTTTGACGGCGACCCAGCCACCGACGCCGCAGAGCGCCCGTACTTCGACACGGTGGCGCCCATCCTCCTCGGCCTCGGCGCCGCCGGCGCCGACGTCTCGAGCTTCGTCGGGGACCTTCGGGACCTCGCCATCGTGGGGAGGGCGAGCGAGCCGGTGGCCTTCGCGTTCGTGGACGCGGGCGCCAGCGGGACCAACGGGGGCAGCCTCGCGGACCCGCCGAGGACCGCATTCGCAGGGGACCCGGACGCCTCCGGGGAGGCCCTGTTCGTGACGGCGGCCGTGCCGCTGGGGGCCCTCAACCCCGGATCGGGGGGCGTGGCCTACGACCTCTCGATCTTCGACCGCGCGGGGAACTCGACCACCGTGCCCGCATCGGGCACCTACTTACAGCGCGGCGTCGTGGGGCCCGGTTCCGACCCCACGGGAGGCAACGTCCAGGTGCGCGTGTACGACCGCCGCTCCCTGCGCGGCGTCTCCGGCGCCACGGTCTACAGCCACTCGGAGAGCGGCGGCGCCGTGAGCTTCGTGGACTCGAACACGACCAGCATCATCGGGCAGGCTCAGGTGCTCGGGGCCCCGGCAGGCGATACGGTCATCACGGTCGACGCCCCGGGCTACGACCTCTTCACCTTCCATGGGAGCCCCCGGAACTCCCTGGAGGTCCTGCTCGACGTCTCCAGCGAGCCCGCAGCCGCGGTCCAGGGCAAGGTCACCAGTGTCTTCCCGACGGGGAACTTCGCCGGCGCGACCACGAACGTGGCCGACACGAGGGCGCCTCGCCTCCTGCGACTGAGTGACGTCTCGCTCTGCTCGCCGAACTCGAACGCCACGCTCTTCGAGTGCAACTACGGGCCGGTGCTCATCGAGGGCTCGACCCTGGGGGCCATCTCGTTCCTCGCGACTCAGGACGACCTCCCTCAGCTCGCCTTCAACCCCGTGACCTACCTGCGGGGCTTCGGCTTGAACGCGCCGCTGATCCCCGTGGTCGCAGGGGAGACCGCCCTGGACGTAGACATCGACGCGGGGGACCAGCTGGCGTTCTCCGCCCCAGAGCTGCAGCCCTTCGCCCTCGCCCCGCACATCCTCGACACCTCGGGCCTCGTCAACCTCGGCGCGGCGGCGGACCCGCCCAGCATCACCGCGGAGGCCGTGGCCACGGGCCTCGCGGGACCGCTCGTCGTCGGGCGCGCCAACCCCTACCCGCTTGGTGGGGGAGGGACCAGCTGGACCGCTCTCGGTGCAGCCTCGGGGCTGGCGAGCGCGGGAGGGGAGCTGGGCGCTCGCGGTGCGATCGACACGGACCTGCTGCTGCGAGCCGCCGTGAAGGACTCGGCGGGCAACGAGGTGTCGGCTCGCCCGCGGCTCTCCACCAGCGCGAATCAACTCCAGCCCATCGACGTGCCGCGGCTGCTCTCGCCCGGCCCCGGCGGCGCCACTGGCCCCGGCGCCTTCAACCTGGTCGTGGAGGACACCCTCCCCGACGGCGTGGGCGGAGATGGGATCGCGGAGGTTCAGCTCACCTCGAGCACCGGCAGGAAGTGGAAGCTGTGGACCCTGGACACCCCGGATGCCAGCGGGGACCTGCTCCTGTCGGTGCCGGACCTCGCAGCCCAGGGAGGCGCAGGGCTCGAGCCAGGGATCCTCTCGGCGGAGGTCACCCTCTGGGGTTGGGACTTCGATCGCAACGAGTTCCTTTGGAGCGACATCGAGCGTGAGCATGAGCGCGCCGGGTTCGCCGCCGCGGTGACCTTCACCCTGGACTGATCCCTCGGGCCCCAGGGGGCTCAATGGCCCTCCGGGAGGCTCCAGGCGGTGATCCTGGCCCTTTCCGGGCGTCCAGGAGCGCGTCGAGGCCGGGGCCCATGGGGGTCCTGGGCCGATCGATGGCCCGCCCGGACCGCCGCCCGGCGGCAGCGCGCCTCGGGAACGGGCACTGGACCCTCGAAATCCCGCGGTCCGTTCCCGTAGCATCCGGCCATGCAGAGCGCGATTCGAACCCTCACCCTCGTTGCGGTCCTCGTCGGGGGCGGGGCCGCTTGCCAGACCACTCCGAGCCCGACCGGCTCCATGGTGGAGTCCACGTTTGTCGGTGACATCGCCGCGGTGAACCCCGTGGACGTGGCAGTGCTCCCCGTGGAGGTCGCCCCGGGGGTGCTCGGCGCGCCGGCCGAGATGATCCGCGACTCCGCTGCGAGGGCCCTCGTTCGCCGACGGTACTCGCCCCTCGCGATGGATGTGGTCGACGAGACCATCGCCATGTCCGCCTCGGCGGGCGGTGGCGTGCAGGAGGCCAGCTTCTCGCCCGGCGCCCTGGGTGAGGACGCCTACCTGGAGGTCGCTGTGGAGCGCTGGGAAATGCCGGATTGGATGGCGCTGCGCTCCATTGACGCGTCCATCACTGCGAAGCTCATCGACCCCCGAAACCCCGAGGGGCCGGCCCTCTGGGAGGCTCGATTGAACCGCGAGTTCCGCTTCTCCCTCGATGGAGGGACGGCGAGCAGCACCGATCGCGACCTGCGGGACGCGTGTGATGAGGTCCTCCGGACCCTGCTGTCGACGCTGCCGGGGCGGACCCTGTCCTCCGGGTTGATCGAAGAACTCTAGGCCAACCAGGCCCGGTGGAACTCCTCCTCGGGCGCCGGATCCAGGCGCGCCCGATTGACCCCCTTGCCCGCCAGCGGGTGGTTCCTGGACCCCCTGGGCCGTACGGAGGAGCGGTCGGCGGGCGGAATTCGAGCTGGTGAGGCCCCTCCGCGGGCCGCTCCCCGCTAAGCTCTTCGGCCTCAGAGGCGCGCGAAACCATTCTCGCACCCCGGAACCGAGGTTCCCGCCCCCCCCGATCGGAGGGCGGATCTTCCCCCGGGGCAAGTCCGCTCCGCGGATCCCATGCGTCGCCTCGCTGTCGGGATCCAGGAGCCCAGCTACCCGCTACAAAGCCATGGCAATCGCCACCGATCGAAAGGCCGAGATCATCAAGGAGTTCGCGAAGGCGGACGGTGACACCGGCTCCCCCGAGGTCCAGGTCGCGCTCCTCACCGAGGACATCCGCTGCCTCACCGAGCACCTCAAGGTGCACCGCAAGGACTTCACCTCTCGCCGCGGCCTGCTCGTCAAGGTCGGCCGCCGCACCAAGCTGCTGCGTTACCTGCGTGATCGCTCCCCCGAGAGCTACGCGCAGCTGATCGGCCGCCTCGGCCTGCGCCGCTGATCCTCCGCCCCGTCCCGCATCCGTGCTCCGTGACCTCGATCCCCTGCGCCCCACACGAAGTGGTGCCCGTGGGATGCAAGGCCGAGCGGTTGCGATGTGGGTCCGGGCCCGAAGGAGTGACCGGCGAACGCCGCGGTTCCTGGCACCCCGCGCAAGGCGCGGCGGCCGGGCGACCTGACGGTCCGGCGACTGCCCCGGGGCAGGGCGCCGGATCCACCCGTACAACCCACTGTTATTAGCAAGAAGAGAAAACGAGGCGAGATGAGCCTCACCAACACCATGAGCATGAAACCGACACGAGTCGAAGCGACGATCGCTGGCAAGAAACTCACGCTGGAGACCGGCCAGGTGGCCCGTCAGGCCGGCGGCGCCGTGATCGCCACCCTCGGCGACACCCGCTGCTTCGCAGCCGCCACCGCGGGCAACGCCCGGGACGACATCGACTTCTTCCCCCTCGTCTGCGACTACCGCGAGAAGACCGAGGCGGCGGGCAAGATCCCCGGCGGCTTCTTCAAGCGCGAGGGGCGTCCGACCACCAAGGAGATCCTCACCATGCGCCTGATCGACCGCTCGATCCGGCCCATGTTCGCCGAGGGGTTCAAGGCCGAGGTCCAGGTCATGACCAGCGTCATGCAGTACGACGGGGAGAACAACCCCGACGTCGTGGCCATGATCGCGGCCTTCACGGCGATCCGCATCGCCGGCATGCCCTTCGAGACGACCCTCGGGGCCGTCCGGATCGCTCACATCGACGGCAAGCTCGTCGCCTTCCCCTCCGATTCCGATCGCCGGGAGAACAGCCGCCTGGACCTCGTCGTCTCCGGACACGAGAACGGCCTCTGCATGGTCGAGTCCTCCGCCCAGGAGCTCACCGAGGAGGAGATGATCGATGCCCTTGCCGAGGCCGAGCGCGTCGTGCTGGAGATCATCGACCTCGCCAACGAGCTCGTGGATCGCTGCGCCAAGCCGACCATGGAGTTCACCGCGCCGAGCATCGACGAGGACCTCAAGGCCCGCGTGTTCGAGTTCGAGGGTGACCTCGCGGACGCGATGAAGACGGACGGCAAGCACGAGCGCGGCGCCGCCATGAACGAGGTGAAGAAGAAGGCCGTTGCGGCCCTCACCTCGGGCCTCGAGGGCGACGACCTCAAGGCTCAGACGAAGACCGTCAAGGACTTCTTCGGCGACCTCAAGAAGCACTGCGAGCGCTCCGCGATCCTCTCCGGGCGCCGCGTGGACGGTCGTGAGTGGGACGAGATCCGTCAGATCACCGTGGTCCCGAACTTCAACGAGCGGCAGCACGGCTCCGTGCTCTTCACCCGGGGCGAGACCCAGGCGCTGGTGAGCGCCACCCTCGGCACGCCGGACGACGAGCAGATCATCGATGGGGTCGAGGAGGAGTACAAGAAGCACTTCTACCTGCACTACAACTTCCCCGCGTACTCGGTGGGTGAGACCCGCCGCATCATGGGCCCGGGCCGCCGCGAGATCGGTCACGGCATGCTCGCCGAGCGCTCCCTGAACTCGGTGCTGCCTGAGAAGGAGTCGTTCCCGTACACGATCCGCGTCGTCTCGGACATCACCGAGTCGAACGGCTCGTCCTCGATGGCCAGCGTCTGCGGTGGTTGCCTCTCGATGATGCTGGCCGGCGTTCCGCTGACCCAGCCCGTCGCGGGCATCGCCATGGGACTCGTGCAGGAGGGGGACAAGACCGCCATCCTGTCCGACATCCTCGGCTCCGAGGACCACAGCGGCGACATGGACTTCAAGGTGGCCGGCTCCGGCGTCGGGATCACCGCCCTGCAGATGGACATCAAGATCAAGGGCGTGTCCCGCGATCTGCTGGAGAACGCGCTGGAGCAGGCCAAGAAGGGTCGGATCCACATCCTCCGCAAGATGCTCGAGGCCGTCCCGGCGCCCTCCTCCGAGGTCAGCCGGTTCGCGCCCCGCATGGAGACGATCAAGATCCCGAGCGATCGCATCGGCTTCCTGATCGGCCCCGGCGGCAAGAACATCCGCCAGCTCCAGGCCGACTACGGCGTCCGGATCTCCATCGTCGACGATGAAGGCCACGTCCAGATCTACGGCACCGACGCCGACAAGACCCTGGCTTGCCGCGACGCGATCTCGGCGACCATGGAGACCCCGGAGATCGGCTCGAAGTACAAGGGCACGGTCAAGAGCGTGCGCGACTTCGGGGCGTTCATCGAGATCCTCCCCGGAGTGGAGGCGCTCTGCCACATCTCCGAGCTCGGCGAGGGCTTCATCGAGCAGGTCTCCGACGTGGTCAACGTCGGCGACGAGATCGAGGTGGTCATCATCAACGTCGACGACCGCGGGAAGATCAAGGTCTCCCACAAGGCCCTCACGCAGCCCAAGGAAGAGGGCGGTGACGGCGAGGGTGGGGGCGAGGGCCGCCCCCGTCGCGGCGAC
>Ga0213859_10000748_pt1 | contig 14724 bp, 29 predicted proteins | sample PICome_2_FD_160133 | JGI IMG/M metagenome (GOLD analysis project Ga0213859, IMG submission 160133) | Coastal seawater microbial communities near Pivers Island, North Carolina, United States - PICO304 | ecosystem: Environmental > Aquatic > Marine > Coastal | place: USA: North Carolina... | reverse complement strand
ACGAAGACCCATACCATCTTCACGCTTAACAAGAACTTCAACATCGTCATTAGCGTCTTCGCCAATCTTTAGCGACCAAGAACCCATAACGTTGTTTGTATAACGCCAAGCATATTCAAGTGCTTCTTCAACTTCATTGAAAGCATACGCATCAACAATAGCGACAGGTGTAAAACCTTCTACGTCACCTGTTTCACGATTTTGTTCCATGTGTTTTACGATGATTTTCATAACAAGTCCTTTTTTCTGATTACTTAATTAATATAGCACGATTCGCTTATTTGTCAAGTTTTTAAAATAAATAATAAATTGGGAGAGAAATTATGAAAAAATTAAATATCTTAGTAGCAGTAGTAATGTTTGTATTTGGATGTATAAGTTTTTATACTAATATGGATACAGGAATGGATATGAATCATGTCCATATGAATCATGGATTTAATTGGTTTGGTTTGGGCGAAATGACAGTAATGTGGTGGGTAATGGCATTAGCACATGCTGTATTACATAGCTGTACTTGTAAATCTTGTAAAAAATAATTGTTATTTTGGTGAACAAGTAACAGTATAGCCGTTGATGTTTCTAACACCATCTTCTGCTATAAGCATATCAATGTATTCTTCTACATTTTTCTTTGCGATTTCGCATTGCTCTTGTGATTCAATTTCTAATGGATGCCATCCAGAAAGCATTACTGGTTCATTAGCTAAGTTTATAAACAAAATTGTTAATAGATATTTCATGTCATTGCTTGAAATAGCCAGCTGTATACTTCATTAGTTGTTTAATCTGTTTTGCATCTTTTGGAAAACTATCTCTGAACCGTTGATACACTGGCAGTTCATCCTTATATTTTTCAGGGTTACGTAGTGCCTCTTCTGGATTATCTGTATCACGCATTTCATCTGCTAGGTCATGTGCATATGCCATTAATTCGTGTGGATCACGCAGATACATGCGCATTAAGTCACGGTCTGTGCCGCCTTGCTTCTTCTTCTCAACACCCTTCATGTATCCACTCTTATAAGTGTTTAATACGTCTGGGTTAAATTTGTCGTATTGATTCCAATGAATTGTTTCGTGCGCAAGCATACGCATTACAATTTTCTTAAATGTTTTTGGGCCCCATTTGCCTTCTAAATTTTTTGCATGAAGAAATACTCTTACACTCTTACCTTCTTTTGGATCCCAATCTGCTGCGGCCGAGACCCATTCGTCTGGATCTTTTCTTGGTGAGTGATCGGCTATGAAATCAATAGGTAAATCATCTAAATTATTAGCATTTAGAATTTCTTCTAATTCATCAATATCATCTTTGTCGTTGTTGTCTTGTAGAAATTCCTGATATTCGTCACATGATTCATCAACAATGGATTCAACCTGAGAAAGAAAATCTTCATCAGGTTTTAAGTTTGCTTCACGTATAATTTCAGAATATTTCATATCTGTATTTATAAATTTTTAATTAAACCATCTGGAGTTTTCTGCTATCTCAGTTATACGCTTTTTTGCAATATCAAAATATTTCTGTTCTTGCTCCATACCGATAAATCTTCTACCTAAATTAACAGATGCAACACCAGTTGTGCCTGAACCCATTGTGTTATCAAGTACAGTGTCTCCTTCATTTGTATATGTTTTAATAAAATACTCCATCATTTCAACTGGCTTTTGTGTCGGATGAAATCCTTTTTCTTGTTTAAATTTCTGTACGGTTTTAGGATATCTTGACCCCTCAGGATTATCTCGGTGTTGAGATTTCGCAGAACCATATACTTCACCAATTTTAGACGTATCACTTTTAAACCCACCATATGGTGTACTATACCACATTTGTGGATTATATGTGGGCTTAGAACGATAAAATACTGCTACATTCTCATGCGACTTTAACGGCATTATTTTAGCATTCATAGGATTTGTTCCCTGAGGCTTTTCCCAAATCCATTCATATCTAAAATCTTTTATATTTGACGAAATTAGAGTAGTTGTAAATGGTTGTGCAGCCGTGAATACCATTGCTGCATTTTCTTTACAAACACGATAATATTGTGTCCATAGTTCATCCATTGGAATAACAAAATCCCATGCACACGCAGTTGTTCCATATGGTAAATCTACCATAATCATATCAACAGAATTGTCGGCAACTTTTTCAAGCGCCGACAAACAGTTTTCATTATACAGTGTTATATTTTCCATAATTAATTATACTATAAATCTACATGATTATCAATGACAATTTCATGTATTTCTTCAAAAAGATTACTTGAAATATCAGTCCAAATTTGGTCACTCATTGACTTGCTAATCTTAGCATCATATAATGGTGCGTGGCATTTATATCCAGTTTTTGTAGTATTACTGTTTTTCTTAAAAGTAGGATACCAATCCTGATTATGATAGTCTAGCTTTTTTGCATCAACTACTATAAAATAATAACGTTTAATTTTATCTCGTTCCCAATCCCTCTTAACTGTAGCTAAACAAAATATGAAGTCTTCGGGTTTATTTTTCAAAAACTCTAGTTTTTCGCTAATCGTCTTATGTTTAGTTAAGCGAGAACCAGAAATTTTCATTGTCATACCATTAGCATTCAATGAACCACCTTTATTAGAGATACCAATCCCACAGTCAGTATTTTGATCTACCCCAACAACGTGATTATAATCTGGCTCCCAATCGCTACCAAAACCTGCTTTCCGTAATGCATATGCGCAATTCTCTTCCCATAGTTCCGCCTTACATTGACCAGAATATAGTTGATGGTGCAGTTTTAGTCTCTCCTCAATATGAGGAACTAGTGACGAAAAACTAAGATTGTTTTCTGATACTTTTAGCATTTTATTTTCCACTTCAAACAAGTTACAAAACATTTTCTTATTTTTCTTATTTCAAGTAATGGGGACCAGTCCAGCAAATGCTGTAACCACCATCGATGATGTTACCACGAGCAGAGTTACGAGCAGGAGCATTCCAGCCAGCAGCTTTAAGAATGTCACCTTTACGAAACTTCTTATCACTGTCTTTCATAATGAAACCCCAAACAGAACGATTAGAAATTACTTTCAAGTATTTCTTACCTTCTGAAACTTCAAGACCTTCATTAAACTCCTCAACCATCTTTTGCTGATGCGCACTAAGATTAGGCTCTTTACCACGACGAGTCATATAGTCATAATACTCAGCTTTGATTTCTTCAATCAGTGTGTTGATTTCGTTTTGCATTTGAGTTCCTCTCTTTTCTGATTACTCTATTAATATAGCATGATTCGTGATATTGTCAAGAAAAAAGAGTGTCTATGGTAGTGATTACATCAGATGTGTTAGTTGATGATATTCATCAACAGCATACAAATAATATCTATTGGGTGGTTTCAGATTTGTTTCCATACGGGGATATGCTTTAATTTCAATATATCCTTCTAACCAAATAATTTTATCAGTTCCAATAAACATTCTATAGTCGTCTGGTACCATTAATGATTTGGCTATAGGAGATTTTCTTTCTTCGTACTCATAAAGTCTACGTGGAAACCAAGCAAACTTTTTTCTTTCTTCCCATTTATGCATAGGTTCATAATATGATACCGGATAAGGTACACATGGTTCTGCGGTTTCAAAAAAGTATTTAAACTTAAATATCATCTTTTATTAAATTTTTTATAAAGACCAGTTAAGTCTACAGGATCTTTATCTTTTCCTCTGTGTATAGCAGAACGTATTCTTACACGCCATGCTCCTTTATTTGGGTCTAATCTTTCGCACTCTATAGCATAAGGATCTGCACTTACCCAATTACTAAATTCAGTAGACATGGTTCCATGTCCCGTAACAACTACGAGCTTTTTGATGTTTTTGTAGTAACAATCTTTTGTAACTTTTCTGTATTCATGCCATGCAGCATGTACAGTTTTACCATGTAAATCCAGTTTCATCAAAATTCTCAATATGATTAGCAAAAGGCCATGCAAATGAAACACGCTCTACAACATCTGTTTCACTTTCTATCATATGCCATTGACTATTATTTAATAGTACTGGATTGTCTTTTAATATAAAATGTTCTATTACTTTGTATTCACAGTTTGGGTGTAACACAGTTGATGTTCTTGAATCTGTAGCGTTTGTGTGTTCTCCTATAGGTTCCACAAAGCTAGTTACAGTTCTGTTATCACATCCTGAAATAGGTGTTAACAGTGTTATTGATACATTTTCTGCACCATGATGATGTGGATCATGTGTTAGTTTTTCCGGGTTACTTATTAAAATATAACAATGATCAGAAAGTTCATACTTTTCTTTTATCTCTACTAGTTTATTATTATTTTGTACACTACGTAAAGAATAACCAAAGTCTACTTTAGCCGCATCTAATTCTGTAAAAATATTTCTTATATTATCACGCAACCATAATAGGTCTGAATTAAAATCTATATCCTTATAATATATACCCATTATAATATGACCCTTCCACGTAATATATCTACATCACTATCCATTTGAGCCATTAAGTTCGCACGTTCTGGGTATCCTTCTGGTAATTTACCTATGTGTTCTAAACTATTATTAACAAAATAATACTTACCTGGTTCAAGTTTTACATCACCACTACGAAAACGCATATGTACTGGATCTATAGGTATCATTAATCTAAATCCGTGTATGCTAGGATCAGCATGGTCTCTGTGCCAACGTGTTTCCCATTTGTTTTTTGCTATAACATAATTCTGTCTAAACAAATTAGCATTAACTTTAGATAATATATCCCTCACATAATCAGTTACATTATCATTTAAAGTAGCAGTACCCGGTATATTAAGGGCCGTACTATCATATGTCTCACTACTAAAACCATTGTATTTTAACCAGTTGAGTGCTTCACTAGGGGGAATTTTATATATTTCCGCTCTTTGTTTAAAATATCCAACACTTTTTTCTCTGGTTATTTCACACTCTAATCTTAAAACTTCTGGATCAACTGGATCTATAGGTAACTCGACAACACAACCATATTTTTCTGGTTCGTGTGGATACTTAGCATATATTGGAAGTGTTTCATATTCTCCCATTGGTAAAATATTTTCTACCATTGTTAGTTTTTCAATTTCGGCAAAACGTTTTTCTATATCATAACCAAAGACTTCTTGGTCCTGACCGTACAAATGCCATGTACCCATATATTCCATTTGCATAAAATAAGGCAATTCTTTACCTATTAATTTTCTATGATGGTTTTCTATATTCGCAGCTATTTTAGCATTATGTGCCCAATGACATGTTACAACACGTTTCATTTTTAATTCTATTGCACGTTTTACATGAGCATAAAAAGCACCAAAATCTTGGTATAACCAACTACGGTTTTGCTTTCTATAGTTTTTCATACAATATAATAAATGTCCAGCACGATAAGTTTCTGAATCGATAATAGAACCACCGCTAATCATAGTTCTGTCATCAGTCATCATTACTTTATCTAAATCTGAATTTAAAAACTTTACATCACTATATTTGTATATGTCTTCTACATCAGGATGATCTGCAAAATATTCTTTGTATTGTTTATAGGTCTCAAATTTTGAAGCATACGATGGGTCAATACCAAAGTCTTCCGAATAAACCCTATGCCTAAACTCAGTAGCTTCTTTTGATTTAGCTGATAGAAAGAGCATCTTGTGCTTCCTTCCAATTTTGTACACTTAACTCCCATTTAACCATAACACGGAAATCTCGCTGATTTTTGCGATTTATTCCTGTGTGCCAAACATCACCTCTAAATAAGTATGGTGTTTTGTCTACAAAATTAAACTTATGTAGTTCTGTAGCTACAACATCATCATTTAAAAATATACTATTTTGTATGTCATGGTAATAAAATTCATGCTTATCAACTGTGTACCAAATAGTATCACTATCCGAATCACAGTTGAGTAGTGGCCAGTTAATACCTGCCTTTGAATCAAATTCTCCTGGGCCATCGATGTGAATAGGATAAGTTTTTACCACACGATTTGTTTTTAAAAAATAAAAATAGTTCTTTAATTTAGGAAATCTTTTGCGTATACGATCAAATACTGGAAAGTCATCCGTGTATACTTTATGACCATAACCAAATCTATTCTTTTTATCTACAATAATATCATTATAGATTTTAATAAAATCTTCTGTTTTGATATATTCATCTAAGAAATTTACTGGTATTAAAAAGTCTGTTGGCGTTCCAGTTAAGTTTGCATATACTTCCTCAAGATGATTTTTTATAGTTGCTTCCATATCCATTTTCATATCCCCAGTGTTCTATCCACGAGCGTCTAACTTTTTTTGCTTTTTCTGGATTAGGAACCATTAATAGATTCTCAATAATCCAACCAGTTATATCATATTTACCATTACGATAACTCCACGGGTATTCGTGATGATATAAATGATTCCCCTCACCAAAGGTATAAAAATCTAACCACCATCTATCAACGGGTTCTCCGTCTACATGTGGTCCAAATATAAGAACATAAGCACTTATTACACCATACAATCCAGGAAAACAATATAAGAATATCCAAAGATTAAGATTTAATCCGCCGCTTATATAACTGCCTAAACCTATCCAGAATAATGCGATGGCTAAATGCATTTTAAAATAATGCTTATGATACCATACTAATCTACTATCACGCAGTTGTTCTTTATAATAATCTCTCGGTAATTGTCCCCAAGCACCACTTAATATATAAATCCATCCATGCTGAGGAGAGTGTGAATCTAGTTCGGTATCACTATATTCATGGTGTCTACGATGGTATGCTTTCCAAGTCAATATACTACCAAACCCTTGATAATGAACTAGAAAATCTAGTATTGGTTTTAACCACGGACGCGGCTTATATGTTTTATGACCATAATATCTATGTGCATAACCATTACCTATAAAAGATTCAAATAAAAAACACATTACGAAGCCTACTATTAGCCAGGTCCAGCTACCAATAATAAACCCTAATACAGTTCCTATTAAAAAACTAAAATTTAATGCCTTAATCTTCCAGACAAGCGGTGTCATTTTACCGCTTCCTACAGCACCTTTAGCCATTTAATATCTCCTGACTATCTACTGAAATGATTAGATGCACACGTTCTTCATCGCCGTCATTTGTTGCCCAATGCTTGACACCAGGGTTAATAAACCAAACACTACCATCAGCAGGAAAATGCCTTTCATGTGTTTCTCCTGTCACGGCATCTACACCACCAAATGTACAACCATCATTAGTAATAATAGGTAAGTGTAAACGAACACCATACTCAGTATTATAATCAATATGTGGTTTAACTTGCGACTTTGGTGCTAGATTAGCAAATCGTGTTCTGTGTACAATATCTTTTCCAATAGTGTCTAGTACATATTGAAAATATTCGGGTACATCTGCGTGACGCTTTCTAAAGAAACGTTCATCTGCATGTTTGTTTCCTTTAGCAATCGTATTATCCCAGCGTGTACCACTTTTTTCTGTGCGCTGTTCTAGTTCAAAATCTTCATCAAACTCTACCAACGAGATTTGCTTATAGCTTGTTTTTGTGAAGTCTAGTTGTGTAATACAAGTTACATCTTCAAGTTCTTCTTCTTTAAAGAACATGCTAGGTAATTTAGTATATGTTTCACACATGTTTGAATATTCATTACCCAAACCATCCCAGACTTTATTTGCAGTATATTCTTCATATGCCTCTACTAGCAGTTTCGGATCAAATTGAAACTGTGGTAGTTGCTTATATACCGGTAGTTCTGTTCTTTTTTTCCAAGTACTCATTTAGTTCTTCCAGTGTGTTAAAAATTATTCCATATCTTATAGCATAGTCTATTTGCCAAAATGATAGCGTTCTAATACCTATACCTTTCCATGACATTATGTTTTCACTTTAAAAAATGTCTCAATAAGGAATCCTGTTATGTCATATTTATGCAAACGAACTTGCATAGGTTTGTCATGATGTGATTTATGAAATGCGTCACCCCATGTTAGGATCCCTAAAATAAAATCATCATGCGCTTCACCATCACGGTGACTTGCACTTAAAATTAGTGTACCCAAAAATACTGTTAAGAATGCTGGGAATAACCAAGCATAAACAATAGCAAATGGGTCAATTAATAATAGTATTATAGCATAAATTCCTATAATATAAAAGTAGTTTTTTCGTTGCCACATATAAAAATTATTTCTAATCAAATCCATAGCAAAGCGAGGGCTAACTTCTGTAAACATAGTTAAGAAATGTACACGTAATCTACCTTTATAATCAGGTGAATGTGGATCTTTTTCAGTATCATGCCATTTATGATGCGCTCTATGAATGGCAACCCAATCAATTGCCGGCCCTGTTAAACTCATTGTAGCAAAAATCGTAATTAGTTTTTCAAACCAAAGTGGTGTGTAAAAACTTCTATGGCTATGTAATCTGTGATATCCCATAATCATACCAAGACATCCAAATAGAAAATAAAAGAAAACACCAATAATATAATGCTCAAATGAAGCATACATAATCATCGGAATAACCGATAGATATGCTAATACCTGTAGAAAAAATATGCCATGTGCGTATGTTATTCTGTTAATCATTTAGTCCCCCTCATGTTCTCTGATATCAATATCTCTTGCTTCATAACCTCTGCGATATTCATCAAAGTATAATACTTGTGTTGGGTGTGGTTCTTCGCTTTCCCAACGGAATAAGTGTGAACGGTAGATACCAAATTTAGCAAATGGTCCACGCCCATATATTTGTGTGTCTATATCAATCGTTGGTCCACGATGTCTTAGAATTCTTTTTCTATCTAAGTACACATAAAGTTTTCCATCATCATTTGAACTCCACACTGCATTAATTGCAAAATCTATCCATACACCTTTTGGTAGCTCACCGATTTCATAAAGAGTGGTTGTAACACCTTCTTCTGTTAAAATATTGATTTTAAATTGTTCACGGTCTAACTGAAAATAAACATTAGGTCCACGACCTGTGTGTGTTTGAAAAAAGATTTGTTTTGGATACATATAAACATAATCGTCGGGTATCATCATAGAAAATGCATACCATACATTTTTATTTAATTCTGGATACCATTTTTCTCTTATCTCTGTGCGTTCTCTATCTAGTGTACAGTCATCCCAACCTTCTTCTGGTGCATGTGGCATAGCAGTAAAACAATCACCATCACGCAATTCAAATCTTAATGCAGTTTCACCTTTACGGACAACATCAGTTTGTCGCACCCAAGCCCAGTCTTGTGCTTCTAAATCAATAGTAGCAAACCATGGGCCACGATAATCATCTACAGGTAGTCCTGTTGGGCTCCAGAGTGCGTCTTCGTGGTCTGCATATGCAGTGAATACACCTATAAACAGTGCAAAAAATGCGACAAATAATTTCTTCATATCAATCTCCGTGTATTTCTGGATTCCAATCAAACACACCACTTAATAATATCATATCAATTTTTTTACTTTGTACCAAACGATGTGGGTATCTATGATTTACAAATGTAACTTTATTCCGTGCAAGATTATATCTTTTTTCATCTATGAACATTTCTGGGTCTACGAATTGCGAAACATTCAAAAAGAATATACTTTTTGGATCTTCGTAATTTCTACTCACAGCCATATTATGTTGTACAGGTTCATCATATAAATCTGCAGAAATATCTCTAATAGGAACACCAATCATGTCAGTTAATGTATCTACTACATCAGTGATTACTGAATTATTACCATTCAATACTAAATCTTTAATTTTATTAGCAGTTCCGTCAGTGATAGTGCCTAAAACTTTAAATTCAGGCATTTTTAAATCTTTAACTGCTTTGCTTCTTACTAATCTACTCATTTCCTTGCCACCACCACCAGAATTCCAGGGCGTCATTTTCTTTTTTAAAACTTATATATGCCTCAGTATCTAATGTATTACCACCATTATATTTTTCTTTTACTCCAAGAACTTTAAAATGCCAGTCCCAATTATCTTTACCAAATTCTGAGTCACAGTAATCTAATATTTTAGCAGGAACTCCATCCTGCTGAATACTTATGCTGTAGTCAAAAGTAGCAACATATTGATCTAAATGCCGTTCATTTGTGAGGGCTTTTAGTGTATATTGTCTTTTAACTCCCATTATGATCCTTTACTAACAAGTCCGCCTTCTTTGCATTCTTGTAGAAAAGAATTATAGTGTTCTGCATATTTTATTTGTACATGCTGAACAATATCTTTGTAGTTTTTTGTTTCTGCTCTATTAACCTCAACTTTACTTTCAGTCAAATTAATAATAGTAGTTGCTTCTTGCCACCAACGCTTTCTTATACGAGTGACAAAATACACATCTTCTATCATTTCCCACTCACCGTTTTCTCCAAAGTTTGGTTGAGAGGTGTTCGCAGTTGCCGCAGGAACAAATCTATGTTGTAAAACTATATATGCCTTCTTTGCCATTTTATTCTATATTTAACCGATTATTTTTTATAATTAATTTTTTATTATCTATATTTATCATTGTAATAATCCACCTTTTTGATTTTATATAATCAAACGATAGATTAACATCTGTAGACATATTATCTAATATTGTATCTCCATATCCAAAAGAATTTGGATCACCTATGATAACATACTTTAATTCTCCATCAATAATTTTTCGTTCAAAATATTTAATACACCAGTGTAAATCATTAGTATCATTAATAACTATTTTTACATTTCCCTCTTCTAACATAGGTCTAAATGGATTAGGTGGATCTTTGTTTTCAGCGATTATAGATAGTTCTCTGTGAAGTTCTAACATATAATCATCATAGTAATCTTCTGCTATGATAATTTTTGGGGTATATTCATTATCGTAATTCATTATGTACCAGAAATGTACTGTAATTCTAATAGTGTAGCACTTAAATTAATTTCAGGATCTGCGACAAGTGCATGGTTAACAAGACCGTCACGAATACAAATTAGCGCACGACCTTTTGTCTTATCATCTTCGCCAAACCAATCTAAGTTTTCATATAGTTTACGAAACACTCCTTCATACTCTTCAGCCCGTGCCTGAGATACGATAAGTTTTCTTGCTTCTGCAATTTTACCAAGTTGAAATAGAGCAACATATTCTAGTATCCAATCACTTTCGCCGCTTTCACCTTGACCGGGTGCTTGAAGTGTAGCATCTACAACATTCTGTTGCACCATATTGATACACTTGCGCAAGTCTGGATAAGTTGAACGAACATAGATATCAAGTGTTTCTAAATCTATATCAACGCCTTCACTAATCAAAATAGTTGCAACTCTTGCGGTAAATTCTTCAGTGTCTAGCTTTTCAATATGATATCCCTGACAACGAGAATGAATTGCTGGAATGACTTTGTTTGGATAATTACATGTTAGAATAAAACGACATGTTGATGCATATGTTTCCATCATATTACGCAAAATTGCTTGTGCGTTTGGTGACAAGTAATCAGCCTCGTCTAGTAAAACATATTTGAAGTCTCCTGAGAACGGAAGAGAACTGGCGAACCCATTAATCTTAGTGCGCATCGTATCAACATTATTTTCGTTAGATGCATTAATCATCATTACATCGCCGTCGTCTACATCAAGTTCGTTCAGTAGTACTTTTGCTAATGTTGTTTTTCCAGTTCCAGCAGCACCAGAAAATAATAGATGTGGTATAGCACCACTGTCTACCCAACTCTTTACTTGTTTCTTTTGTTTTTCGTCCCGAAACACATAGTCTGTAACAGATTTAGGACGATACTTTTCTACCCACAATTCTTTCATTTATAAGTTCCATCGATGTTATAATACTTACTATTATACACTGCCCAACGCAAACAGTCAAGGCGTTTATAGCCCTGACTGCGAAGTTTTTTATACCATTTTAAATAATTTTTCATTTATCCGAATGCAATATAGTATGTTTCAGGATCTTCTAGTTCTGGAAACTGAAATTCCCCTTCTAAATCAACCCTTTTAATGACATGTCCGTGTTTTACGACAAACCAATATCTACCCAGAATTGGTATTTTTTCACCTGGATAATATCGTTTAACTATCATTCTATTTTTGGTTTCTTTCTTACTTTTCCATCTTTTGTAAAGTATGCTTCTCGCAAACTTTCTAACCCACCTTCTACACGACTTGGGTATTTACCCAAGAAAGTACCTGCTTGTAAATCGTCTACCGTAATATGTTCTTTATGGAAGTGTTCAATATCATCCCAACACTTTAGCATAGTCTTGCCCATATCATCAAAGAACCCATCTGAAAAGATAGCATCATCTTGTACATAATAAGCGTATGATGCCATGAGATACCATGGCACCATCATATTGATATTATTTGCGAATAACTTTGCTGCGTGTTCATCTAACATTTACATACCTGTTTCTAAAAAACTTGCTATTAATGAAAACAAATCTGTTACAATACTATTTGCTAGGTTTGCTGTTAAAAGAATAATTATAAGCCATAACTTAAAATTTAAACTTCTCCACAAACCTTTTCTTTTTCTTAATGACTCATCAATGTCTGTAGGTGTTGCATCATCTAGTCCCCATGCAACATATTCTGCTTTCTTTGACATTTTTCTCTCCTAAATAAAATGGTCTATGCCAGAATCTTGAAAAGGCCATATTGTATCAGTGTCGTCATTGTGAATATTATTCAGTATTTCATTTAATTCTTCTACAGTAAATGTAGAAGTTTCCAATACACTCTTAACCAAATCTATTAAATGATCTGGTACTTCACTAAAATCTCTGTATGAATATCTATTCATCATACCTTGCATATTCCACCTCTTCAGTTCCATCATCACGCACAGTACGGCGCTTAACACGAAGATATTTATTCTGTTCTAGTATTATTATCATTTCTTCTGCACCGTGTGCCACGCCTTGCTGTACTCCCCAATGTCGCCCCATAAAGAATATTACAACAGCAATTACTACAGCTACCCAGCCTGGATTGATTCCTAACTCATACAAGATATTTGAGATATCCATTTTACTCTCCGTTTGTTTATACTATTAATATAGCACTTTATTGTGATATGTCAAGTTTTTTATTGATTATTTCTAAAACTTCGTCACATACTAATGCTTCGTAATGGTTTTGCTCTATTTCTATATATTTCATATCATCACGTTCTGTCATTGAAGCAACTGTAACAACACCATCATTGTGTGTTCCGTGCCACGGCGCACCTCCTCTAAGTGTTACTACTTGTGTCCATGGGCATTTTATTTTCATATTCTTTAAATCTGTTATTGGTTCAGAACGTGTACCTATTTCTTTAAACAGTCTGTAACTAGGTACCATATACTTTACATAGTCTGCTGTTTTTGATCCACCGAATGGAGTTGAAATAGAAATACTTTGTGTAACAAATTTAGAATTATGATTATAGAGATGTAAACCATAGATACCGCCAAGAGAATGCGTAACTAAAACAAAAGGTTTGTTTATGTTATCCCATTTTAGTTTCAATGCTTCTAAATTGTTGTAAAATCCTGCGTGTGTGTCATACTCTAAACATGTATATTCTTTTAAATTAAACTCACGAATTATATAGTTCCAGCATACACGACTCTGATTAGCGCCGTGTATAAAAACAAAATACGGGAGACGTGTTTCATTCTCCCGTATATCAGTTTCAACTTGAGTTTGTTGTACTCTTGTGCCGAATAAACGGCTAAAATAGTTTATCATTTTTTTAGTTTACTTATTTCTTCAGCGTTCTTTGCGATATTTTCATCCTGCACTTTATCAATTATTGTTTTTAGTTTTTGTGCTTTTTCTTCATCAGTGTCAATGTGAAGGTCTTTTTTCATAACCTTTTCTAATTTTAACATTGGTATACGCTCATTCGGTACATATCTCCATGTATATCCTCGTGTCGTATATAGTCCAAACACTGTTTCTCTTACGCCAATTTTTACTATCATAGCTAGTTCGCCATCTAGTAAAACCTCTTCACCTTCATTAAATGCTGGATTCATTTTAAATTTTAAACCTTTGGCCAGCCCAGTTGCAAAATCTTTAAACCAAATCGCAACTACTAATGAAATAAGAACGCCTATCCACGGCAGAATTAAATCATTAAGATCCATTGTTAATGAATTTAGTTCTCCCATGTTTCTCTCCGCTATTGTAATATTGTTATAATTATACTTCTGTTACGATTATGTTTTCAATAGTTACATGTGAAACATTTCCCACAGACATTTCAGCAAATGCTGCTGTGTATGCTTCATAGTCTTCCATTGTTGCAAATACTAATTCACATAGATCGCCTTCATTTTCGTCATCTGCTTGTGTTTCTGTATGTGAAATAATTTTTCCCTCTTGTACATATTGTGTGTACAATGCTAGACCTTCTTCACTTACATCAACTTCATCAGAACCTTTACCGAATCTTAGGTATGTCATTTTTACCGCCATTGTAGTCTCCTTAGGTAATATCAATACTTATTTATTAATTTAAACGCATTTGTGCGTACTTTTCTGCCATCTGTTGAGCATTTATGTCATCATTCTCTGCACTATCTAATATGTCATTAATTCTAGCAGCTAAATCAAATGTAAGTGCAAAACTATAATCTTTCTTTTTGAAATCTAACGCTACCGCTACTACGCCTCCACAGTTTGCAACAAAGTCAGGTACATACT
>Ga0213859_10000746_pt1 | contig 14731 bp, 14 predicted proteins | sample PICome_2_FD_160133 | JGI IMG/M metagenome (GOLD analysis project Ga0213859, IMG submission 160133) | Coastal seawater microbial communities near Pivers Island, North Carolina, United States - PICO304 | ecosystem: Environmental > Aquatic > Marine > Coastal | place: USA: North Carolina... | reverse complement strand
AATGTTGGCAAGTGCTGCTCCTTCGCTAGCATCGTTTGAAGCTCCTGGATGCCAGTGAATCACAGCATCAACATCGTCGAATAAGCCGGCTCTGGCCATATATACTTTTGCGCCGCCACCCTCTTCGGCAGGTGTCCCGTAAAAGCGAATGGTGGCTTCTATTTTATTGGCTTTAATATAGTTTTTAACGGCTATAGCTGCTGCAGAAGAAGCGGTACCGAACAAGTGGTGACCGCAGGCGTGACCTCCAATACCTCCTGCACTTTCTTTAGAAGCCTGTGCTTTTTGTGACAAGCCAGGTAGGGCATCGAATTCTCCTAAGATGGCAATTACAGGGCCACCTGAACCATATTCAGCAACGAATGCCGTTGGAATATCGGCTACATTCTTTTGGATGCTAAATTTTTCTTCACTTAAGAGATCGATTAAGGTTGCGCTACTCTTGTATTCTTGATAGCCCATCTCTGCGTAGTCCCAAATTTGTTTAGCGACTGAGGCGTATTTGTCGTAGCCCTTATCAATGCCTTTAATGATATCTGCCTTTGACTTTTGAGCAGTTAGAATAAAACCGCAAAGCAAAAGCGGAAGAACGATGATTTGTTTCAAACTTTTCATAGTTGTTTTTATTAGTATTGAATAGAAAGATACTTTAAAAAATAGATTTTAGGTGGATTCTAAATCGAGTCTTGGGTGAATTTCGTCTAACATATTCTTGAGGAAGTCCTTTGTGGTATGAACATAAACTTCAGTGGTTGTTATACTCTCATGCCCTAACATGAGTTGAATTGCCCGCAAATCGGCACCTCTTTCGAGCAGGTGAGTGGCAAAGGAATGTCTAAAGGTGTGTGGAGAAATATTTTTTTGAATTCCGCAGCGCTGAGCTTGTCTTTTAACCAAAGTGAAAATCATAGCCCTTGTGAGTTGTTTACCCCTTCTATTGACAAAGGCAAAGTCTTGATGACCTTCAACAACAGGAGCGCTTTTACGACTGTTTTCAAAATAGTTCAGAACGTACTTTTGGGTCACCTTGTGAATTGGAACGAGTCTGGTTTTGTTTCCTTTTCCTTTGACTTGAATAAAATCCTCATCAAAAAACAGATGACTTTTTTTCAAATTAACCAATTCTGAAACGCGCAGTCCGCAACCGTAAAGCACTTCAAAAATAGCTTTGTTTCGCTCGCCTTCTGCAGCGCTCAAATCAACTTGATCAAGCAGCGAATTCATTTCATTAATGCTCAAAAAAACAGGTAATTTTCGACCTATTTTGGGTAGCTCTAAACTGCTACAAGGATTTTCATCTATAATATTTTCAAAACTGAGGTATGAAAAAAAACTTTTTAGACCTGATAAGAGACGAGCTCGGCTTCTGGCGGTAAGTTCCTTAGAAATCTCAGTTAAAAAAAGCTCTAAATCTTCTAGTTGTACTTGACGGGGATGGGTTAAATGTTCTTGCCCTTGACAGAATGAAATAAAGCGTTTTACGTCAAAATGATAATTTTCAACGGAATTCTGGCTTAAACCGCGCTCCATTTTTAGATAAAATATGTAATCTTGCAAGTAATCGTGCCAGGACATAACAAAAGTATTACATGAAAATAGCAATAATTAACGGACCTAATTTAAATATGCTCGGAAAGCGAGAGCCTGAAATTTATGGATCAACTTCTTTAGAAGAAGCCATGCAGGGCTTAGCAAATCGTTTTCCAGAGGTCGAATTTACTTTTCTTCAGTCCAATATTGAGGGTGAATTGATAGATTATATTCAGCAGGTCGGTTTTGATCACGATGGAATCATACTCAATGCAGGGGCCTATACGCACACCTCTGTCGGTATCGGCGACGCGGTATCAGCAGTCAATGCGCCTGTTGTTGAGGTTCACATTTCGAACACCTATGCAAGAGAGGAGTTTAGACACCAATCTTATATATCGCCTAAAGCCAAGGGTGTGATCTTAGGCTTTGGAATACAAAGCTATGTTTTAGCTGTTTCTTCTTTTCTTAATTAGAGGTGAATAACCTCGTCATAAGCTGCAGCTACAGCTTCCATAACAGCTTCACTCATGGTAGGGTGAGGGTGAACAGCTTTCAAAATTTCGTGACCTGTAGTTTCTAATTTTCGAGCCACTACTGCCTCTGCAATCATATCAGTAACTCCAGCACCAATCATATGACATCCCAGCCATTCTCCGTATTTCGCGTCAAAAATGACTTTTACAAAACCATCTGCGTGTCCTGATGCTTGCGCTTTACCACTCGCAGAGAACGGAAATTTACCAACCTTGATTTCGTATCCCTCTTCAATAGCTTTTTGCTCAGTCAAGCCAACAGAAGCGACTTCTGGAGCACAATAGGTACATCCTGGGATATTTCCGTAATCAATAGGCTCTACATGCATTCCTGCTATTTTTTCAACACATAAGATTCCTTCTGCTGAAGCCACGTGAGCTAAGGCTTGACCTGGAGTCACATCACCAATTGCATAGTAGCCTGGAATATTAGTTTTGTAATAAGCATCTACTTGGATTTTGTCTCTATCTGTGATGATTCCAACATCTTCCAAACCAATATTTTCAATATTCGATTTTATGCCAACGGCAGATAATAAAATATCTGCTTCGATTTGTTCTTCTCCTTTGGCAGTTTTGATGTTAGCAATTACCCCATCACCAGAGGTGTCCACTGAGGTGACTTCGGCATTAGTTTTTATTTTGACTCCTGCTTTTTTGAAGCTTTTTTCGAGTTGCTTTGATATTTCTTCGTCTTCTACGGGAACGATTCTCGGCATGTATTCCACTACGGTTACCTCTGTGCCCATGGCGTTGTAGAAATAGGCAAATTCGATTCCGATGGCGCCACTTCCTACAATGATCATTTTCTTAGGTTGTTTTTTGAGGGTCATTGCCTGTCTGTATCCGATTACCTTTTTACCGTCTTGCGGAAGACTTGGTAATTCTCTAGAGCGTGCCCCTGTTGCTACAATGATATGATCGGCTGATATAATTTGTGTATTCTCATCTTGAGTGACCTCTACGCGTTTACCTGTGAGCAGTTTTCCGTATCCTTCAATGACTTCAATTTTATTTTTTTTCATCAAAAACTGAACGCCTTTGCTCATGCCATCTGCAACTCCGCGAGAGCGCTTGATCACCTTTCCGAAATCGTAAGAAACTGATTCAGCTTGAAGGCCGTAATCTTCTGCGTGATTGAGGTAATTAAAAACCTGGGCAGATTTTAAAAGAGCTTTTGTTGGAATACATCCCCAATTTAGACATACACCTCCAAGATTCTCTTTTTCAACAATCGCAGTGCGAAGTCCTAATTGAGATGCTCTAATCGCTGTAACATATCCACCGGGACCACTCCCCAAAACAACAACATCAAATTGACTCATATCAAATGTCTTTTAAATTTATTTCGTGAGGCAAAAGTAATCAATAAAGCGACATTTTTGACTTAGATTTTTTTGTCAAAATCCAAACAAACTGAATTGATGCAATAACGCTTCCCTGTTGTTTGCTGAGGACCATCGTCAAACACGTGTCCGAGGTGGCTGTTGCAATTGGCACATTTGGTTTCGGTGCGAATCATACCGTAGCTTTTGTCTTGTACATAACTAATGGCTCCCTCGACCGCTTGGTCAAATGAAGGCCAACCGCAGCCCGAATCATATTTGTGGTCGCTCTCAAATAGAAGAGCGTTACACGCTTTGCAATAGTAGTTTCCGTTGTCGTTGTGCCTGTAATATTTTCCTGTAAATGGAGATTCTGTAGCACTCTCTCTAAGTACAGAGTAACTCAAGTCATCCAGCTGCTCTCGCCAGTCTTCTTCTTTTAAAGAAGAGGCGTTTTCCATTGGTTTTCTATTTTCCATTAGGCACAAAAGTTAAGGCCACACCGTTAATACAGTGTCGTTTACCTGTCGTTCTCGTGGGCCCGTCGTTAAATACGTGACCTAGGTGACTGCCACAATTTGCGCATTTTTCTTCGATACGCTGAACACCTATATTGTAATCCACATCATAAGCAATAGCTCCTTTGATAGGACGATCGAAAGAGGGCCAACCCGAACCTGAATCGTATTTGTACTCTGACTTGAAGAGGGGTGCGTCGCATGCCGCACAATGATAGGTACCTTCTTCTTTGTTGTCGAGTAAATCACTGGTGAATGCATATTCGGTTCCTGCCTGTCTCAGTACTCGATATTGCGTAGAACTGAGCTCTTTTTTCCATTGCATTTCAGATTTTTTCACTTTAGGACTGAAGTTTTCGTCCACAACAATTTCTTCATGCATTTGAGCCGAGAGTAAATGAATACTCCCGGCTAATGCCACCAATAGTAAGGTTTTCAATTTCATAACTTTTTTTTTGCTAAAATATCAATTCAAGAGGACTCTTGAAATGTCTTTTTCTTCAACATTTAAAATGTGCATGACTTCTTCAAGTGAAGAAAGGTTCATTTTTCCTGCATTTGCATATTCACCTGGAATGACCGCAATCCTAAAAATTTGATTTTCTAAATCACCCGCTCCAAGCAGACTCAAATCAAAATCAGACTCTAAAAAGAGGCGAACATCTATAAAGGTGTGATCGTAATTGTATTGCAACAAGCCCTGATCGAGTATTCGAGTTTGCGGCATTAATCTCCAAACATCTATGGCATTTCCTTGATTGTCTGTGGTTTGCTCAAAAAGTAAATACACAAGAATCAAATCGGATTCGAACACTTGAACACTTTGCGGAAAAGTGTAAAGTTGTTCATAGCCATTGTTTGCATCAAAAGAGGTTTGAATTTCAATAACCTGACTTAGTGTATTGACCCCATCGGAACCATCACGACCGTCGAGTCCATCAAAACCGTCTCTACCAGCTGGACCTATTGGACCCTCACATGATGAAAATACTACCATTGTCAATAAAGCGAATAAAAGGTAAATCTGTTTCATAATTCATAGTTTTAATGTTACTATTTTAACATAAACAAAAAGCTTGCCAAAATGTTTTAAGGCGATTTATCAATCCACTAGAAAGTGCGTATTATTGCAGCTTAAATGCGAAAATTTAGATGAATAAAGTCGTTTCTCATACGCTGTTTACTGATTTTGACATCGACCTATTTAAATCGGGTAAACACTATAAACTCCATGAAAAAATGGGGGCTCACTGCATTGAACTCAATGGGGTTTCTGGCGTTTATTTTGCGGTTTGGGCGCCTGCTGCTCAAAGCGTAAGCGTAGTTGGAAATTTTAATTTTTGGAATGCTGAGGAGCATCCATTAAACGTAAGATGGGATAGCAGTGGTATTTGGGAAGGTTTTATTCCTGGCCTTGATCAAGGTGAAGTATACAAGTACAGCATCAGTTCTGAATTTACTCAAGGGGCAGTGCAAAAAGCTGATCCTTTTGCGCGACAAGCTGAATTAAGACCAAATACGGCCTCAGTTGTTCATCGCACTGAATTCAATTGGTCAGATGAAAACTTCATACAAAGCAGAGCAAAGACTAATGCCTTAGACGCTCCAATTTCGGTGTACGAAGTGCATTTGGGTTCTTGGAAAAAAGAGGAGGGATGGAAAATGCTGAGCTATACCCAAATGGCTGAAGAATTGGTTTCTTATGTTCGCGAAATGGGCTACACTCATGTTGAGTTTATGCCTGTTATGGAGCATCCTTACGATCCCTCATGGGGGTATCAGGTTACAGGATACTTCGCGCCAACTTCAAGATTTGGCAATCCTGACGAGTTCAAGTTTTTGGTCAATGCTTTTCACAAGGCGGGTATTGGTGTATTTCTAGATTGGGTTCCTTCTCATTTTCCAGAAGACCAGCACGGTTTAGGCCTATTTGACGGAACACATTTATACGAACATCCCGATCGCAAAAAAGGATTTCATCCGGATTGGAAAAGCTTGATTTTTAATTACGAACGAAATGAGGTGCGTTCTTTTTTGATTTCTAACGCCCTTTTTTGGTTAGAAGAATATCACATTGACGGATTACGCGTAGATGCAGTGGCATCGATGCTTTACTTGGATTATTCCAGAGAAGAAGGCGAGTGGGATCCCAACGAATTTGGTGGAAATGAAAATCTAGCGGCCATCTCTTTTTTAAAGGAATTGAACACGGCTGTCTATGAATTTCACCCTAACGTTCAAATGATTGCAGAAGAGTCTACTTCATTTAATGGAGTGAGTAAACCCGTTGATTTAGGTGGTTTAGGTTTTGGAATGAAATGGATGATGGGCTGGATGAACGACACCTTAGAATACTTTAAAAAAGATCCGATTCACCGATCATATCACCAAAATGACATCACTTTTTCGCTGGCCTACGCCTTTAGTGAAAATTTTATGTTGCCATTGTCACATGATGAAGTGGTATACGGAAAGCGCTCCTTGTTGTACAGAATGCCTGGAGACGAGTGGCAGCGATTCGCCAACTTGAGGTGTTTGATGGGACTTTATTTTACACATCCTGGAGCTAAACTTCATTTTATGGGAGCTGAATTTGGGCAGTCTGAGGAATGGGATTTTGAAACCTCATTGATGTGGCATCTGTTAGACCATGCATTCCACAATCAAATGCAAACATGGATCAAGTCGTTAAATCATTTATACACCTCACAAACGGCGCTTTACCAGCAGCAATTTTCAGCCGAAGGCTTTGAGTGGTTGACCTATAATGATGCCGCCAATAGTGTAATTTCATTTATACGAAAAGGCAAGCATCCTGAAGACTATCTCATTGTGAGTTGTAATTTTACTCCAAGCCCTAGAAATGGATACCGATTGGGTTGTCCGGGGGCTAAATCTCTGGTTGAGGTCTTAAATTCTGACCAAGAACTATTCGGGGGAAGTGGTTTAAAAAACACTAAAATTTCGATAGAAGAGCATCCATGGCAAGGCCAAGCTCAATCATTTTCTGTAGATTTAGCTCCTTTGGGAGTTCAAATTTTTAAACCTGTACATCAATGATCACCAATACATCTCTTGAACAAAAAGGAAATAATTTTCCGAACGAGTTACAAAGTTTTTACAAAGAAAAAGACCACTTTTTCTTTACTTCAGAAAACGGTGTCATCCTAAAATTAAGTGTTCTCAGAGATTCGTTAATTCGATTTCGCTACGCGGTAGATTACGATTTTCAAGCTGATTTTTCGTATGCGATTGCACCGGATTTCACCACTGGTTATAACGAACTAAGCTTCGAAGAAAAAGAATTGGAGTTCGTCATAGAAACTTCGAAACTTTTGATCTACGTGAACAAGAGTAATTTAAAAGTGTGCATTACCGATAAAGAAGGAGAAATCATTCTAAATGATGAGGTTGGTTTTCATTGGGAAGAAAATTACGATCAAGGCGGTAATCGCGTAAAAATGAGCAAAGTTTCACAGGCTGCAGAATCGTACTACGGAATGGGAGACAAGGCTTCGCATATCAACCTCAAAGGAAGAAAAGTTGAAAATTGGGTGACTGATCAATACGCTTTTGGCAAAGATCAAGAGCCGCTTTACAAAGCAATTCCATTTTATATTGGTCTACATCACCAAAAAGCATACGGCGTATTTTTTGACAATAGCTTTCAAAGTTTTTTCGACTTTGGACACGACAAACGCAACGTCACAAGTTTTTGGGCCGAAGGTGGAGAGATGAATTATTATTTCTTCTACGGTCCTAATATGGCTCAGGTAGTTGAGGCCTATTCCTCACTGACAGGAACCCCTGAACTACCACCCTTATGGGCATTGGGCTTTCACCAATCTAAATGGAGTTACTTTCCAGACAGTCAGGTGAGGTCAATTGCACAAACTTTTAGAGAAAAGCAGATTCCCTGTGACGCCATTTATTTAGACATTGACTATATGGATGGGTTCAGGTGTTTTACATGGGATGAAGAGCGATTTCCTGATCCAAAAAAACTATTGGAAGACCTAAAGTCTGATGGTTTTAAATTGGTGACCATGATTGACCCAGGAATCAAAATAGATCGCAAGTATTGGGTGTACAATGAGGCCAATCAAAAAGGCTATTTCTGCCGAAGAGCTGATGGAACACATTTCAAAGGAAAGGTGTGGCCGGGAGAGTGCAAATTTCCCGATTTCACAGATCCTAAGGTCCGCGAATGGTGGGCTGATTTGTACAAGGAGATGATGAGTGATATCGGAATTCAAGGGGTTTGGAACGATATGAACGAGCCAGCCGTTATGGATGTTCCAAGTAAGACTGCCAATCTAGATATTCGTCACAATTACGATGGACATCCTTGTAGTCATAGAAAAGGGCATAACGTTTATGGTATGCAGATGGTTAGAGCTACCTATAAGGGTGTTAAAAAGCACAGTTTTCCGAGAAGGCCTTTTGTTATTACAAGAGCTGCCTACGCAGGAACCCAGCGCTATGCATCAACCTGGACTGGCGATAATGTCGCTACATGGGAGCATCTTTTTATAGCCAATGCGCAAGTACAGCGCATGTGCATGAGCGGATACTCTTTTGTTGGGTCTGATATAGGTGGTTTTACCGAACAGCCGAGTGGAGAGTTGTTTTTGCGCTGGATACAAATGGCTGTTTTTCATCCGTTTTGTAGGGTACATTCTAGTGGAGATCACGGAGATCAGGAGCCTTGGTCTTTTGGAGATGATATTTTGGCCCATGTGAGGGATTTTATCAACTTGAGGTACGAGTTGCTGCCTTATTTGTATACAGCCTTTTACAAATACAGCACAGAAGGAGTTCCTATGATTCAGTCTATGGTTTATCAGGAACAAGAGGATACCCAAACCTATTTTAGAACGGACGAATTTATGTTTGGAGATCAAATATTGGTGTGTCCTATTCAAGAGCCTAACGCCATGGGTAGACGCATGTACTTTCCGAAAGGAGAGTGGTACAATTACTGGACGGATGAACTCGAAATGGGTGGTGTTGAAAAATACGTTGAAACCGGTCTGAGCAAAATTCCACTATTTGTAAAAGCGGGGGCTTTAATTCCCAAGTATCCGGTTCAGCAATACGTAGGGGAGAAGAAAATCGAAGAGTTGCGACTCGACGCCTATTTCATTGATGGGGTAGAGCGATCTGTAGTATACGAAGACAATCAAGACGGTTACGATTACAAAAAGAACCGATTCGCATTGCGAAAATTTCGATTAAAAGGACGTCCAAAAGAACTCGTTATTCAGCAATTCAAAGACGGAAAGTTCGTAACAGATTATGAAAACATTAGAATCGTTTTTCACGGTCTTCCTTTTGACATTAAAGTATTAGAGATCGACAATGAAGAAGTTGACTTGACTAAGTACAGCGCCTCATCACCTAATGAGATTGTCATACCTAAGGATTTTTCGGAGATTCATATTAGCGCCAACTAAATTTTGTACCTTTCTCATGTCAACTATTCGACATGAGTGCAATTCCATTTGAAAAAGGTTCAAAGAAAGTATTGAACGCCTGGGCGTTCTATGACTGGGCCAACTCTGTTTATTCATTAGTTATTACTTCTGCGGTATTCCCCATTTTCTATGGAGCTCTATTTCGTCTGGCTGAGGTCGAAAGTGTAGAGTTTTTTGGTACAGTACTCGAGAGGGGTCCATTGATTTCTTATGTTACCTCGGCCGCATTCGTAGTTGTGGCATTAGTGACTTCATTGGTCTCAGGCGTGGCCGATTATTTGGGGAATAAAAAGACCTTCATGAAATTCTTTTGTTATACAGGAGCATTGTGTGCCTCATCTTTGTATTTCTTTTCTTTAGAGTCAATTTATATCAGTCTGGGATTTTACTTTTTCGGCCTTGTATTCTATTGGTTGAGTTTGGCGATGTACAATTCATTTTTACCGGATGTTGCCCATAAAAACCAACAAGATTCTATAAGTGCAAAAGGCTTTTCTATGGGCTATGTAGGTTCAGTATTGCTTTTAGTTTTAAACTTATTTATGGTGATGTTCCCCGATAAAGTAGGTATAAGTGGAACTGAAACCCAGCCCGCTGAGGTTGTCGCTATGCGATACTCTTTTATTACAGTAGGAGTGTGGTGGGCACTTTTTAGTCAATACACCTTTAAATATTTACCCAGCGGAACAAAAAAAGAAGGAGAACGTAGGCACATTATCCTCGGAGGAATACGAGAATTCCAAACGGTCAATAAAGAAATTGCTCGAGCTCCTTTTTTAAAAAAATACCTCAAAGCTTTTTTTGTGTATTCTATGGCGGTACAAACCATTCTATTAATTGCGGCTTATTTTGGAGAGTCTGAAATAAATTGGGGTGGAGATCAAGAACGAACCATAGGATTGATTGTCAGTATTTTATTGATTCAACTTCTTGCCATCATAGGCTCTGTAATCACAGCCAGGTTGTCTAAAAAAATCCCAAATGTCAAATTACTGATTTACATCAATATCATTTGGATGCTGCTTTGCATTTACGCCTATTTTGTAGTTACGCCTTCAGAATTTTATCTGGCCGCAGGTTTTGTTGGTTTGGTGATGGGTAGTATTCAAACCCTATCTAGATCTACCTATTCGCAATACCTGCCAGATACGACAGATACGACCTCTTATTTTAGTTATTTTGAGGTTTCCGAAAAAATTGGAATCATCATTGGGACTTTCATTTTTGGGTACTTAGCCCAATCAACGGGAAGCATGAGAATTGCAGCCATATGCATGGGAATTTTCTTTGGAATTGGTGCCATTTTACTTAAAAACCTCGTGAACTATCACAAAAATCAAGAATTGGATTTATTTTAAACCTTTAGCATATGAAAAAGTGGACTTTAGTGGTATTGCTTTTATTTGGCGTAGTCGTTTTGATGAGTTGTGAAAAAGACGACGACCCCGTCATTTTATGTGGTTGCTTACCCAACGAAGAAGCTTCAATTGAACTGAATTAAATAAAAATGAAACGAATGAAAAAGTTAAGTATTCTGCTTTTAGTCTCAGTGCAAATGAGTCTAAACGCTCAAGATTTTGTCATCAATGCGAGTCGAGTTAATGACTTAATGACAGCTCTTTCGGCCTTTAAAGAAGAAGACAATAATTCAAGGGTTGCTTTTAGTGATGCTGATTTAGAAGGACGAGCATTTGTCATGCAAAAAATGAAAGAGGCAGGTTTAGAGGTTTCGATTGATTTTTCAGGAAATATTATTGGTAGAAGAGCTGGATTAGACAATAGTTTAAAGCCCATCGTTTTAGGTTCTCATATCGATACGGTTCCTGAAGGAGGAGATTACGATGGATGCGTGGGCAGTATGGCAGCACTTGAAATCGCTTTTACCTTACAAGACTTGAATATAACGACAAGACATCCCTTAGAATTCATCATTTACAGTAATGAAGAAGGTGGTGTCATGGGAAGTAGAGCCTTAGCGGGCACCTTAACTGAAGAGGCCTTTAAAGTGGTAAACTCAACCGGTTATAGCATGGGTGAAGGTATTGTGCGTCTTGGAGGAGACCCCAGTCGTGTAAAAGAGGTACAAAGAGCCGAGGGAAGTATAGCCGCATCATTTGAACTCCACATTGAACAAGGCGCCAATCTCTATCAAGAAGATTTAGAAATCGGAATTGTTGAGGGTATCGTAGGTATAGATTGGTATGACTTTAGATTTGGCGGATTTGCCAATCACGCAGGTACAACTCCCATGAACAATAGACAGGATGCACTTTTAGCTGCAGCTAAATTTATTCAGGCTGTGAATGAAGTAGCCCTTTCTGTTGAAGGTCGTCATGTGTGTACCGTTGGAAGAATACAGGCCTTACCTGGAGCCCCTAATGTAATTCCAGGAGTCGTGAATTTAAGTTTAGAAATTCGCGATTTATCAAGTGAAAAGATGAAGTCTTTGTTCGATATGATCCTTGAAAGGGCAAAAGAAATCGCCACGACATCTAATGTGGAAGTCACTTATGAGAGTATTGATGCTACAGGCGCTCCAGCGATGACAGATGCCTCTTTAAAAAAGATTATAGAAGCTCAAATCAACAAAAAAGGGTACAGCTATATGTATTTGCCTAGTGGGGCTGGACACGATAGTCAAGAAATGACGCGAATCGGTCCTGCAGCAATGATTTTTATTCCCAGTGTTGATGGAATCTCTCATTCACCCAGAGAGTATTCAACTCCCAAGGCTATTGCACAAGGCACAGAGGTGATGTTTCAAACACTATTGGCAACAGACAGTTCTAAAAAGTACTGATTTCACCAGAACCAGAAACCTTACTACTAATTCGTTGAGGATTGCCCGAATAACGAATGCGCCCTGAGCCTGATATCGAAGCGTCTAATTCTTCTGAACTCAAAACGGTAATACGCCCTGAGCCCGATATTTGAGCACTAGTTCGTAGTGTGTTCAATGCCTTAGCATTAATGCTACCTGAACCTGATACATTTAGGCTGCTTTGTTTTGCGCTACCTGTGAGTTGAATCATACCAGAACCAGAAATACTGCTATTGAGTTTATCTGTTTGTATTTGATAATAGGCCTTGGCAGAGCCCGACAGGTTTAAATTCAAAAATTCAGCGCTTAGTACGTCACGACTTTTAATCAGGCCTGATCCAGAAAATCCGCAAGAATTAATTTCTTCTACAGGTATTTTGATGTAAACTTTTGAGAGTTTCCACCATTTTAAGTAGCGGCCTTTTTTGACTCGTATTTTAAGCTGGTTGTTTTCTACTTCGGTAATGATGTTTTCCAATTGATCAGCAGCACCAGTCAATTCAATTTGACCTTCTTGACCTTTGTACAATTCTACCTCAAAATTTCCTGATATTTCGATACCATCGAAGCTCCCTACTTCTCGGATCTCACTGGTATCTACGTTTAGATAAACTAAAAATGAGGTGAGTGCCAGCGTTAGTGTGGTAATTGATTTCATAGGAATAGTTATTTTGTTGTTCTTTCAAGACGCAAGCCGCCGTAATCCATTGCTATTTGAATGCGATTAGTACTGCTTTGGTTGAGGTGGTATCCTTTGTATGACTTACTCGTATTTTTTTGAATCACTTCTGTTAGGTTAAGTAAATCTTTTCCTTTAACATCACTATAGGATCCTTCAAAATCAAAGTTAAATTCCCACTCGGGATGCAGTCCGATTTTAATGCCAGTATAGTCAGAATCAATTTCAATACCTGAGGCTTCGGGATCTGTATCCATAATTTTGATAGAACCGTAGTCAGAATCAGCCTCTAAAGAACCCTGAAGATAGTTTATGCGAATACCTACATAGTCGCTAATTCCAGCCACTTCTCCTGCTTCTTCAATTTCTAAATTTCCGTAGTCGATATCGTAATTGAGTTCAATGATATTTCCAAAGCTGGTATAGGTGTAATCTGTATTTAATTCAATGCGGTTTGATCGGTCGATTTCCAATTTTGAATAATCAGCATCGACAAAAGCAGAATTGATGAATCCAAAATAAGAGGCATTGCAGTAATCCAATTCAATTTGATTGTTTCTTCCTCTTAGCTCATCAATTGAAACACTGCCGTAATCACAATTGATACGCGCGTGCCCATCTATACGATCTCCCTTTATGCTGCCGTATCTGTTGTCGATTTTGACACTTGCTTTGACCGGAAGCTTAACGGTATAATTGATTTCGATGTCTACCGATTTTCTCCCCCAAAAACGTTTTTCAAGAGCACTTAAATCGGTATGCGCTAGAACTTTTATAGAAGAAGCTTCAAAATAGATTTCGATGGCTTCAAGTTCTGATTTTACTTTTTCTAAATTATTACCGTTGGCCTTAAGTTCTACATCGATTTGAATTTCATTCTTATCCCAAGAGGTGAAAACAATATTGCCGTATTTATTTTTAATATCGAGTAGCGCTGTTTTTTCGACTTCGAATGTTTTTGAAATCGCTTTAGTTTCGGTGTACTTGCCATCCCAATTGTTTGAAGCATTGTGTGCTTTAGTCGAAAAGACCAGGGCTAGGCAGCATAAATTAAAGAGTAAGATTCTCATAAGTTTCTAATTTAGAGGAGTTAAATACTGATAGTTCTTCAAGTAATGATATTCGTGTATTGAAATTATAGATGATGGCGTCAATTATCCTTTTAGCATTTGGACTTGCGAGAAGCTCTTCTCGAAGCATCTGATATTCTTGATCCAATTGATCCAATTGCTGAAGGTGATCGTTTAGTATCTGCTCAGAATTGCTCGTGTTCGATACAGATTCAATTTTGCGTTCTATTAAATTTTCGTAATAGGTAGCGGTGGTAGTAAATTCTTGGTACTCTGTTGAGTTCTGGTATCCGTTGGAACTCACAAGTGTGTTTAGACTAAACAATAAAGCTATTGAGGCTGCTGCAGCTAAAAATTTCCAATTGACTTTAGACTTTTTTTCAGCATTGAGTTTGGCGATAAAACGCATCTCATGGCCCATGGGTAATTCTTTGTCATCGAGCTCTTCTCTATGGGCGTTTACCCATTCTTTTAATTCATCTTTAATCATGATATACTCTTGTTTTTTAGTTCGTTTTGTAATCGCTTTTTAGCCCTTGAAAATGAGGTTCTACAATTTGCATAGCTCAATCCAGTTATTTCTTGAATTTCATCGTAGTCATAACCTTCTATCAAATGAAGACTTACAATAAGCTGCTCTCTTTCGGGTAATTGTTGAATCGCCTCTTTTAAAACTGTACTCGACAATGCTGAGGTATCTACGGCTGTTTCTGCCTCATCTTCAACTAAAGCGTGCTCTTGTTCTAATTTGTACTGCGCATCAAAATCGTAGCGT
>Ga0213859_10000745_pt1 | contig 14733 bp, 14 predicted proteins | sample PICome_2_FD_160133 | JGI IMG/M metagenome (GOLD analysis project Ga0213859, IMG submission 160133) | Coastal seawater microbial communities near Pivers Island, North Carolina, United States - PICO304 | ecosystem: Environmental > Aquatic > Marine > Coastal | place: USA: North Carolina... | reverse complement strand
CCCTGGGTAACGATCTGGTGCGCTGCGAGACGCTGCTGATGGGGTCCGTGGAACAGCTCCGACAACTGGACATCGCAAAACAGGCGGGCTACCTGCTGGGCATGGCCGCCGCCTGGGCGATTTATACGGGCCTTGAGCACTGGCTCATGGTCAGCGAAGAGACCGATCAAGTAATTTCACTTCACTGGGTCCTGTGGGGGCTTGAGGTGCTAGTGTTGGCTGCCCTGTGGCGAGCGTTCAATCGGGATCAGCTGAATGATGCTCTGGGTTTCCAAGCGACCTCAGCCACCCAACCCAGCGACTAGTCGAGTAAGTCGGGCTGCTCGGCCAGTATCACGTCAAATAGGGGCTGAGCACTGAACCAGCCTGCCAGTGTGCTACCCACCTGTCCAGCAGTATGCAGCGCCATATCATGGGGGATGGGCTGAGGCGTCCCCGCTGCCTCGGCCATCAACTGCGCCTGGCAGCTCCGCTCGAAGGTCACATACCACCAAAGCGCCTCGTCGACTGACTCGCCGACGGTTAAATGGCCGTGGTTTTTGAGCACGATCGCTTTCTTATTGCCCAGCGCCTCCGCCAAACGCTCACCCTCACTCATCGATACCACTACGCCGGTGTAATCATCCAGTAGCGCCAGGTCATCATAAAACGCACACGCGTCCTGCGTAATGGGGTCAATCAACCTCCCCAAGGAAGACCAGGTCTTGCCATAGATTGAATGCGCGTGTGCGGCAGCGGTGACCTCCGGTCGCGCTTGGTGAATATGACTATGGATAGTGAAGGCGGCTCCGTTCAACAGTCCCTCGCCCTCGACGATATCGCCCTCGTGACTCACCCTGATCAGATCCGACACGCGCATCAGTTTGAAGGAACGCCCCATGGGGTTGACCCAGAATGTGTCGGTGTCAATGGGATCACGAACCGTGATGTGGCCCGCGACCCCTTCATCAAAACCGAATTTGCCAAAAATGCGGAGTGCTGCAGCGAGACGCTGCTTGCGCTGGAGCTGCTCCGCGGCAGGATCCAGCCCCTCGCCGGGCATCGCCGCCAGATCGGCATTCATCACCAGTTGATTAACCTGTTCGTTCACGACTGTTCACTCCTGTTTTCACGCCAATGCCGTGCTGCCTCTCGCGCCAGCTCCCCTGCTGTGGGCAACGATTCACCCCGGGCGGAAAGATAGTCGATGTAGGCCGTCAGCACCTCTCCCGCCTGCGCAGAGACCTCTTCCGGACGCAAGGTATCACCGCACTCTGAACAGGAAAGGACGGGTCTGACATGATGCCCGCACAGACTGTGTCGGTAATAATCAGGGGGTCCATTACCATCATCCATCCAGTCATCCCCCCACTGACTGAGGGTCATCAAGACGGGGTACAAGGCGAGGCCTTTGCGCGTTAGCCGATATTCGTAGCGAGCGGGACGTTCCATGTAGGCCACCCGGGTCAGCACACCCTCCTCGACTAACTTGCGTAGTCGCTCCGAAAGCCGGTGGCGGGTCACGCCAAGGCTACGCTGAAAGTCGTCGAATCGCCTTGTGCCGCGGAAGGCATCACGAATAATCAGTAGCGTCCAGCGCTCGCCGAGCACGGATAACGCCCGCGCCACAGAGCAGGCCTGTAGATTAATATCGTCCCACTTCATTCGGTTGAGAGTGCGCGCAAGGGGAGCCAAACGCAAGCGCGGGCACCGAAGTGCCCGCACAGAAGTTCCCCCAGATTCGAATCAGCCAAACTGATTCATGGTGTTGTCTTCACCCGCGGCCTTTAGTGCAGCGTCGCCAGAGAAGTATTCCTTGTGGTCGTCGCCCATGTCTGACCCCGCCATGTTCTGGTGCTTCACACAGGCAATACCCTGACGAATTTCCTTTCGCTGGACGCCCGCTACATAACCGAGCATTCCAGCCTCACCGAAGTATTCCTTGGCGAGGTTATCGGTGGACAGCGCTGCGGTGTGATACGTCGGCAGGGTGATCAAGTGGTGGAAAATACCGGCCTCGCGTGCGGCATCCCGCTGGAAGGACTGGATACGACGATCCGCTTCGACAGCCAGCTCGGTATCATCGTAGCCCGCATCCATCAGTGCAGCGCGATCGTAGGCCGATAGGTCCTGACCCGCTTCCGACCAGGCATCGAATACCTGCTGACGGAAGCTAAGCGTCCAGTTGAAGGACGGGCTGTTGTTGTAAACCAACTTGGCATCGGGCACGACCTCACGGATGCGATTCACCATGGCAGCAATCTGCCCAACGTGAGGTTTCTCGGTTTCGATCCACAAGAGATCGGCCCCATTTTGGAGCGACGTAATGCAATCAAGTACGACACGATCCTCGCCTGAACCCTTGCGGAACTGGAACAAGCCGGAGGCGAGTCGCGCAGGCTTCAGAAGCTTGCCATTGGCCTTGACCACGACGTCACCATTAGCAATGTCGTCAGCGCTCTCGATGTATTCTCCGTCGAGGAACCCATTGTAAAGATCACCCAGATCACCAGGCTCGTTCGTCACCGCAATTTGTTTAGTCAGGCCGGCACCCAGAGAATCGGTGCGCGCGACAATAATGCCGTCCTCCACACCCAGCTCCAGAAACGCGTAGCGAATCGCACGGATTTTGGCGATGAAGTCAGCGTGAGGAACCGTAACCTTGCCGTCCTGATGACCGCACTGCTTCTCATCTGACACCTGATTCTCGATCTGAATCGCACAGGCACCCGCCTCGATCATCTGGCGCGCGAGAAGATAAGTCGCCTCCTCGTTACCAAAACCTGCGTCGATGTCTGCAATGATAGGCACCACATGGGTCTGAAACTGATCGATTTGATTGGTAATGCTCTGCACTTGAACCTCGTTACCGCTAGCTCGTGCCGCATCCAAGGCGCGGAATAGACCGCCCAACTCTCGCGCATCGGCTTGGCGCAGGAAGGTGTACAGCTCCTCGATCAAAGCCGGCACTGAGGTTTTTTCATGCATGGACTGGTCGGGTAGCGGACCGAATTCCGATCGCAGCGCCGCGATCATCCAGCCAGACAAATAGAGGTAGCGCTTGTCGGTGTTGCCAAAGTGCTTTTTGATGGCAATCAGTTTCTGCTGGCCAATGAAGCCGTGCCAGCACCCCAGCGATTGCGTATATTGACTGGGATCCCGGTCGTAATCGGCCATATCCTTACGCATGATCGATGCCGTATAGCGCGCAATGTCGAGCCCGGTTTTGAATCGGTTCTGCAAACGCATGCGAGCTGCATATTCCGGACTAATATCTGACCAGCTGCTAGCTTGTCCGCAACTGGCTTCCAGCGCTTGAATGGTCTCTGCGTAGGTGGACATGGTCTCTCTCCCTCAATCTCGGTGCCACGGGATCCGTGGCATGAAAAGCCGGCAGTCTAGGGATCAGCGCACCATTTTCAAAGAAAATAGTACTCATATTTGTCATTCATCACAAAAATATCGATTCCGTGGGTGTCAGGCTTCCCTTTAAGTTGCGGGCATTTCACCCTAGACTCCGCCCCTTGCTTGCGCATGAGCGCTGAAACGTTGCTTGTCAGGAGAAGACAGCATGAGCAATCCGCAGGTCAGCATCATCATGGGCTCCCAGTCAGACTGGGACACCATGCAGGCTGCCACCAGTGTTCTGACCGAACTCAATGTGCCGTTTGAGACCAAAGTCGTCTCGGCACATCGAACGCCCGCCCGCTTGGTCGAATTTGCCGAGGGGGCCGCAGCGCGCGGCATTCAGGTCATCATCGCCGGAGCAGGCGGCGCCGCGCACTTAGCCGGTATGGCAGCCTCAATGACGCACCTGCCGGTGATTGCGGTCCCGGTCTCAAGTAAGCAGCTCAAGGGTATGGACAGCCTGCTGTCGATGGTGCAAATGCCCAAGGGCGTCGCCGTAGCCTGCCAGGCTATTGGTGAAGCGGGTGCCTACAATGCGGGACTCATGGCGGCTCAAATTTTGGCCACCTCCAACACGGAGCTATCGGCTGCCCTGCAGACCTGGCGAGCGCAGCAAACAGCCAACGTGCCCCACTCGGTCAACTGATGCGGATTGCCATTGCAGGCTGTGGCCAACTGGCGCGGATGCTGGCCCTCGCCGGATGGGAAATGGGCCACCAGTTTTCTTTTATTGCAGATCCCGGCGAAGGCACCGACTGCGTCGCTGGGCTAGGCCTGATTTGCACATGGGATGTCCACACACCCATCAATGAATTGTATGACGCGCTGGGCAAACCCGATGTCGTCACCATTGAAAAAGAGCACGTCGATATCACGTTGATGGAGGGGCTGGCTGAACACTGTCTGGTGGCGCCCTCCCCCGACGCGATCCGTGCCTGTCAGCACCGCGGCAGGGAAAAGACGCTGCTGCAATCCCTGGGCATCATGACCGCCCCCTTCCACCTGGTTGAAGATGCGCCCGCATTGATCGACGCTGTGAATCACGTCGGCTATCCCGCTTTCGTTAAATCCTGTGAGCAAGGCTATGACGGGCAGAATCAGTGGCACCTGAGAGACGACGCAGCCCTCGACGCACTGGCGGCAAAGATGCCAACGCTCCCGCCGTTGGTGGTCGAGGGTGCCGTGCACTTTGATCGTGAACTGTCACTGATCGCGGCGCGCTCGGTGAGTGGCGACATTGCGCTCTATCCCCTAGCGGAAAATCGACATCGGGAGGGCATTTTGCTCACATCGGAGGTCCCTGCCCCGAATGTCTCCGAAACCACATTGGAACAAGCCACCCAAATTGCCCACACGCTACTCGAGCATTGGTCATACGTCGGCGTGCTATCGATCGAACTCTTTGATGAGGATGGCAAGCTCCGCGTCAACGAGCTGGCACCCCGCGTGCATAACAGCGGGCATTGGTCCCAAGATGCCGGCGTGACGTCACAGTTCAGCAACCACATTAGGGCGATCACCGACTGCCGCCCGGGCACCACGAAACTGGCGGACTACGCCGGTATGGTCAACCTTTTGGGCCGCTCCGCGGATCATGCTTTATTAAACGCCGGTGACGTTAGCCTGCACTGGTACAGCAAATCCATTCGGAGTCGGCGCAAAGTCGGACATCTCAACGTTCAGGCGAAGGATCGCAAGCAACTCCAGCAGCGACTCGCCGAGTTAGAGGCGGCACTGTACCCGGACAACGAACCACTCTAGATCAGCATCAGTGCTGTAGTGCTTAAGCAGAGCGCGGCAGGGGCAGTCATTCGCCAAGCGCACCTCGCGCTCAACGAATCATTCACTTATCTAACCGTCGCGCTTCTTCTGGCGGGCCTTCTTCTCACTCTTTTTGATGTGACTCATCATTCGCCGGCGCCGCTGCACCTGACGTTGAGTGAGTTTATTACGCTTGCCCGCGTACGGGTTGTCGCCTGAGCGCAGTTCGATGCGGATGGGCGTGCCATGCAACGCCAGCTCGCGACGAAAGGTTTTTTCCAAATAGCGCTGGTAACTGGAAGGCAGTGCATCCGTTTGTGTGCCATGTATCACCACTACCGGCGGGTTCTGGCCACCAGCATGGGCATAACGAAGTTTCACTCTGCGCCCGTTGATCATCGGCGGTGGGTGACTCGCCACGGCATCTTCGAGGATACGTGTCAGACGCGGCGTTGCCAGCGAGCGTGTCGCCGCGTCATGGGCCGCGTGGATCGAGCCGTAGAGCTTGCCGACACCCGAGCCATGCAGCGCAGAAATAAAGTGAATGTCAGCGTAATCAATGAACTGCAGCCGTCTACGCAGTTCAGACCGGATCCAGTCCCGCTCGTCGGCCTCAATGCCGTCCCACTTGTTCAAAGCGATCACCAGGGCGCGCCCCGCCTCGATGCATTGACCCAGCAGATGTAAATCCTGCTCGACAATCCCTTCGTGGGCATCCATTGTCAGGATCACCACTTGTGCGTCGGCGATCGCCTTCAACGTCTTCACGATTGAGAACTTTTCGACGGCCTCACGCACATTTTTTCGTTTGCGCACACCCGCCGTATCGATCAGCGTGTATTGTCGCCCGCGGCGCTCATAATCGATATAAACGCTGTCCCGCGTTGTTCCGGGCTGGTCGAACACGACGACGCGTTCCTCTCCCAACAGCCGGTTTACCAGCGTGGATTTGCCCACATTTGGGCGTCCGACAATCGCCACGCGGATACCCGCGCCTTCGCGAGCATCCGCATCTGCCTCAGAATCGCCGGTCCACGGCTCAAGTACTGAGGAGATCAGCTTCCTGACACCACGGTTGTGCGAGGCCGCAATAGTATGGATCTGCTCGACACCCAATTGATAAAAGTCGCTGGCGGCAATGTCCTCGCCGACACCGTCGATCTTATTGACGACCAGGTGAAAAGGTTTGCCTTCGGTTCTGAGATGAGCAACCAGTGCCTCGTCTCCGGGCTGCAAGCCAGCCCGGCCGTCAACCAGCAGTAGCACCACATCAGCCTCCGCGATAGCCGCCATGGATTGGCTCGCCATCGCAGCGTCTATACCCGCCTCTTCACCCGTGATACCGCCGGTATCGATGACGATGAAGCCGGTCTCTTCGATGCGACCTTGTCCGTACTGTCGATCGCGGGTCAGCCCGGATAAATCGGCTACCAGCGCATCGCGACTGCGCGTCAGCTGGTTGAAGAGAGTGGATTTGCCGACATTGGGACGGCCCACCAAAGCGAGCACCGGTAACATGGCGTCAGTTTCGCGCTTCGACGTCGTAGGCTTTCAACGCACCGTCGTTGGTAAACACAAACAAGCGGTTACCGCGGGTCAGCATGTCTGCCCGCGCGCCGCTCGAATCCACCTTGGTGCGCCCGACGATCTCGCCATCGACCTGTGACAGCAGATGCAAGTAGCCCTCAAAATCGACCACCGCCACATAACTGCTCACCGGCGTAGGCCGAGATAGATCGCGGAAACCGAGATCGATATTTTGCCAGCGGACACCCTGCCCATTCCTCAAGAATGCGCTGACCGTGCCGTCATCATCGGCCACGTAAACGTTACCGAATCCAACTCCGACGCCCGAGACGGAAGACACGTTGCGCTGCCAAAGCCGCCGGCCTGAGCGGGTATCAATGGCCGCGAGGCGACCCTGATAGCTCGCGACGTAAAGCTCGTTACTCTGAACCGCCATCGAGCCATCGATATCAACAATGCGCTCAATCTCTGAGCGGCCTTGAGGGATGGCAACGCGGACCTCCCAAGCAACATTGCCCGAGCGCAGGTTAATGGCCACCACTTTGCCATCCGCAAAACCCGCGATGGCGTTGTCGCCCAGAATCATCGGCGTGCCTGTGCCGCGCAAGGTCAGCACAGGCACATCGCTGGTGTAGGTCCAGCGCACTTCGCCCGTCTCGTAATCGAAGCCCATGAGCTTGCCGTCGTAGGTCTGGGCCACCACGTAGCGACCGTCTCCCTGGGGCGCTGAGAGCACCTCACCCGATACCGGCGCGCGCCAAATCTCTGACCCGGATGCCGCATCGAGCCGCATCACGAGCCCCTCCGACGCACCAACAAAGACAGAATTACCGTGATGGCCAACGCCCCCCGACAAGGCGAGATCCAGATCTTGCTTCCAGCGCACCCGGCCACTCTCCGGATCCACTGACATGACCCTGCCCTCCGCGGAAGCGGCGTAAAGGCTGTCGCCCACCAGAATGGGATTGATTTTCAAGAACCCTTCGCCTTGGCCGTCACCCACACCGCGGGACCATCGGCTCTTGAGCTTGACCTGCTCGGTGATTTTCTCGAGCTCTACAGGTTCTCTCGGGTCAAACTCGTCATCGCTGAACCAGCCTGTGATGGTGCTGCAGCCTGTGGTCAGCAGAAAACCCAATACCAAAAGATGTCGGCTCGTTTGCCACATCAGCTTGTGCCCTCAGTTGCCTCAGGCAGTGGACTGGCGGGTAGTCGCGTCTCGAGCGTGCGCACCTTATTGTCCAGCACCACACTGTACTGTCCCAATTCCGTGGCGAGATCTCGGCCCTGCCGATAGGCACCGAGCGCCGCTTCGGGCCGACCCGCGGCCAAGTGAATGTCCCCCTCAGCCTGCGCGTAAGCGACCGGGAAGGCGACACTACCTTGCGCCAAAATGGCCAGCGCCTCGGTTTCTTTACCCTGATCAGCGAGCACCCGCGCGAGCCGAAGCTGGATCAGTTGGCCCACGTCAGAGCGGGTGTCCCCGGCAGTCAAGGCCCACCGCAGTGCCGACTCGGCACCGTCAAGATCGCCGCTGTCTACGGCGCGACGCGCCTCTAGCATGGCCCCAAAGCGTGCATAGGTTGAACCACTGTGCTCGTCTTTTAATCGGGCTGCCAGCGCCGAAAATTGGTCTGCATCACTATCCTCCTCGAGCTGGATGGCCAGCATCGTCGCATACAGGTCAGAGGCTGCCTCGGCCTGCGACACGGTGAAACCTTGATACTGCTGCCAGCCTACCGTCCCTAGTACGGCAACGACGACGGCGGCGACAATGCCCTTGCCGTTTTCATCCCACCAACGTTTCAGGGCCTCTAAATCGGCCTCATCCTGCATATGATCTGCCACGCGCGACTCCTTTATTCAGGCGCTCTGTGCATCACTGAGATATCCCTCAAGAAACACTTCCAATTCCGACTCGGCAATCGTTTTTTGCTCGGCGTCTACCCTCAGGGGCTTCAGTGTGACCTGCTCCGATGCCACCTCTGCCTCGCCATAAACCAGTGCCCAGGCGGCACCGCTTTTATCCGCGCGTTTGAACTGGCTCTTGAAACTGCCGCCACCTAGATGCTGAACAATATCCAGCTCGGGGAAGCGACGTCGCAACCCATCCAAGCGGGGCAAGCTGTGCCGAAAGGCGGCTGCGTTTGCCGTAATCACGTACAGATCCGCCGCGGGCGTGACTGTAATATCCAGCGCCTGCATGAGCAAGGTCAGTCGCTCGAGGCCCACAGCAAAACCTGCGGCGGGCGTTGCCTTACCGCCAAAGGTCTCCACCAGGGTGTCGTACCGACCACCGCCACATACTGTGCTCTGCGCACCCAGATGCTCTGTGGTCCACTCAAATACCGTCTTGTTGTAGTAGTCGAGGCCACGAACAAGCCGGGGGTTCACCGCGTAGGCGATGCCCAACGCATCCAAGTCGGCCAGCAACTCGTCAAATTCAGCCTGGGTGTCAGCGTCGAGATAATCCGCGAGCACCGGCGCATTATCCAGCACCTGCTGCGTTTCAGGGTTCTTGCTATCCAAAATTCTCAGCGGGTTGGTCTCCAGACGTCGCTGACTGTCCACATCTAAAAGCTCACGATGCTGGGATAGGTAGGCGACCAACGCCTCACGATAACGGGTGCGGTCTTCAGCCGAACCAATCGTATTGATCTCAAGCTGCAATGCGTCATCCACTCCCAAGCGACGCCATAACTGCCGACACAGGGCGATGAGCTCGGCATCCTGATCCGGTGATGCGACACCAAACGCTTCAACACCTAGCTGGTGGAACTGACGCTGGCGCCCTTTTTGTGGCCGCTCGTAGCGGAACATGGGCCCCATGTACCAAAGACGCTGGGGGGTCACGGCCAGGTTGTGCTGCACAACTGCGCGCACACAGCCGGCCGTGCCCTCCGGGCGCAGTGTCATGCTGTCATCGTTGCGATCCGCAAAGGTGTACATCTCTTTTTCAACGATGTCGGTGACTTCCCCGATGGAGCGTGCAAACAGATCGGTGGATTCGATAATCGGCAGACGGATTTCTTCATAGCCATAACTCGACAACACCTCGAGTGCGGCAGCCTCCATGGACTGCCACAACGGGGTGTCCTCAGGCAGGATGTCCACCATCCCGCGTATGGCTCGATATGTTGTCATGCTATGGTCTTCAGTGTGTGCTGGAGATGATGTTGGCGTCCCGCTCTGAGCGCGCTACCTCGAGCGCCGCGGCGCGATCTCTGATGACCGATTCCAGATGATCAACAAAATCCTGATTGCTCACCTTGTGGTCAGGCTCGCCAGAGATATAAATGAGGTTATTCGGTGTCGCACCGGTCAGCCCGACATCAGCTTCCCGCGCCTCGCCCGGGCCATTCACGATACAGCCAATCACCGCCACGTCCATGGGTGTACGAATGTCTTCAAGACGGTTTTCCAGTTCATTCATGGTACTGATGACGTCGAAGTTCTGGCGCGAGCAGCTCGGACAGGCAATGAAATTAATGCCGTTGGTACGTAGCTTGAGACTCTTCAGGATCTCAAAACCCACCTTGATCTCCTCAACCGGGTCAGCCGCCAATGAGATACGAATCGTGTCGCCAATGCCCTCCATCAGCAGCATGCCCAAACCGACCGCCGACTTGACGGTGCCACCCCGCGTGCCGCCCGCCTCCGTGATACCCAGATGAAGGGGTTGTTCTATTTGCTCAGCGAGCTTGCGGTACGCCTCCACTGCCATAAAGACCTCAGAGGCCTTTACGCTGACCTTGAAGTCCTGAAAGTCATGGCGGTCGAGGATGTCGACATTGCGCAGGGCTGACTCAACCAATGCATCGGCGTTGGGTTCAGGGTATTTACGCAACAGCTCCTTGCCAAGCGAGCCGGCATTCACGCCAATCCTGATCGGAATACCTCTATCCTGGCAGGCGGCGATGACCTCGCGGACCTTTTCTTCTCTGCCGATGTTGCCAGGATTGATGCGCAAGCAGTCCACGCCGTATTCGGCCACTTTCAGCGCAATCTTGTGATCAAAATGGATGTCCGCGACCAAAGGAAGAGCCGCCTGGGCGCGGATAGCTTTAAAGGCCTCCGCCGCTTCCATACTGGGCACCGAGACCCTGACCAAATCAGCACCGGCAGCTTCGATCGCTTGAATTTGCGCGACCGTGGCCTCAACGTCACAGGTTTCGGTATTGGTCATGCTCTGCACTGCGATCGGCGCGTCACCGCCGATCGGTACGTTGCCTACATGAATTTGTCTGCTTTTGCGGCGCTTAATTGGCGAAGGCTGGTTCATGGCCACTGTCCTCCCGTGCGCGGCCAGTAGCCGGGCACTCGTTATCGACTCTGACGCTCCTGCCACGCTCTGTATTCGGCTGAATCCGGATACAGATTACGCAATGCCAACTCATAACTACCTAGCGCATCCTGGTCGCCTGTTAGATCGGCGATTTGCAGGCCAAGTAGCAGCCCCCGCGGCGATTGCTGTGGAGAGACCGTCCTGTAGGCTCCATGATACCGCTTGGCTTCGTCAGTATCACCCGCTTCGAGTCGAAGAAAACCCATCTCCAAAAGCGCAACAGGATTGCGCCGATCCATGGACAAAGCCCTGGAAAATGCTGCTTCCGCGCCTTGGGGGTTACTTAATTGCAATCGGCACAGCCCAAGATTGACAAAGGCCGTGGGACGGCCGTTATAGAGTGTGTCATCCGTTACCCGGGCAAACTCAGCCTCCGCCGCAACAAACCGGCCCTGTGAGTACAGGAATGCCGCGTAGTTATTGCGTGCTCGAGATAAATCGGGATCGGCTTTGAGAGCGGCCTTAAACTGTTGCTCGGCCAGCTCAAATTCGCCTGTGCTCTGATAAACCAGCGCAAAAGCCTCGAACACCTCGGCATTTTGCGGGTCAATCGCCTGCGCCAGCTCCAGATTGCGCTTGGCGTTTTCCCAATCACCGACGCCAATGTACTGCCTCGCCAGCGCAACCCGCTTGTCCAAGGTCGCCTCCGGATCGGAGATCATTTGCGTGCCGCCGCTGTATTCCGTCACGCATCCAGACAACAAAACAAGCGCCAGTGAGGCCGCTGTAGCGCGCCACACGCGGGCGAGCGCACCTGTTCGCGCAGGTTGCGTGAACTGCCTTCCCTGCTCTGCGTTACGCCTGTGTAGTGCCTTCATGGGTGTTACCTAACCGGCTTAACTCGATTCCAACAGGGTCCGGTCGCTTCGTCCAGCCCGGTGCCGTTCGGACCGCCGGGTCCTGTCGACCACTTCTCCCACCAACTGTCCGCAGGCGGCATCGATATCGTCTCCACGGGTCGTACGCACGGTAACCACAAAGCCGGCGTCGGTCAGCACCTGCCAGAATCGACTGACCGCGTTGCCACTGGGGCGCTGATACCCCGAGTTCGGGAAGTCATTGAATGGAATCAGGTTAATTTTGCAGGGGTAATCCCGTAGCAAGGCCGCAAGCTCACGGGCTTGCTCCACACTGTCATTGACGCCTGCCAATAACGTGTACTCAATCGTCACCACGCGCTTTTTGTCGGTCTGGGCATCGAGATAGGCCTTTGCCGAGGCCAACAACCGCTCGATCGGATACTTGCGGTTGATGGGAACAATTTGATCGCGCAGCGCATCATTAGGTGCATGCAGCGAGACGGCAAGACTGACATCCGCCCACTCGGCGAGACGATCCAAATTGGGCACGACACCGGACGTGGACAGGGTCACCTTCCTTTTCGATAAGCCGTAGGCAAGGTCATCGCACATCAGGCTCATCGCCGACACCACGTTGTCGAAGTTGAGTAAGGGCTCGCCCATGCCCATCATCACCACGTTGGTGACGACCCGGCCTTTCCCGGATTGCCACGCGTCATAAGAATTAATGGCCAGCCACACCTGCCCGATGATTTCAGCCGCCGTTAAGTCGCGCTGAAAACCCTGTTTGCCGGTCGAGCAGAATGTGCAATCCAGACTGCAGCCGACCTGAGATGACACGCACAGCGTTGCCCTATCGCCCTCGGGGATCAATACGGCTTCAACTAAACTCCCGCCCTCCACAGCAATCGCCCATTTGCGGGTGCCATCCTGGGAGTCGTGCTGCTCAGCAATCGTCGGCGGGACGACTTCGGCAATATCACTGAGCCGGGTGCGCAGGGACTGGCTCAGATCGGTCATCAAAGCAAAGTCACGGACGCCGCGATGATGGATCCACTTCATCACCTGCTGGGCTCTGAAGCGCTTTTCACCGAGATCCGAAAAGAAAGATTCAAGTTGTGTTCGGGTCAACCCCAAAAGGTTGACCCGGTTATTCGCCGGCGTCGTGGCAATGATGTGATCCGGCGCATTCATGGCTGGGTGGCCGGCTGGTAATCAGCGTGGGCAAATCTCGCTGGAGGCAAAGAAATATGCGATCTCACGCTCCGCGGAGGCTGGCGAATCAGACCCGTGTACGGCGTTAGCGTCGATAGACTGGGCGAAATCCGCCCGGATGGTGCCTGCGTCCGCCTCTTGCGGGTTGGTCGCCCCCATCAACTCGCGGTTGCGCGCAATCGCGCCTTCGCCTTCCAGTACCTGAACAACGACAGGTCCCGAGGTCATGAATGCTACGAGGTCGGGATAGAAGGGGCGCTCCTTGTGCTCGGCGTAGAATCCCCCGGCGACGGCGTCGGACAAATGCAGCATTTTCGCGGCCACCACCGTCAGACCCGCTTCTTCGAAGCGGCTGATGATCTGACCAATCACATTCTTCCCTACCGCATCCGGCTTGATAATCGATAAGGTGCGTTCCACAGCCATGTCACTCTCCGATATTGACTAGAAAAACCAAGGCTCTTGCCTTGCGGGCGCGGAGTATAAGGCGTTTTGGACCAGGATGTCATGGCAACAATGCCACGACCGATATGGCGTGATTCAGGCGAGTTGAGCGAACCGCTCAGTGCCGTTCTGAAGCGTGGTTGATGGTGTAGCGCGGAATCTCAATCACAAGATTGGCGTCACCGACCTGCGCCTGACAGGATAATCGGGACTCGGGCTCCAGCCCCCAAGCTTTATCGAGGTAATCCTCTTCGAGCTCATCGGCCTCGCTTAGGGATTCAAAGCCCTCGCGAACAATCACGTGGCAAGTCGTGCACGCGCAGGACATCTCACACGCATGCTCGATATCGATATCGTTACGCAGCAACGCCTCGCAGATGCTCTCACCCACCTCGGCTTCAACCACGGCGCCCTCGGGGCACATTTCGTGATGCGGCAAGATAACAATTTCGGTCACGATGCGTTGTCCTCCGTTTCGAGATCTGTCAGCGCCACACCCTGCAGGGCGACCTGAATACTTCTATCCATGCGACGGGCCGCAAATAACTCGCTAGCCCGGCCCAAGCGCTCTGTCGCGTCGCGAATCTGATCGGGGTCATCAGTCTCGAGCGCGGTTTCAAGCGCAGCTATTTCGCCCTCCAGATCAGCCAACTCTGTTTCGGACAGCAGATCCTGATCCTGAGCTAAGGCGGCATGAATACCGGCGATGAGTGACTCCGCCTCGACCCGCGTCTCACCCAACTTTCTCGCCAGCATGTCTTCACTGGCGTGCTCGTAGCCCGCTGTGAGCATGTCGGTAATTTGCCCTTCGTCCAGACCAAACGCCGGCTTCACGACGACTTCGGCGCGCGCACCGGTCTCCTGCTCGGTTGCCGTGACTTCGAGAATACCGTCAGCATCCACCCGGAACGTCACCTCGATTCTGGCAGCGCCTGCGACCATGGGAGGAATACCGGTCAATTCAAATTGCGCCAGAGAGCGGCAGTCTTCAACACGCTCACGCTCGCCCTGAACGACATGCACCACTAATCCGGTTTGGCCATCGCGAGCCGTTGTAAACTCCTGGGCGCGAGCCACCGGTATGGTGCTGTTGCGCTCAATCACGCGCTCCACCAAACCACCGTAGGTTTCCAAGCCGAGGGACAGGGGAATCACATCCAGCAGCAAGGCCTCATCGCCACTACGATTACCGACGAGGATATCGGCCTGTTTGGCCGCACCCATCGCCACAACTTCATCAGGATCGCGGCTACA
>Ga0213859_10000744_pt1 | contig 14735 bp, 12 predicted proteins | sample PICome_2_FD_160133 | JGI IMG/M metagenome (GOLD analysis project Ga0213859, IMG submission 160133) | Coastal seawater microbial communities near Pivers Island, North Carolina, United States - PICO304 | ecosystem: Environmental > Aquatic > Marine > Coastal | place: USA: North Carolina... | reverse complement strand
TGCGTCTTGAGCCGAACTGCAGGCCTCAATCGCCGCATTACCCCCGGACGCAGGTACTGCGTCAAACGCCGTGGTGCGAACGGTGATCACCTTCTTGGCGTCTGCAGACTGAACAGTCGCAATAACGTTGCCTGCATAGATCGGGCGCTTAAACGTATCAGCGCTCTCCACAGAGAGAATGTCCGAAATTTGGCCCACGTCGAGTAACGCCGCCACCCTCGGCATGATGTTTTTGCCGTTTGCTGTCGAAGGCGCCAACAGATTGTCATAGTCGGCACCAAGCTCGGCAACAAGCAAGCTCACATTCTCTGCCAATTGGTGCTCATAGGCGGCATTGTCGGCACAAATGACCTTCGCCACACCAGACACCTGTGATGCGGCTTCCGCTGCCGCACCACAATTTGCGCCGGCAACGAGAACATCGATGTCACCACCCAGCGCATTCGCGGCCGCAACAGCATTCAGTGTCGCCGCCTTCAGCGACGCGTTATCGTGTTCAGCAATGACTAACGTTTTCATCCGATCACCTTCGCTTCATTTTTCAATTTATCGACCAGCTGGGCCACATCTTCGACCTTGATACCCGCGGCACGCTCTGGAGGCGGTGCTGCGCCGATCTGCGTGACATGGGACTGAACGCTCACCGACAACTGCTCTGGCGTCAATGTCTCAAGGGGCTTTTTCTTCGCTTTCATAATATTCGGCAGTGACGCGTATCGCGGCTCGTTCAGCCGCAGGTCAGTCGTCACGATGGCAGGCAATTTCAGGGATACGGTTTGCAGGCCACCGTCGACCTCCCGAACAACCTCTATGGCGCCATCGCCAATCTTGAGCTCGGAGGCAAAGGTGCCCTGCCCCATGCCGGTTAGCGCGCCCAGCATTTGCCCGGTTTGGTTGTTATCACCATCGATCGACTGTTTGCCCATGATCACCAGGTCTGGATTTTCCTGGGCCACGACGCCCTTCAGCAGCTTGGCGATGGCCAGCGGCTCGGGCTTGCCCTCTACCTCAACGTGAATACCTCGATCGGCCCCTAGTGCCAATGCGGTGCGGATCTGCTCCTGACAACTGCTCTCACCAACAGACACCGCCACAATCTCTGTCACAGTGCCCGCCTCTTTCAAACGAACCGCCTCTTCCACAGCGATTTCACAGAAGGGGTTGATTGCCATTTTGACGTTATTCAAGTCGACGTCGCTACCATCCGCTTTAGCGCGAACTTTGACGTTGTAATCAACCACGCGTTTTACCGCGACCAGTGCTTTCATGGTGTCTCCAGATTATGTGGAACTGTCTGTATTTGCTGGCTCAGTATTGCCAGGCGTTTACCGTATTATCGCTTCTCGACCTTGGTTTCAGAAAGGCAAAGTCCTTACCACCGACCCTGCGCTTGATGGGGAAACGCACAGTCGTCGGCCCGCTTGCGGCCCTTGCCCCGAACGTTTTTGTCCTTTGCGAGATCGCACTTTGCGATCTGGCGGTATAACGCCCGCCACTTGTCAAAAGAAGGCACGGACCCCCACTCAATACCTGCTCCCACGACCTCCTTAGTGTATCATGCCGGCCGAAATACGAGCACCCAGCGCGCCGGAATTGTAATCCATTTTGGTGATGTTGGAGATAACCAGAAGCCCCAAAACGAGTCACGAGGTGTGGTGTGGAAAGAGAGTCGATGGAGTTTGATGTAGTCGTCGTTGGCGCGGGCCCGGCCGGTCTGTCGGCAGCGATTCGACTAATGCAGCTTGCCGAATCAGAGGGCAGAGAAACAACAGTTTGCGTGGTGGAAAAAGGCTCTGAGGTCGGTGCGCATATCCTATCGGGCGCCGTGCTGGAACCCCGTGCACTCGAAGAGCTGTTCCCAGACTGGAAGGAACGCGGCGCACCACTCAACACGCCGGTGACAGGAGACACCTTTTATTTCTACACCGGCGAAAGCAGTGCAATTAAGTTACCCGGATTCGCGATTCCCCGGCCCACGCATAACGACGGAAACTATATCGTCTCAATGGGCAATGTTTGTCGCTGGCTCGCTGAACAAGCCGAGGGAATGGGGGTAGAAATCTACCCGGGCTTCACCGCGGCCGAGGTACTGTTTGACGAATCAGGGGCCGTCAAAGGCATTGCCACGGGAGAAATGGGGGTGGGTGCAGACGGCGAACAGAAGGATAGCCATGTTCCCAGCATGGAGCTTCACGCGAAGTACACGGTATTTGCTGAGGGATGCCGCGGGCATCTGGGTAAGCAGCTGATCGCGCATTTTGGCCTGAATGAAGGTAAGGACCCGCAACACTACGGCATCGGGATCAAGGAAGTCTGGAAAATTGATCCGGAAAAGCATCAAGAAGGCTTGGTTGTCCACGGCATTGGCTGGCCGCTGTCAGAATCGAAGTCAAGTGGTGGCGCCTTCCTTTATCACGCGGAGAACCACGAGGTATACCTCGGGCTGATTGCCGATCTCAATTACAGCAACCCACATCTGAGTCCTTTTGAGGAGTTCCAGCGTTGGAAAACCCACCCCAAGACTCGTGAGGTGTTGGAGGGTGGCGAGCGCGTTGCCTACGGTGCGCGTGCACTGGCAAAGGGCGGACAAAACTCCTTGCCTGAAATGGCCTTCCCCGGTGGTGTACTCGTGGGCTGTGACGCGGGAACGCTTAATAGCGTCAAAATCAAAGGTAACCACACTGCGATGAAAAGCGGCATGTTGGCAGCGGAGAGCATGATGGCGGCGCTGCAGTTGGAGGAGGCACCCGCCACGCTCAGCGATTTTTCAGACCGTCTCAAGCAATCCTGGCTGGGCAAAGAGCTTCACAGCTCGCGTAACTTCTCAGGGTTCATGCATAAGTTTGGCACCTTGCTCGGGGCAGCGATGGTCTGGATCGACCAGAATCTTTTTGCCGGCAGACTCCCCTTCACCCTGCACGACAGCAAGCCTGACTACGCCTGCCTGGACGAGGCCTCAAAGGCGAAGGTGATCAGCTACCCGAAGCCCGACAACCAGATTACATTTGATCGGCTCTCTTCAGTATTCATGTCCAACACCAACCACGAAGAAGATCAGCCCTGTCACCTAACGCTAAAGGACAGCTCGATTCCGATCCTAGTGAACCTGCCGAAATACGCCGAGCCCGCTCAACGTTATTGCCCGGCCGGGGTTTATGAGATTGTCGAGGAGGCAGAAGGTCCGCGTTTTCAGATCAATGCGCAGAACTGCGTTCACTGCAAAACCTGTGACATCAAAGACCCCTCGCAGAACATCACGTGGGTAACGCCGGAGGGCTTCGGCGGACCTAATTACCCCAACATGTAGGTATTTAGAAGCTTATCAGGCGAGGAAAAACCGCGTGCCCTGGCTGACGACACTATGCGCGTCGTCAGCCATATCTACCAGCCGATACCAGGCAGGCCTTGAGCATAAGGCCGTCAAACCGTTGGGAAGGTCAATATATGCCGCTCCGCCCGCTTTCTGCTCAGGCTTGAGCGGATACTCTGCCGAGATAGGAAAGGAGCCGCCGGCATTGAGCATGGCGATTAACTGCACTCCCTCATCGGTTTGTGCAGGCGATACATCAGTGATGATTAGCGGGTGGAGCTCCACCTCAACGCGGCACTTCTCAACAGGCGTTACCAGGTAGAACTCACCGTCTGCTTCTCTCCTGAGGATGCCCGCAAACAATTGCCACAGCTCGGCGCGTTTAATCGGGACACCCTCGTGATACCACGTGCCGTCAGCGCTGATGCGCATATCCACATCGCCACAATAGTCGGGATTCCAGGCGCCCAACGGTGCAGGGTGTCGGCCATTGACTGAGAGCGCAGCCCCTGTGGCCTGGACATGGTGCCGGTCGGGGACTTTGCCAAGTAAATTTTGGAGCTGCCCGTCCGTGTTGTCTATTCTACTCACCGGGTTTGGAACGTTTCGCCGCAGGCACGCTGCTTCACCTGTCAGCGAACGACAATGTCAGCGGTATCGCGCTGATGCAGCAAGAATTCGTCGAAAGCCAAGCGCTGCTGTTCGTTGTTGCGTAAAGCGCCGATCTGCTGTTGCTCTCCTTGATTCAATTGCTCCAGAGCCCCGGCCGACACACGCGCAAGCTGGACGATCGCGTAACCCTCGCCGGGCACGGGTACTGTGCGTAGCTCGGTCTCATCCGACGCAAACATAGCAAAGGCGGCATCCAGAACAGCTCGTGGCAACTGACTCGACAGGCGCGTCGCTGCGAGCTCGACGCGCCACTCTAGCCCGAGCATTTTTGCTGCCGCCTCAAAAGATTCACCGTCCTTGAGCACCTGCTCAGCGGTTTGCGCAATATTGGACAATGCCGCCGCCTCTGCACTGGCCTGCACCTGCGCCCTGACTTCCGCTTTTACCTCGGCCAGTGGTGCAACCTGAGGCGGCGTGATTTCATTGACACGCAACACGACGTACCGTTGACCCGAGAGCTCGACCACATCGCTGTTATTACCCGCCTCTTTGACATCCGCCGTAAATGCAACCTCACGTAGTCGCGACTCCTCGAATAGGCCTGTGCCAGAGTCGATTGAGAAAGGAGAAGAGCGTTGAACCTCAGCGCCAACGGCCTCAGCTGGGCCAGAAAGATCTGCCGCATTGAATGCCAGATCGCGGAGCTCCTCGACGGCAATCAACAGCTCACGCTCAGCCTCGGCAGCCTCGATGGAGGCGCGCAGCTCAGCTCTGACACTATCGTAGTCCACGGAGTCACCTGCTATGCGCTCCTCCAGTCGAATGAAGTGCGTGCCCGCGTCAGTTTCCACCGGTGGAGAAATTTCTCCCGGCGATGTCAGCGCTGCAATCGCATCCTCCATCGCGTCGGGGAACGCCGTGCCATCTGTGAAACCCAGCTCGCCACCTAGGCTGGCAGAGCCTAAATCGTCAGACAATTCTGCAGCCACATCGGCGAACTCGTCACCACTCGCCAGTCTGTCAGACACCTGTTCTAATCGGCCCGCAAAGTTGGCATCTGACTCATCGTCATCCTGAATCAGCAGAATGTGAGATACCCGAGCCTGCTCCGCTACTTCATATTCATCTTTTACCGACTCGAACTGATCTCGCACAACAGCCTCATCGACGCTTACGACAAAATCAGCGGGCTCAAGGACAACGTACTCGGCCACTATTCGCTCTGGGTTAAGAAAGGCTGACTGATTCTCGTCGTAATATTGCTGAAGTGCCTCATTAGACAGATCTTCATCGGACACAAGATCACTGTCTGAAACCACCAGATAACGGACATCACGTTCTTCGGCGAGGATATTGGCGGCTGCAGCGCGTTCTGTTGCTGTCGCGAATTCAGTCTCGCTAATGGCGGTCTGCAATTGTGTCAGCAATATGTCCTCTGCCTGGGCTCTGCGGAATCGCTCTGGTGTATAGCCCGCATTCGCTAGGACGCTGCGGTAGGCATCGGTAGAAAATTCACCATTAAGCTGGAAGGCTTCGATGGCAGTGATCGACTTGCCGACCTGTGCCTCTGAGGCGACCAGGTCTAGATCTCTGGATTTCTGGAGTAATAACGTTCGCTGGATCAATGAGTCCAATGCCCGGGGTTGCAAGCGATCGTCGTCCAGCATCGCCGGATCGATATCGTCTCCCAAGATGCTGACTAGCTGCCGCTTCTGTTGTGTGACGGCTTCCTGTAGCGCGATGGGAGTGATTTCCTCACCGTTTACCTCTGCAACTGACGCGCCAGCGCCACCGGGCAACAAGGTTTCGAGCCCAAAAGCTGCAAAAGACAGCACGATAAGTCCGATGATGATTTTCGCCGCGGTGCTTTGTGCGCCCTCGCGCATGGATTGAAGCATGATGTGTTTTATCTCTTGTCTAGGTAGAGGAACCGTCCGAGGCACGTCTGTCGTCGCGCAATGATCGACGTGCTGACAACACTCATAAAAAATTCGTGTGTAACAGACAAAAAGAAGGCGCACTGAGGCGCCTTCTCCAAGAAACCGTCAATAAAGACGGCTTGCAGGTTCAATCACTTATTGACGGCATCCTTGAGCGCCTTACCTGCCTTGAACCCTGGCGTGTTCGAGGCCGCGATCTGGATGGTTTCACCAGTTCGCGGATTACGGCCCTGACGCGCCGCGCGTGCTTTCACGGAGAACGTACCAAAGCCTACCAAGGAGACGCTACCGCCTTTGGCAAGCGCACCTGTGATCGCACCAATCGCTGCATCAAGTGCACGACCAGCGGAAGCTTTGGACAGATCCGCGTCTGCGGCGATGGCGTCAATCAAGTCATTTTTGTTCACGTTGTTACCCCTCGCGTGGTTTGAGCTGAAGATTCACCGGCACGTATTGCAATGCCTGTCGCTAGATTACTCCGGCTGTTAGGCATGGTCAACGCGCGAAAGCCGCTAAATTAATGGGATCTGGGCCGATTTTCGCTCTGCGAACCGCCGTCGGTATCGTCCGCGCCGGTCATCGTCACCGAGCCCTCTAGGTAGGCCTCATCGGATAGCGGTTCGGGTGTTTTTTCGAGCGCGATCGCCAATACTTCGTCTATCCATTTCACAGGCCTAATATCAAGGTTCTCCTTGATATTGTCGGGCACTTCCTGCAGATCCCGCTCATTTTCTTGCGGAATGATGACCGTGCTTATTCCCCCACGCCGCGCAGCAAGCAGCTTTTCTTTCAAGCCGCCGATTGGCAGCACTTCCCCGCGTAAAGTGATCTCTCCGGTCATAGCCACATCGGCCTTTACCGGGATATTTGTCAGGCTGCTGACTAGAGCGGTACACATAGCAATTCCGGCACTCGGTCCATCTTTTGGTGTAGCGCCCTCTGGGACATGAATGTGAATATCTTGCGCATCGTGCGTGCGGGCGGTGATGCCCAAAGACTGAGACTTAGCGCGCACGACCGTATTAGCCGCTTGGATGGACTCCTGCATGACATCCCCGAGGGAGCCTGTTTTGACAACCCTACCTTTGCCTCTCGTAGAGGCCACTTCGATGGTGAGTAACTCCCCGCCGACCGACGTCCATGCCAAGCCAGTCACTTGGCCGACCTTGTTTTCTTGCTCAGCCGTTCCGAAGTTGTATTTCCTCACACCCAGTATGTCCGACAGCATTTCGGGCGTAATGTCCTGACCGGGCTTGCGCTCCTCCAGTGCAAAGGCCTTGACCATTTTCCTACACACCTTGGCGATCTGGCGTTCAAGTGAACGAACCCCCGCCTCGCGCGTGTAGTAACGAATAATGTCGAGACAAGCCGCCTCCGAGATTGCAATTTCACCCGCTTTGAGGCCGTTAAGCTTGGTTTGCTTGGGGATGAGATAGCGCTGGGCAATATTGAGCTTTTCATCCTCGGTATAACCCGGGATACGGATCACCTCCATACGGTCCAATAAAGGCCCGGGGATATTCATGGTGTTCGATGTGCAGATGAACATCACGTCTGATAAATCGTAGTCGACCTCGAGGTAGTGGTCGTTGAACGCGTGGTTTTGCTCGGGATCTAGCACTTCGAGCATCGCCGAAGCGGGATCCCCGCGGTGGTCCATACCCATCTTATCGATTTCATCTAGCAGAAAGAGCGGATTCCGCACCCCCGCCTTGGACATTTTCTGCAGGAGCTTGCCCGGCATCGAGCCAATGTATGTTCGCCGATGACCACGAATCTCTGCTTCGTCTCTCACCCCACCCAAGGCCATTCGAATAAACTTCCGATTAGTTGACCTTGCGATAGATTCACCTAGGGAGGTCTTACCCACACCGGGTGGTCCTACCAGACATAAAACGGGCCCTTTGAGCTTCTTGACTCGCTTCTGCACAGCGAGATACTCCAGAATTCTCTCCTTGACCTCCTCAAGGCCAAAGTGATCCTCATCGAGTACCTTTTGTGCTCTCTTGAGGTCATGACGCACTTTGCTGCGCTTGAACCAGGGAATGCTAACCATCCAGTCTAGATAGCCTCGCACAACAGACGCTTCGGCGGACATCGGTGACATCATCTTCAATTTGCCGAGCTCGGCGTTTGCCTTCTCAAATGCCTCCTCCGACATGCGAGCTTCTTTGATCTTGTTCTGAAGGTCGTCGATCTCGTTCGGCGCGTCATCCATCTCGCCGAGTTCTTTCTGAATGGCTTTCATCTGTTCATTCAGATAGTACTCTCGCTGGCTCTTTTCCATCTGCTTTTTGACGCGGCCGCGTATCCGCTTTTCCACTTGGAAAAGATCAATTTCACCATCCATTAGGGACTGCAGATGCTCTAGGCGGACGCGAACATCGGCGATCTCTAAAATGCGCTGCTTTTCCTCGAGATCGACGCCCATATGAGCGGCAATGGTGTCAGCGAGCCTTCCGGGTTCATCGATACCCGACAGCGACGTCAGCACCTCGGATGGCACCTTCTTGCTCAGACTCACATATTTCTCAAATTGCTCGACAGTCGCCTTGACGAGCGCCGCCGCATTTTTGCTCGGTACAGGATCAGCCTCAATCTGCCTTACCGATGCGACCGCAAATTCCTCGTCATCATCTATCGCCAGCACGGCAGCGCGATAACTCCCTTCCACTAGGACTTTGATGGTGCCGTCGGGCAACTTCAGCAGCTGCAGAATATTTGAGACCGTGCCCACCTGATAGAGGTCGTCTACACCGGGCTGATCGTCCGCGGCGTTTCTCTGTGCAACCAGCAAGACCTGTTTATTGTCTTGCATGGCATGCTCTAACGCTTCCATAGAGCGCTCTCTGCCTACAAACAAAGGCAGCACCATGTGTGGATACACCACGACGTCTCGTAACGGTAAAAGCGGTAACAGGTGATCTTGATCGGTCATCGTAAGCTCCCTTTCGGAGACACTGATATGGGGTCATACGACGCGGATTTAAAGGGCACGATAAAAGAGCCGGCTAAATCTCATCGCTGACGGGTTAGTACCCCGGTAGGCTGGAACTGGATCGTCGCGCGAACCGGGAGCTACGAGAGCACCGGGTTTGGTGCCTCACTCTTCGGCGCCGGCAACCGCCGCACTGGGCGTCTCATAGACCAAGAGAGGCTCGGAATCTCCTTTCACGACAGACTCATCCACGCCGATTTTCGCTACGTCTGGCGTAGAGGGAATCGTGTACATCGATTCGAGGAGAATGCCCTCGAGGATGGAGCGCAAGCCACGCGCGCCGGTTTTTCTCTCCATCGCGCGCTCTGCCACGGCCTGCAGACCGTCATCCCGGAAGTCGATTTCAACCCCTTCCATCTCGAACATTTTGGCGTATTGCTTCGTCAGGGCGTTACGCGGCTCCGTCAGGATGCGAATCAGCGCCTCCGCGTCGAGCTCTTCCAAGGTTGCAATGATCGGCAATCTGCCGACCAATTCCGGGCTCAAACCATACTGCACCAGATCTTCGGGCTGCAGATCGGCAAGCGTCTCACCGAAATTGCTCGTCTCGTCTTTGCTTTTAACCTCTGCGCCAAACCCAATGCCGCCTTTTTCGGAGCGATTTCGAATGACTTTGTCCAAGCCGGCGAAGGCTCCTCCACAAATAAACAGAATGTTGCTCGTGTCCACCTGCAGGAATTCCTGCTGAGGGTGCTTTCGCCCACCCTGTGGTGGCACAGACGCGACGGTTCCTTCAATAAGTTTCAACAGCGCTTGCTGCACACCTTCTCCCGATACATCACGGGTAATTGAGGGATTGTCGGATTTGCGGGATATCTTGTCGATTTCATCGATGTAGACGATGCCCATCTGAGCCTTATCAACATCGTAATCACACTTTTGCAGTAGCTTTTGAATGATATTCTCGACGTCCTCACCAACATAGCCTGCTTCAGTTAACGTGGTCGCGTCTGCAATCGTAAAAGGCACGTCTAGCAGGCGTGCCAGGGTCTCTGCCAGCAGCGTTTTGCCAGACCCCGTCGGGCCCACCAACAGGATATTCGACTTACTGAGCTCAACATCTTCCGAGCCGCGAGCTGTCGGGCCCGCGTTTTTGAGGCGCTTGTAGTGGTTGTAGACGGCTACGGCCAAAACGCGCTTGGCTTTCTGCTGCCCGATAACGTATTGGTTCAGGATTTCATTGATTTCTGCAGGTATGGGAAGCTTGGAATCATCGCTCTCAGAGGAAGACTCTTGTATTTCTTCCCGAATGATGTCGTTACAGAGATCTACGCACTCGTCACAGATGAACACAGACGGCCCGGCAATCAGCTTGCGAACCTCGTTCTGGCTTTTGCCGCAAAACGAGCAATACAGCAGCTTGCCGTTATCGCCTGAAGTGCTCTCGTCTGTCATACCTTATGTCCGCACCGAAACTCAGAACCGGTTACAACCTTGATACGTTTCAAATGGTTTTGCAAGTGCGAAGCCAAGCGATCCTCATCGCTTTCAGCGACTCGCGATCACCTCGTCGACCAGCCCGTACTCAACACTTTGCTCGGCGCTCATGAACCGATCTCGCTCGGTGTCACGCTCTATAACATCGATGGGCTGGCCGGTATGGTCCGCCAGTAGGGTATTCAGACGCTCTCTAAGGAAAAGTATTTCTTTTGCCTGAATTTCGATGTCTGTCGCCTGCCCCTGGGCGCCACCGCTGGGCTGGTGGATCATTGTCCGCGCATTTGGCAAGATGTAGCGCTTTCCCTTACTGCCGCCACTCAACAGGAACGCACCCATCGACGCCGCTTGGCCAATACACATGGTACTGACGTCCGGCTTGATAAACTTCATAGTGTCATAGATTGAAAGGCCAGCGGTGACAGACCCGCCAGGACTGTTGATGTAGAGATGCACATCCTTGTCGGGGTTCTCAGACTCCAAAAACAGCAGCTGAGCCACCACCAGGTTCGCCATTTGGTCCTCAATGGGCCCCACGATGAAGATCACGCGCTCTTTCAGCAGCCGTGAATATATGTCAAACGAGCGCTCACCTCTTGAAGTTTGCTCGATCACCATCGGCACCAGGCCTAGCGCCTGTGGGTCCATCTCAAAACCGTGACGGCTCATGCGTGTTCCTTAATTGGTCGTGTCGGACAGCCATTCTAACGCAGTGGGCATCAGATCCTATGCGCACCGCGACATTTACACCGCAGGAACTCAGCCCTGCTGAGCGGGTCTCGCCTTAGCCAAGGCATCTTGATAACTGCACTCAACCTCAGCGATCGCTGCGGTGGATAATAGCTTCTCCACCACCGCGTCCTCCAGCACCCGGGATTCGATACCTGCGAGCTGCTCGTTCTCCGAGTAGTACCAATTAATGACCTCTTCAGGGTCTTGATAGGTTGACGCGAGGTCTTCTATCGCCTCCCTTACCTTCGCAGGCTCTGCTGACAACTCATACTGGCTAATCATCTCAGCCACGACTAGCCCCAGCTTCACGCGCCGCTCGGCCTGCTCCGAAAACATTTCATCGGGCAATATGGATGCCAGGTCCAGATCTTGCGGAGCCGCCCCACCGAACTGCTGAAACATCTGTTGACGCATCGCATTGATCTCTTGGCCAATCAGGGCCGAGGGCAGCTCCAGCTCAGCGTGCGCTGCGACGATGGCGTCCATGACTTGACTCTTGACGGACGCTTCCACGGCATTGCGCAGTTCTCGCTCCATGTTTTGCTTAACCTCTGCCCGAAAATCTTCTTCGGTTCCCTCTGCGAGGCCGTATTGCGCGAATAACGCGTCATCCACTGGTGCTAGCTCGAGCTCCTGGACTTCCTTTACCTGTACCTTGAACTCGACCGCGGCGCCCGCAAGCTCCTCGCTCTGATAGTCCTCTGGGAACGTAAGGTTAAGTGTTTTTTCATCGCCCGCACCCGCGCCGATAAGTCCATCCTCAAAACCGGGGATCATGCGCCCAGAACCTAATTCGAGTGTGGTGCCCTCTCCTGAGCCGCCATCGAACGCTTCACCATCACGGAAGCCCTGAAAATCTATCACCACGGTATCGCCCTCTGCGGCAGCGCGCTCAACAGTGACTAATTTGCCTTGCTGCTTGCGAAAGACTTCGACGATGTCGTCGATATCCGCTTCCGTGACCTCTGCAACCGGCTTCTCGATGGACAGGTCGTCGATGCTGTTAACTTCTACCGATGGGAACACCTCAAAAGTTGCGGTGTATTCAACGTCCTGCCCCGCATCCATTTTTCTGGCTTCGATACTGGGCTGACCTGCCGGGCGCAGATTTTCGGACATCACCGCTTCTTGGAAAGACTGGCTAATCACCTCCCCCAACACTTCTTGACGGACACCCGCACCAAAACGCTGCTTCATCACCTTCATCGGCACTTTGCCAGGCCTGAAACCCGGGAGCCGGACATTGCGCGCAGCGTCCTGCAGGCGCTTGTTAACGGCAGAGTCGACTCGGTCGGCAGGGACACCAACAGTCAGTCGGCGCTCCAATCCAGAGGTTGTTTCTACGGAAACCCGCATGTATGTGCTCCTGGGCTCTTAAAAGCAGCAATCTATGTCATCAATAAAGTCAACGGCATGCTCGTGGATGACTTATGCGCCGCGTCCCCGAGGCTTGTCGCCGGACGGGCGCTGAAGACAAACAGGAGTTGGTGCGGAAGGAGAGACTTGAACTCTCACGTCATAAGACACTGGAACCTAAATCCAGCGCGTCTACCAATTCCGCCACTTCCGCGCGTAAAACCGTGGAAAACCACGTTTGGGCCTACCGTTGAGGCGCGCGATGTTGGCACAAAAGGGTGGGTGTTTCAACGCTCGCCTATGCTTACCGAGCCGACGAATCGGAGCGAGTCTCATTGCGTCGCTCTACGGAACGGCCATGCGAAAAACGAGAATTCACTTGAAATAAAATAAGTCAATTTTAATGCATATATATCAGTATTTTATGATGCAAGCCTAAATTGATGGTAAAGTTTGACTGATGCGATACTGGGTAATATGCCGCATCGGTATAAGAAAAAGGATGCGAAGTCTGGAATATTCGATGGCAATAGGCATAATGAGAAGAGTCGCAGTGCCCCTTAAGAAGCCTGACGACGCCGGGTATCCCAAGTACTCGGATGTGCAGCCGCCGATGTGCCCGCGGTTGCACCACTCCTAAAAGTCTACGACTACGGGCCCCTCGGGGCCCGCTTTTTTTGCGGTCTTCGCGGTTTTTGCCGCGCAGAACCTGCGTTTGGGATTAGGAGCCTAGCCGCAGTCGTGAGTATCTGACGGCAAGACGAGTCTAATGTCGGGAAATGGGCCCAGTCATGTTGTTGAGTTACTGAAGGCGATTGCAACATCACTTATGATCTCGCCTGCCGTCTTGAGTGAAGTCGATCGTGTCACCCCCTTCCCTCTCTCGCTGCACGGCTCGATCGGGCGCCTCAAGGTGTCACATCGTGTGAGTCGGACTCTGTGAGGTGAGTGTGCTCGCCAAGTAATCTCTGATTTTACTATTGACGTCAATTCCGTCTTCTGGGAACTCGACGCCTATACCAGCTTGGCGACTACCCTCAGCCCCCTTGGGAGTACACCAAACTGTTTTGCCGCTTATGCGCAGTATTTCTGGCTCCCCCATCAAATCTAGCAACAACGTTACCCGTTGGCCCAATACAACGTCTTTCTCTGTGGCAACGAATAGTCCTCCGTTTTTGAGAAAGGGCATATAGGCTTCGTACAGAGCTGTTGTGTCTTTAATGACAACTTGTAGGGTCAAAAATTCAGGGTCGCCGTCCATTCCGCAACCCTACCCAGAGTGACCTGATATGCCAAGGCTCGATAAAAATCGCGTAGCGAGTTCGTCGAAGGCGGGATGGCCTCTGCTTCGGCACAGTCGATACACCTCTGTCATCAAGATATCTTGATTTGGCGTCGCGCCTCCCTTCACTCGACCAGACAGTTCGGCAATGCATCGGTGCAAAGCGAGCCATGAGGCGCCATCTGAGCGCTCATTGTTCGATAGCTGACGGCGCGCTTGTGCTTCGATCCACAAAAGTAGGCGATCCAATAGCCCTACTGAAGAAAGTTGGGACCACACAGCGGGGGCGGCCTGCTGGACGCTGATGTCATCAAATGAGCGACTTACCTGACTTTCCAGTGACAGATCGGTGGCATCCGATGTGGTCCATGCGGCAATCGGCAGATTGCGCGTATAGCTAAGGCGACCTGCCGCATCATCTGTATTGCAGCCCAGTTGCTGGGCGAGCCATGAAACGGCCTCGCTTTGCGATGCTTGCGGTAACACGATGCGCTGGCATCGGGAGCGCACGGTTGCTGGCAATCGCCAAATACCCGAAGACGCCAGCAAAATCAGCGTGTTTCCGGCGGGTTCTTCCAGTGTTTTTAAGAGGCTGTTTGCGGCTTGCAGTGTCATCTGCTCCGCGGCCTCGACAAGCAGCACTTTGCTATCACCGTAGAGTGTTGTCTGCTGAACGAATCTTGTGGCGTCGCGAATTTGCTCGATACCAATGGCGGTTTTGCCCTCCTGCCGCCTAACCATCAGAAAATCTCCATGAGTTGCCTGTAAAAACATCCGGCAACTCGTGCACTCGCCACATGGCCCAGTGCCGTCAGAGTGCTGGCACAGGCGTTTAGCAGCTAAAAACTGAGTGAAGAGCGAGGCCTCGTCGCCGTCTTCGCTCGTCACCAAAAAGGCATGCCCGTGCATCGCTGTCGATGCAGCACACCCAGCGCCACCCAACAAAGGCTCCCACCAGGAAGGTGGTGTAATGAATGCCGTGTTTTCAATACCGCCCTGATCAGTCATCGTTGATCCACTGGCCAATAAGTTCACTCAGATCGCGTTGTACACCCTCGAGTGACTGCG
>Ga0213859_10000743_pt1 | contig 14737 bp, 15 predicted proteins | sample PICome_2_FD_160133 | JGI IMG/M metagenome (GOLD analysis project Ga0213859, IMG submission 160133) | Coastal seawater microbial communities near Pivers Island, North Carolina, United States - PICO304 | ecosystem: Environmental > Aquatic > Marine > Coastal | place: USA: North Carolina... | reverse complement strand
CATTGCTGCTTGCGAAGCTGATCCCCGTTGTTTCGGTCAGCTATATACTAAGTGTCGTCGTTCTGGCTACACTAATGTATGCTCTGCTGTCCTTGTTGACGAGGCTAGTCAAGTTAAAGAAAAGCTTCTGGGCATTCAGTCAAAGACTGGTAAAGACGCTCAGGAAAACATCTTCATGAAGAAGGTGGTCTCTATTTTTAGAGGCTACCCTTTCTTCTTCAAGCCTATCCAGGACGGTACCACGAACCCCCGTATGGAGTTGGCTTTTCGTGAGCCTTCGAAGCGTATCACGAAGAACAATAAAACATCCGTGCGTGGGGATGCACTGAATACAGTCATCAACTGGAAAAACACCACGAACAACGCATACGATGGTGAAAAGCTGCACCTTCTGTATCTCGATGAGGCGGGCAAATGGGAAAAGCCTACAGATATACGTGAGGCGTGGCGTATCGAGCGCACATGCCTTATCGTTGGTAAAAAGGTAGTAGGCAAAGCCCTGGTAGGCAGTACAGTAAACCCAATGAACAAGGGAGGGGAAGAGTACAAAGGCTTGTGGTACGACTCTGACCCGAATGAAAGAAACAACAACGGACGTACCCGCTCTGGACTGTATCGCATCTTTATTCCAGCATACGAAGCCCTAGAGGGGTTCTTTGATGAGTATGGTAATGCTGTTGTAGAAGATCCAGAAGAGTCAATAACTGGTATTGATTCAGAATCTATAGATATCGGCAGCAAGACTTATTTAAAAAACGAACGTAGGTCATTCAAGGACAATCCGTCTGAGCTTAATGAAGTAACACGCCAGTTTCCATTTACCGAAGACGAAGCTTTCAGAGACAGCATTGAAGGCAGCCTGTTTAATATAGGTAAGATTTATCAGCAGATCGAACACAATGAAGAGTTGTACCCCAATCCAGTTGTGGTAGGTAACTTCACTTGGAAGGAGAAAGACAAAGAAGTTGTGTTCTCCCCTACTCCGAACGGCAGGTTTAGAGTAAGCTGGATGCCAGATCCTAGTGAGAGAAACATAGTCCAGCAAGAGCGTGGCAAGAAGGTTCCTCCGTTTAGCAATTATGGTTGCGGAGGAGTTGACTCCTATGACCTTGACGCTACTGTAGACGGAAGGGGATCGAAGGGGGCTTTACACATGTACAACAAGTTTAGCATGAATCGCCCTTCAAATATGTTTGTCGTAGAGTATGCTTCTCGTCCAGATCTGGCAAGTATCTTCTATGAAGATGTTCTGATGTGTGCGTTCTTCTATGGGTATCCGCTTCTTATAGAGAACAACAAGTATGGTATTGCAAGGTACTTTGAATCAAGAGGTTACGACGGTTACTTAATGGACCGACCAAAGCATCTGATGAGTTCCTCATCGCATGTCAACGTAAAAACAAAAGGTATCCCCTCTAATTCTCAAGATGTAATTCAGTCTCACGCTCAAGCCATAGAAAAATACATTCACGAAAGCGTTGGCATAAACCACGAAACAGGCGTGGTGGGCAATATGTATTTTAACAAAACGCTAGAGGACTGGATTGGATTTAAGATTGACAAGCGAACCAAGTTTGACTTGACGATTAGCTCAGGATTAGCCTTGCTTGCCGCACAAAAAGCAAAAGAAAAACCAAAAGCAAACTTTACAGAGAAGGTGTTTTTTAGAAAATATAAGGTCTAGGACGGATTTGCTATATTTGCAGAATATGCGTAGAGCGACCATAAGACATGCACAATACCAACAACAAACGTAAAAGCTCTTTTCCAGATCCTTTAGCTACGACTGATGTAAAGCAATCAATGGCTTATGGGTTAGAGTATGCCAAGGCAATCGAATCCCAGTGGGGAAAAATTACTCAGGCTACTTCGCTTTACGGGAAAAGAAATGTAGTCTTTGAAAGAAGTAGAGATTACGCTAATGGTACGCAAGACACAAATATCTACAAAAAGCTTCTTCGTTCTCTCAACCCAAATGATGGTGACGGCACTCTTTTGAACCTGGACTACACTCCAGTTCCCATTCTTCCTAAGTTTGTTAGGATTGTTGCTAATAAAATATTATCCAGAGAGCCCTATCCAAACCTAGAGGCTGTTGATCCTCTTTCCTCTTCAGAGAAAAACAATCGAAAACAAAAGCTTGAGCGTCAAATCCGAACAAAGGAAGCCCTAAAGAAGCTAAAGGAACAGACAGGTATTGTTCTTGATCAGGACCCAGACAAGCTTCCAGATTCCCTTGAGGAAGCAGAAATATTAATAGGCACAAACGTTAAAACTGACGCTGAGATTGCTGCCCAGATAGGCACCAACATGACGCTTTCATGGAACAGCTTCAACGACAACATATTCAGACGTTGTGTTCATGACCTGGTGTCTTTGGGTATGGCAGTCGTAAAAAGATCAAACGACCCCAACGAAGGGATAAAAACGGAATACATTGATCCGTGTAGGTTTATTCATAGTTACACAGAGGACCCAGGTCTCAATGACCTTACGTATGCTGGTCACATAAAGACCATAACAATCCAAGAACTCAAAAGAATTGCTGGTCACGAGCTTTCAGAGGAGGATTTTGAAAAGATCGCTAAATCCGTAAAGAACAAAGACGGAAACGACCCTAATGCGTTCAATCGTCATTCTTACAATAATAGAATGCTGCGTCAGGAATATGGCTATGACGAATACATGGTCGATGTACTTGACTTTGAGTTTCTGTCAGTTGACTGCATGTACTTCGAAGAAAAGCAAAACAGATACGGAAAGACCAACTTCTTTATGAAGGGTTTTTTGATGGACGAGGTTAAAGGAAACGTCTTCAATGAAGGGGCCAGCATGATGGACGTTACTACCGTATATAGAGGTAGTTACATCTTGGATGCTGGTTGTGACATTTTGTTCAATTACGGTATGTGTACTAACGTCCCTAAGAACATTCATGACCTTTCAAAGGCCCGTATGTCTTACTCGGCTGTAGCTACAAACATGCGAAGCATGATTCCTAAGTCGATGGTAGACAGCTGCACTGGGTTTGCCGACATGCTTCAGCTTACTCACCTCAAAATTCAGCAGGCTATTGCTAAGGCTAAGCCTGACGGACTGATCATAGACATCGAAGGGTTAGAAAATGTCCAACTCGGAAAAGGAGGAGAGCTTCAGCCGCTTGACCTCCACGACATCTACGAGCAGACGGGTGTCTTTTACTACAGAAGCAAGAACCCAGAAGGTGGATTCCAGAACCCACCAGTTCGAGAGATCGGAAACAGCATTCGCAACATTAATGAGCTGATCGGCCTTTACAACCATTACCTCCGTATGATCCGAGACACTACGGGTATCAATGAGATGATGGATGCCTCTACACCAAAAGGCGATACACTTGTTGGCGTTCAACAAAATGCCATTGCTGCTGGAAACAACGCTATATATGACATCACTAACGCTTCTATGATTATATTCAAGAAGGTGTGTGAGGATATCGTAAAGTGCATTCAAATCTTGCCTATGGAGTCTGTCCTCTTTCAGGTGTATGAAAATGCAATCGGAAAAGAAAACATGGCGGTTCTTTCTTCATTTAGAGACCTTCCTATGTACAACTTTGGGGTCCAGGTCGTCAAAGAAATGGAGGATAAAGACAGGGCTTATCTGGAGCAAAATATACAGATGTCTCTTCAACAAAAAGAGATCGATATCGAAGATGCTATTGCCATCAGGGGCATGAAGGATATCAACCAAGCTGAACGCCTGCTTGTTCTTCGAAGAAAGAAGAGAATGAAGAAAGTTCAGGAGCTAGCAACTCAAAACTCTCAGCTCCAAAAGCAGCAAGCTCAAGAGGCAGCCCAATTTGCGTCTCAGGTGAAAATGCAAGAGATGCAAATGGAGTCAGAGTTGGAAGCAAAGAAGATGCAGCTCAAGAATCAGATGGAGGCTCAACTGGAACAAGTGAAGCACCAGTTCAGAAAAGAGATAGAACTCATTAAAGCTCAGGCCACCCTTGGATTTAGAACGGAGGAGCAAGAGTTTAAAGAAAAGCTTGAGGTTCTCAAGGAAGACAGAAAAGACGACAGGGTGGAAAAGCAGGCATCAGAGCAGAGCAAGCTTCTTTCTCAGCGTCAAGGCAAGCGAGGTGAGCTCCCAGCAGCAGGTGACAGTGTAGACAATATTGTAAACTCATTACTGGATTAAAATGGCGACAAAAGCTAATTTAGACGTAGCAGAAAGACTAGACATCACTTGTAGAAAGGGTGATACTTTTGAACTGTCTTTGAATTTTAAGGATAGCGATGGAAATAACATCGCCTTGCTAACTGATGAGTACGACTTCTTTATGCAGGTTCGATCCCCCAAAAAGACAGCAAATACAAGAGGAACACTTGTGGCTGGCACTCTTTCAAAAGGAGATCAAGCAAAAGGCGCAGACAGATCTAGTAACGTAGGTTTTAATTTTGAAGATATTGACGATAGCGGAAACGTAACAGTAAGGGCTTCAGCAGACACCATGGCTAACTTTGTTGCTGGCAGATACACCTACGACCTACAGTACACTGTAAATAACAAGACCACTACCGTCCTCAAGGGTAGCTTTACCGTAAACGATGATATCACTGCGTAATGGCAAAGGTCACGGTCAGCTTAGAAAGAGGCGAACGTGGCGCCACTGGACCGCAGGGACCCAAGGGTGACAAGGGGGATACTGGGGATACAGGCGCAACAGGACCTCAAGGAGACCAGGGAATCCAAGGTATCCAAGGCCCAGCTGGTGATATATCAACCTCCACTACAGACGACCTCACGGAAGGCTCGTCAAATCTGTACTACACAGACTCCAGGGTAGAAAACCATTCAGCTGTCGCTGCCAATACAGCCAAAGAGGGGTACACAAACGCAAAGGCTGACGCTCGAATAGCAGCGGCTAGCATAGATGACCTGTCTGATGTAGACACCAGTACCGCAGCGCCCAGTGACGGTCAGGCATTGGTCTGGAACAATACGAATAGCGAGTGGGAGCCAGGAGATGTAGGGATTGATGGGTTAACTACAACCTTTGACCCTGATGATATTAGGGCGTGGAGACCTGAAGTTGGTGGGTACGGTGTCGATACTTCAGCGGGAGATGATAACTCCTTAAATTTAGGTTTAGGCGAAGGCCACCCAAGAGACCTTTACTTTAAGCCAGACGGAACTAAATGTTACATAGTTGGTAATGGACTTGACGACATCCATGAAGTGCCACTCGCCACAGCTTGGGACCTTCAAAGCGCAACAGTAGCAAACATTGTCGATGTAAACCTAGCTGGTTCCGCATCTATTGGCGGCAGGGGATTTGAGGGTCAGCTTTACGGTATCCATATTGCTGACGACCCAAATGATTCATCTACTTACGGGAAGAAATTCTTTATTGTTGGGAGCCAAACGGATGAAATTCAGGAGTATACGGCCACCACAGCATGGGACGCTTCTACTATATCAACCGCCGCGACAGCTGCATTAGACATTCGATCACAAGACGGAAACCCTTCTGCCCTAAGGTTTACTCCAGACGGCGAAACTCTTTACGTTTTGGATGGTGATAACGACGCATCCCCAAGGTGTAGGGTTTGGGATTTAACTACCGCATGGGATCTGAGTACAGCTACTTACAATGCGTCAAAAGACATAACATTTTCTGTAATAGATAGAAACGCAAGAGGGTTAGATTTTAACTCTGACGGTACTGTAGTTTATATCACCACAACCTCAAACAACGTACATCAGTATAGTCTTTCCACGGCTTACGATATAACCACTCTCTCATACGTAAGATCTCTTAGCGTAACTAGGTTTAGAGCGTTAACCCATCAGCCATCGAATAATCACCTGAACGAAACATATAGCAGTTTAGAGGGTATCTTTTTTGTTAAAAGCGACTCTGACAGGTACGCCTTTCTTTTGTTCAATAACGGAGATGAGATAATCAGGTTGGACAGAACAGGGTTGATTCAGTCTAACGACACTGTTTTTGAGGGTCTTGTTACCGCTGAGGCTATTAATATAAGCGGAACATGCCTTCTTGGAGGTACTAGGTTTTTAGGAGGGGTCGTAATGGGGTCTCCGTACATCCAAGGCGCCATGAATTGGGCTGGGTTTAACTCTGGTCCAATTAGGGGCGCTACTTCTAGTCATGACGCGCTCACCTGCGGAGATAACGTAAAGTCTATTGGATTCGCTAATAGCATCAATCAAAACCCTGACAGTCACGACTTAAACAATACCGTTACAGGAACCTGGCTTCACAGACCTAGTGACCCACAGGGTGATGCTTACAACATTATGATTCCAGCTAGTTCTGGAACGATAATGTTAGACACAGACACGTTTTATCTTGGAAGGTTTGCCTCTGAGGCTGAATCAAAAGTAACTGGGGCCACAGAGGACATTGAATACTATTTTACGGCCAGAGCTGACGGGCAAGGAGAGTTTCAAAGGACACTTGGAGTCCTCCCAGCTTCAGGTCAAACCTTAACCAGAACGAGCTACTATTCTGACAAAGCTTTCGCGGACCCAGATACAGCAGCTGACTGGACGCAAGGCACAGCATACACGTCCACCAGTCTTGCGTCTTCCATATCTCAGTCTGCTGACACCATTTTGAATGCTCAGTCTACTGGAACACCCCCTCTTTCAACCAAAATTGTTATCTCTAACTACGTTGGTTCATCAGGCTTTGTTAGCGGCGATGCAGATGGGTTTGGGGGTACATCCGTTGCTTACAGCCTTCGTAGAGTAAATCACCTTTACGAGGGCGCCGCAATAAGGGTTGTTAATGACAGCGACGTAGAGGCTGATATAGGATTTGATTCTAGCCACGAACTCGATACCACAGCTCTTTTAAGCCACTGTGGTAGCGGCGATGGGTACCTAGTGAAGTGGTATGATCAGGCCCAAGGCGGTTCTACTGGCGATGGTAATGACGCTACGTGGTATGACAATTCTAGTTACTCTAGCAGAAAGCCAAAGATCGTGTCAGCTGGATCTGTATTGACAGACGGTGGAAAGCCCTGTGTAGAAACAGAAGATTCAACTATGATTATGGATAGCGAGTTTTCAGCTTCTGCTGAGTACGATTTTTGGGCTGTGTGTAACAAGACAACAACAAATAACAATCATGGTATGCTTGCTGGAACGCAAGTAGGCAACGACAACAGGGTTTGGATACGTGACGACGCATTGAACCTTCAAGTAAATCAAGGGTCAAACGAAAATGACGGATTTGGAGACGGTGGTGCAAACACGAACTTCGCTACTATTGGTCACATGATATTCAACGTGCGGAGAGATGCTTCTAACGTAAACACCGCTCAAAGAGATGACGTGGTTGGGGATACAAACTACACCAGAAGTGGGAGTTTCAGAGCTGGCTACATCCTCAATGCATGGAATAACATCCAGTACACTTTCGTAGGTAACGTACAGGAGATCATCATGCTTGACGGTGACAAGTCTTCTGAGCGCTCTGCTATTCTTTCTAACTTAAACACGTATTACAGCGTTTACTAATGGCACTAACCTTTGACGGAGATACAACGCAGGTAACGATAACCCCAGAGAGAAGATCCTCTATTGTGGTTACGAAGCCGTCTGACATTTCTATAGATGTCACGACTGCTGATGCGCTGGTGAAAACAATCACGCAGTCTCTCGTCAAAAACACGGTAAACGTATCTGTCCCTTCCCCTACGTCCATGACGGTTACCAAGCCGTCAGATATTACGGTAGAAGTTCTTGAGAAGGGCAGCAGGGGCGAGAAGGGAGAGAAAGGAGACACTGGTGACGCAGGGGCTGGATTCCCTATTGGTGGGACTACAGGTCAGTACCTCGTAAAACTGTCTGATGATGATTACGATACGGAGTGGACTTCAGTTGCTGGAAGCGGTTTATTTAACGTAGTAGAAGACACCACACCACAGCTGGGGGGAAACCTCGACGTACAGTCAAGATCCTTGTTCACCAGCACTACAGACGGGAATATCACAATAACCCCTAACGGAACTGGGTATATAAACCTTGATGGAACTATAAAGTTTAGACGGTTCAGCACACCACCAACAGCTTTTGAGGGGGGTATGTATGCAGACGATCAGGACAACCTGTTTTTTGGTGTTAGTGATTCGTAATAAAAATTAGTATCTTTACAAAAAAAATAATAGATGGCTACTTGGAAAAAAGTCTTAACAGACGCAGATAAGGCTACAGATGCAGCATCAGGCGTAGCAAATGGCGAAACTGGTTTGGTAACGGGTAATGCTGTATTTGATTACATTGTAGCGCAGAACTTTGGTAGCGGATCAGGTGATATTACTAATGTTACCGTAACCGCTGACGACACTAATACCGTTGGTGCTGCTACTGGTGATGCATCGTTTACCATTGCTGGTGGAGAAGGCATTAGCACTAGCGCGTCTGGCTCTACACTTACAGTTGCGGCTGAAGACTCTTCTGCTTCAAACAAAGGTGTTGTAATTGTAGCCGCTGGTGAGGGGGTTGATGTTTCTTACTCTTCTGGAACGGCAACCGTTTCTGGTGAAGACGCAACCACCTCAAACAAAGGTATCGCAAGTTTCGCATCTACTGACTTCAGCGTTTCATCTGGAGCGGTAAGCATTAAGTCTGGTGGTGTGTCTAACGCTCAGCTTGCTGGGTCGATTGCCAACGCTAAGCTTGCTAATAGCACTATTAGTGGTGTGTCGCTTGGGTCAGACCTTGCAAATTTAAGAGGCACAGCTGGTGGTGGTATTTCTATGACCACTTACAATGGTAGCGCTACTGTTGCAGACGTAGAGATCGACATCAATTCGATGTCTGCCATCGCCTCGACTGCCAGCACAGACGGCTTGGTTATTTATGACGCTTCTGGAACGACTCACGGAAAGCTGAGCGTTGCTGCTCTTCAGTCATATATGCAGTCGAATCTTACGTTTACCACTAACACTGACGTCAATGTAAGTAAGGCTAACCTCACAACTGTTCTTGCTTCGTACAATGGTTCTGATACGCTGAATATTGGCGACGCTGATGACGACACGACAGTTGTTATTCGTGGTAACCTTCAGGTAGACGGAACAACCACGACAATTAACTCAACAAGTTTGACCGTTGACGACAAGATTATTCTTTGCGCTGACGGCAGCAGCTCAGAAGCCAACACGGGTACTGGTGGCCTTGAGATCGAGGTTGGCGACTCGACTCAGAACCCATTCGTTGGATTCGTTGACGGGGCAGCGCTAACCCAGATGGTTGTAAAGGCTGCTGGCGCTACTACTAGCTTCCCAATTGCCGTCATGGAGTTTAGCTCAGACTCTACTGCTCCAACAGGAGACGCTGGCGGTGTAGGTAGTTTTCACTTTGACACAGGAGACGATAAGCTTTACATCAGAACAGCATAATGAGCGCTATACTAAAGAAGCAAGGTGTTGAAACTAATGAGTTCAATATCCAAGAATTAAATTACCTGCTTTCTTTAATTTCTAAGTCTAATTTTGAGGGTAGGGATGTCTTCGTGGTAGCGGACATTGTAAATAAAATCAACTCAAAAATTAAATTAAATGAAGCTAGAAATTAATGAGGTTCAGATTCTGAATCAAGCTATGTCAAACTCCACTATCAAGGGGTCTGACGCAAAAACTGTCTCTGTCATCATAACCAAACTGGAGAAGGAATTCGAAAGACTCTATAAGCTCCAGGAAAAAAAGTAAGCTAAGTGGCTACCTGGAAAAAAGTAATTACTGACGGCCTGAGCTTATCAGATATTGGTACGCCAGCGTCTGACGATAAGGTTCTTATTCAGGACACTTCTGATAACGATGTTATCAAGTTTGTTGACTTTGGGGACATCGGCGGTGGCAGTAGCACTACCATTAACAATAATGCGGACAACCTAGTAATTACTGGTTCTGGTACCGCAGACACCCTTGAGGCAGAGGCAAAGCTCACGTTTGATAGCTCTCTCTTAACTGTTCATTCTACAAACAGCACCAACACAGGGATAAAAATTTATGGTGGTGTTTTTGGTGCAACTCAAAGCTACATATCTCCGACGGGAGCAAGTTCTAGAATGAATTTTGGAGATTCGTCTAGCGGCAATATCTTTGATTTTTTAAACAATAAAATTTCATTTGATAGCGACTCTACAAACACATATATCCAAGCAGACACCGACACTCCTGAAAACTTAGAGATTCATGCCGACGGAAACCTTGAGCTCCGAGCGGACGATGAGGTTCAGGTAATTGGCGACATTAATATTGGCGGTAGTGCTACGATTGATAAGGTACTCGCCGACACTACTGGCCTTAGCTCAACGGCTGATATTGGACACGGTGCAGAAATTACTTTTTTGGGGACTTCTTCAAGCAGCACCACGGTGGGTAAGATCTATTACTACGATGGCAGTACGTGGCAGGCCTTTTCTTCCTCTACTGAAGCGGCTCAAAAAGCTTTGTTGGGGTATTCTCTAGGCAGCACGATGGCCTCTGGATTTCTTTTAAGGGGGTTTGTACACGCGGACTCTAGCTCGCTAACGGCAGGGGCTCAAGTTTTTGGCGCTACTAATGCATCAGCAACGCCTACCGCGCCTACCTCTGGGTTCCAAAGAATTATTGGTCACGCAGTAGCTAATGATATCTTTTACTTCAACCCTTCTCAAGAGTATATAGATTTAGCATAATGACATGCCAGATATTGAAAAATACAGCGGAGTAGAAATGGCCGATATAGAAAAAATAAGCGGACACGATGTGCCATCAGGGGGAGGGACAGCATCAACTACGCCTACATTAACTGTAACTGAAGGTGCGTTTGGTCAGTTTACTGTAACGATAAATAATCATTCGAGTTACACAAACCCAAACTTTTCTCTTAGCTCTAAAATTGGATCTACTGTTGTTGCTGCCGACTCAGCGTTTGACCGCAGCCTAGAAACCGATAAGAGCTCACTTTCTGACACGTTTACTTTTGTAGACTCTAATACATCTAGCTCAACTAGAACCTTGACTGTCAGGGCTCAAGAGTTTGGCGATACCATTCAAAGTGCAGAGGCCTCAACTACTTACACCAAGTCTGGAATTTCGGCCAGGTATTTAAGGATAAGGGGGGTGACCTCTGATGGCTCTCAGACTAGCAACAGGATAGCTGTTTATGAGTGTAGGTTTTATGAGAACACTGGACAGTCGGGAACCATCGGAACCAATGCTTACCCTCAATACATGACAAACGCGACTACTGACAGTGACGGCAGCAACGATTACACCATAAGTGCTGGTCACACCTATAGTTCAAGCTATCCAGAATGGAAGGCATTTGACAATTCCAGCAGCACATTTAGTATGTACTGGGCTTTAGGCACAAACGCCGCAAACAACTGGGTGCAATTAAAGTTTGATAGCACTGCCTTTCCAACCCCTCCAAGCATTAGTAGCATGAGAATTGGATTTAACAGTCAGACTGATGCTACCCATTTTGCGTTGGAAACCAGCAGCGACGGCAGCTCGTTTACTCAACAGGGTGTTTTTGAAATTACTTCTGAAAACTCATTATTATCTATCCCATAATGGCTTATACAAGAGCTCAGATTAACGCAGTTATAGACGAGGTAGGAGAAGAGGCCTTCATCAAACATGTTTTGTCAGGAGATTTTTCAGATGCAACGAAAGTGGCTATGCAGCTCAGCTACGATCAAGACGGAGTTCTGACACAGCAGGACAAAGACCTCATCGCCACCCTGTAATTTTGTTTTTATTATCTTTGCTGCATGCAGGCGGTGAAGTCATATAAAAAGGGGGGGAATGTTAGCCTTAAGATGGGCAAACACAAGTCTCGATCTGGAGGACTCACAGCTGCTGGTGTTGCAAAGTACAACAGAGAAACTGGTAGCAACCTTCAAACGGCTGTAACTGAGTCTAAACCAAAAGGCAAAAGAGCCGCCCGAAGAAAGTCGTTCTGCGCTCGAATGAGCGGAAATAAAGGGCCATTGTATAAGATGGTGACCAACAGAAAGACTGGCAAAAAAGTAAAAAAGCCCACAAGAAAACTTCTTGCCCTCAGGAAGTGGAGATGTAGAAACTACTCATGAATGCCGTCAAAAAAAACAAAGGCGGTAAGCTTAAAGTCAGCTCCGCTACGAAGTCTGTTCCTGCACCTTCTGGTTTTCACTGGATGGTGGATAGGGGTAGATATTTCCTTATGAAAGGAGATTATAAGCCACATCCAGGCGCGGTTAAAGAGGCTAAATTCAAGCTCGTAAGTCATGCGAAGTAAGAAGGGATGTAACTGTGGCTGCAAGGTTCTTAAAAAGGGGGGTAAGGTCAAGGATGCTTGCTACCACAAGGTAAGAAGTCGATACAAGGTGTGGCCCTCTGCTTATGCTTCTGGTGCGCTCGTTAGGTGCAGGAAGGTGGGTGCAGCTAACTGGGGTAACAAGTCCAAGAAGTAATGGCTAAGGAGGGTCTAAAGAAATGGTTCAGCAGGAACAAGGGTAAAGGCTGGGTAGACTGCAAGGCTTCTAAGCGAGCTGGCAAGTTTGTACCCTGTGGCAGGAAGAGTGCTGGATCTAGTAGGGGCACGGGATATCCTGCTTGTCGCCCCACCCTTGCTCAATGCACCACAAAAGGCATGCGGGCAAAGAAAAGCACGAAGCGTGTAAGCTGGAGGGCAAAGAAATCCCCTAAAAAATAATTGCTATATTTGCATTCATATAACTAACAATAATGGCTACAACCACTGCAACATTAACACTTTCGAGCTCTGACCTGACTGGTGATGCTCTCGCGCTGAACACCACAGCTACTTTGACGAAGGCTGGTACATCTACTGGCCTGGATCAAACTACTGGTGTAGGTAGAAAAACAACCACTGCTACATCTGCTGTAACGCTCTTTGCAGCTGCAAGCTACACTGACGACAAGGGTCACAAAGTTTACATCAAGAACACATCTACGGTTGCTACCGAGTACATCTTGTTGAAGATCGGCGATATGGAGCTTGGCCGTCTCTACGCTGGAGACTGGGCTTTCTTTCCTTGGAACGCAGATGCTGACTCTACTCCAGACGCTGACGTTATTTACACGCCTAGCGTGAGCACGGCTCTTACGGTTGAGTACGCACTGATCTTCGAAGCATAATGGCTACTTTAAGGGCATCAATATCGCTGAACAGCGCTGACGTGCTCTCTTCGCCGTTGGCACTCACTAGCGTGTCTAATATCCTCTGCGATACAGGGAGTTTGACGCGGGCGAAAATCCTAGGCACTCAGGAGGGCGCCTCAAATAACGCCAGAGTAGTTTACAAGGCAGACGACAAAACAGAAGTAGCCATCTTGTTTGTCAGAAACCTTAGCGCAGATCAAGAAAAGTACATGTACTTGAGTGAGACTCAAGACGAAGTGTTTGCTAAGATCCCTGGGGGAAGTTTCGCTTTGATTCCTGTAAACCCTACAAAGACTATTCGCATCCACGGCACAGACGTAGATCAAATCGCTGAATACGGTGTATTCGGTTTAGACAGCTCAGCAGTAGCACTTTCATAATAAATAAGACATGGCACATCCGTCAGACGCTTTTCCTAAAGATATGTATCAGCTAAGCAGCACTAATGCGCTGACCTTTACTGACAAACACATCTACGCTATCAACAACCCCACGGCTTCTGCTATAAGCGCGACAGTAAAAGGAAGTAACTACACTTACCAGAGTGACGCTTACAAGGCCACAAGCGGAAACGTCACGGTTGCTGTGCAGCCAGGAGCTACGGTTTACGGTAGATTCACCTCTGTTACTGGGGCTGGTCTGCTGTGTTACGTAGCCTAAAATAAAACACCAATTAATTAAATATAATGGAAGAAAATAACGAAACCATTGCAGGATTTGAGGTCTTCAGTAACCCTGAGGACCTCGCTGCTTCTGTAGAATCCACTCCAGAGCAGCCAGTTGAACAAGTAGTAGAGCAGCAGGAGATGACTCCAGAGCAGCCTCAAGCTGAGCCAATGGCGCAGCCAGAGCAAGCCCCAGAGTATCAGCCTGAAGTTCAGCCAGAGGTTCAACAGCCTATGGAAGAAGAGTACAGCGATGCTGAATTAGAGCAAGCTGTCATGGAGTTCATGAGCGAGCGTCTCGGAAGAGACATCAACTCGTTTGATGAATTCGATATACAAGAAACTAACGCTATCGACGAAAGGGTCGAAGCCATCGCGAGGTTCGTAGAGGAAACGGGCCGAGCACCAGAAGACTGGTTTAGATTTCAGTCATTGAATCCAGAAGGTATGGATGACATGACCGCTATTCGCATTCAGATGTCGAATGAGTATCCTAACCTGTCTTATGATGAGCTGAACCTTTTGGTTAATAGCAAGTACAAGGTTGATACCGACCTCTACTCAGAGGAAGAAGTCAATCTTGCCAAGCTTCAAATGAAGATGGACGGGGATAAAGCTCGCCAGAGCATTGAGGATATCCGCAGTGGATACGCCGCCCCAGAAGTCGAAACTGGAGCTTACGAGTCTGTGATTGACGATCAGTGGATTGCAAACATGGCTCAGGAGGTAGATACCCTTGAAGGTCTAGAGTTTGACCTGGGTAACGAAAACATTCTTGAGTTCGGTTTGGACGACGCTTACAGAAGTCAACTCAAAGACAAACAATCTCGTCTCGACGAGTTCTTTGATTCTTACGTTAGAGAAGACGGGAGCTGGGACTACGACACACTATCATCA
>Ga0213859_10000742_pt1 | contig 14743 bp, 32 predicted proteins | sample PICome_2_FD_160133 | JGI IMG/M metagenome (GOLD analysis project Ga0213859, IMG submission 160133) | Coastal seawater microbial communities near Pivers Island, North Carolina, United States - PICO304 | ecosystem: Environmental > Aquatic > Marine > Coastal | place: USA: North Carolina... | reverse complement strand
CCATAACAAGGATGTCCAGCGTGTATACGAGGATGCCCCGCTCGATGGTGGCCGAGGAGATGTCCGCGTGACAGATGGGGTACTTGTCGCCGGCGAGCTTCTTGATGTCCACCTCCGAGATCTCGCCCTGCTTGAAGGAGCGGATGAAGCGGTGGTCGAGGGCGATGGCTTCCAGCTCGTCCAGGATTTGGTTGACTGTTCTCATGTGTTCATTTGTTGCTTCTGGAGGAGGGCTCGGTCTTGCTCGTAGGAGAGCCATGCGAGGGCCGTCTCGAGGTGCGTCCTTTCCACCTCCGGTAGTTTAGTAATGTCCTCCCCTGCGAGATGGACAAACGTGGCGAACCATCCGTATTTCTCGGATAGCTTGGATCCTTCACCGCCTTGGAAAAGCTGTCCAAAGCGTCTGCTAACGCCGTCCCGATACGCAAAAAAAAAGCGGCCGCACCGAGCGCGTGGGCCATCTTCATCTCCTTGAAGTATTCCGAGCGGTCCTCCCCGTCGTAGTCTTCGATGCGATAGAACTCCCCGTGTTCCTCCACGATGGGGCGGTATAGGATGCCCATGACCTGGGGGAGGTGTTTGTCGAGCGAGTCCTTGCAGAGGGTCTCGATGTCGGCGAACTCTGCGAGAGTGATTCGGGAGAGGTTCGGGTGGAAGCCGTAGCGGGTGTCCAGTTCGATGATGCGCTCGACAGGGTAGCTCTCATCGTACTTGTCGATGATGCCCCCCAGTACCCCCCCGATGTGGAGGATGTCTTTCTTCTCCATCCCCATCACTTCCTCTTGTGTGAGGTCGCAGAGGATGCAGATGGTCTCCACCACCTGCCGCAGTTCGTCGCCCTCGGGGATGGCTTGGACGCGCTTGTACTGGTCGATGGTGACGTCGTAGAGGTCCTCGGGGATTGTGATGGTCTTCTTCACGTCTGTAAATAGACGAAAGGTTGGGCCATAAAAAAAGGCCCCGGAGGGCCTGTAGGTTAGAAGAGGATGGAGGGCAGGAGTAGGAGCCCTATGATCCAAAGGGAGGAGAGGAAGTCTTTCATGTCTATTAGATTGTGCTCGTTCAACGAGCGGGGTTGGGTTAGCCGGGGATGGCGAAGCCGGGGAACTCCCGTTTGTATTCCTCTATGCTCATGCAGGAGGAGTTAATCATGCTGGCGATGTCTCGCAAGGTGTAGGAGTTTGTGGTCCGAGTGTGGTTCTCGGTGCAAACGTACCCGTCCTCGTAGGTTAGCCACCACCTGTCGCCTGCATCGTATGCGGACTGGCCGGGGCATCGACCACCGCCTTCAAACCAGAGTTCTTTGACGCGGGGGTCAGCCACAATGGACTTGTAGTTGGGTTGTACTTTCTTCATGTGTTGTCATGTCTCGGGTGTCGGTCGGGTGGGTTAGGCTCCCGTCCTTGTCCGAAGACATGGCTAAGATACACACAAAAATCAATCCACCAAACAAAAGCGCAAATATTTTTTGCCTTCACGCCAAATGGTACACCCCGCGCCGGTGGGTTGTGAGCAGGTTGAGGCAGACGTACCGCACCGCGTCGATACCGTGGTTGTCCTTATCGACGGGTCGGTTGAGGTTCCTTCCGTTCTTGTCCTGCTCCCATCGGTAGGCCCTCAGTTCTTTCTGTAGGTGGGTCGAGTCTGCGGTCACGAGCAGCTTGTGCCGGCGCATAATGTCGATTCCCTGCCGCACGGAGTCCGGACCCTTGCGTGCTGGCTTCACGTTGTGGCCCAAGCGGAAGAGCTCCTCGATACTCTTTGGCTCGGCGCTGTCTGCGATGATAGTCTCCACCTGTAGCTTGTCCAGCTCCTCCGCGATGTCGGGGTTGGTGAGTCCGGTGGAGTACAGGCGCTCGTGGAGGATGAGGGTGTGCCCGTCTTGGTAGACGTCAATGACGGCTGTCGGGTCGTTGGTGAATCCAAAGTCCAGCCCGGTCCCGATGCGCTTCCCGGCTATCTCTCCCACCTCCCAAGTGAAGACGGCCGCCTGGTTGACTCCCCTTTCCCCGAGGCCGTAGATGCGCCAATAGTTCGGGTCGGCATCCTTCAGGCGTTCTATCTCCGCGACGGTGGCTGCATCGAGGTAGGGGTTGTCCTTGTATGTGGTCCGGAAGAAGCTGGAGTCCTCGCGGGGGATGACCTCCTCGTAGATCCAGTGATACTCGTCCGAGGGGTTGAAGTCGAGGATGGCCTTGCCTGTGGTCCGCAGTAGCAGCTGCCTCCAATCCTCCAGGGCGAGCTCATTGGCCTCGTTGATGAAGAGGATGTCCCGCTTCCTTCCCCTGACCTTTTGGGGTTGGTCCACGCTGATGAACTCGACCAAGTTGCCCCATAGGACGTAGGTGGCTTCGCTCTTGTTGTGCTGGTCTACGTTGTAGCAGTCCTCTCTCTCGAGGATGGAGAAGAAGTCCCGCATGGCCGTAGCGCGGAGCGCGGGGAATGTCTTCCGGGCGATGGTGATGACTGCCCCGGAGTTCTCGTTGGCGTGGCACAACTCGATGAGCGCCGTCAGGATGGAGAACGTCTTGCCGGATCGGGTGCCGCCCTGGTGTACCTGCACCCGGGTATCGCAGCCCTTGACGTGGTAGTAGGTAGCGGGTTGCCTCAAAATAACTGGGCCTGTGAGTATATCGGGGCCTCAGTATAGCGGGAATTGTCGCCCTTTGGATATGGTTCTTCTGCGTATTTTAAGGCTTTGCGCCACCGCTTGCGCTGGGTCTTTGAGCCAATGAGATAGACGTACCGGTGTTTCCGCGGGCGGTCCTCGAGATAGAAGTCGTCGCCGTACTTCTCCCGCATAAGCTGCCCGCGGTTCTGTTGGCCGCGAAATTCATCTGCTACAGTCACACCGTGCAGGTGCTCCTTGCCCTTCACTTTCCAATCGGTACGCTTCGCGGAGAGTCCGGTATAGATCCAGTTCGTGGCTTGGTAGATATATCCGTGGTGCCCTTGCTCAGTATCGGCAAAACTGACGACAATCATGGGTGGCAGCCGTCGGAGGCATTCTGCCACGAACCAGCTCAACACGTTCCGCGGTTGCTTGTCTACCACCAACCTGTTCAGCTCGTGAACGTAGGACATCTCCTCTTGTCCGCAGATGCTATTACGCAATGGTGCAGAGGCGGGCACGCCAAAGGTGCAGACCCCCACAAGCTGCACTCCATCGTACAGTCCGAATGCGTAGGATATAGGACACATCCGACGGGCATAATGCCGACCCAATAGCCACGGCTTGCATTGCTCGGACGCTATGGGGTGGACGCTGTAGGACTGCACGCCGCAATATTAGGAAACGTCGGCGTTCTCAGCCGTGAACCACGAGAGCGGCTTCTTCTCTGCCACGGCGATCTCCTGCCGCTCCACATACCCCCGGTTCTTGCCTTTGGTCTTCAGGAAGAAGATGGTGGCGGCGGGGTTGCCGTCCCGGATGAGTTTGTGCAGATGGGATTCGGCGAAGTCCACGGCCACCTCGGACAGCTCTTCGACGGCGGTCTTGTAGTCGTCGTCCTTGAGCCAGTTGTAATGCGTCTGGCGAGAGATGCCCATCGCCTTGCATGCAGTCGACACTACCCCGAGGGATTTCTCGAGGGCTTCCAACATGGCTTTTTTCTGCACGTCCATTTATGTCAATCCTCTTTGACCTGTTGAATGCATACGGCGAGGCGTTGCACCTCATCGGGGAACTCCGCCTTCATGGTCTCATCATTCATGCAGCGTCCCATGAATGTGGTGTCGTCCTCGTTGGGCTTGGGGGTGGGGATTGGCATCAGGTGCGGTGTCCAAAAAGTGATGTATCATATCCTGCCTCTCCTTCCGTCTGGAAGATGGGCGTGACGGTGTAGGTATAGTCTGCGTTGCGGTACTTGGCCAGGGTGTGGCTGCCTCCGGTCTTGATCTGCCTGTTCAGCATGGTCTGGGCGTGCTTCCGCGAGGATACAAACCAGACCTCCTTCTCGTTGTGCTCGGGGCACCTGAACACCGCCTTGTAGATTTCAGCCATCCAAGAATAAATATAGCACGCAGAAAAGCGCACCGATCAGTCCAACGAAGGTGACGACGTAGGCGTACTCAGCTCTCCTCATAGGTCCAGCTTGTTCTTGTAGTGTTGGATGATGCGCTCGGTCTCCTTGCGGTAGTAATCCTTGAAGTCTCCCACGGGATCCTGCTGCCACACCTTGTAGAGGACATTCCGTAGGCGTTGGCTTTGGCTCTTGGGTTCGTCGTAGAGGTCGAGCTCTATGGCGTCGAGTTCGTCTACCTCATCGCGGTTCAGGGTTTCCTGTCCCCGGAAGTACAGAATCCCGAAGGTGTCGACCAACCTATCAATGTCGGCTATCTCTCCGCTGCTCTTCTCCTGGGTGATGAAGCGGAGGGAGACGGTCCTATCCTTGCGGCGTTGGTATCCGTCAAGCTGTCCGGCGGTCAGAATCTTCAAAAGAGCTCGAGTTGGTCCTTCGGGTCAATCCAGAGCGTCCACTCCACCAGCTCGAATTTGCCCCCGTTCGGATGAGTCACCTCGTAGCCTGTGGCCAGGTATTTCTTGCCGTCCTTGAAGTGCTCATTCTGATAGATGACCTTCTTCATTTTTTCACCGTTTCGTACAAGGTAACACCTTCTTCCCGAAGAACATTCCGCGCCCATGCGAGGCCAGCCTTCCCACCCCAGAGTAAGTAAGAGATGGTCCCACAGGCTTTCGTATCGTTCGGGTCGTAGTAGGTCTCCGCCCGGCTTAGGAAGGAGTACATCCTACGGACGACGTCCAAGCTGAGAGGCTCGTTCTGTGCCAATTGCTGCGCCCTCACTTTGCCGGTCTGCTCTGCGCAACGGTTGCCTACCTTCTCGTTGAGCTCGATTCCCCTGCGGGCGTTGTTCCTCACCCCCTCCGGGGCGCGGAATGTTTTAAGATTCACAGCGGAGCTCATAGGCGCGTTGGAGTTTCTGGACCATGTCCGCGTTCTTGCCGGTGCAGTTGCACGGCTTGGCGGCAGCGTTGAAGGTCCTGTTGTAGATCTGATACATGACTTTCCCCTCGGAGCGGTTCAGCCTCCCCCCCTTTACGGAGATTTGCATCCGCTCCCACATCTCCGCGTCACGCTCGGACATCTTCACCTTCTTGCCTGGGAACATCTCATTGAGTTTCTTCTGCCGGTCCTCACATCCGCAGTCCTCGACCACGGCGTGGACCAGCTTATCTATCCCGGTTGCTTTCGTGAGCTTCGCGATCTTGTCGCCCAGCCCCTTGGATTCGTTTTCGGACACGTCGGATGGTGGTGTATAGGGTATGTCGGGAGATGCCCGTGGCCTCCGCGAAGGAGTCCAGGGTGTGCCCCTCTTCAAAGTATATGGCAAACACTTCGGCATCGAACCACGGGAGGTCGGCGAGCTGCTGCTCGATGTGGGTGAGGAGTTCATCGCGGTGGGCCGCTACCCCGTCCCCGTCCCACCAGTCTCGGATGTGGTGCGAGAACTTCCTCCGGCGCTCGATGTCCTTCCTCCACTTGTAATGGTACCGGGACGTCTTGGAGTTGTAGTTGTTGACCATCACCCGCAAGGCCCAGTATTTCATCTGCCCCCTTTCGAGGAGGCCGTCGAGGGTTTCCTGTTTGGTCTGGTAGAGTTGAAGGATGACCTCGTGGAGCAGGTCCGGCCCATCGCGTCCGGCTATCCTTTCGGCAGCCTGGAGGAGGTCGGAGTAGTTCCGCTCGAGGTATCGGTCCAGCGTCATAGTCCGCAGTGGCCGGAGTCGCACTCCGAGAAGTCATTAAAATCTAACTGCCCTTGCAACTCAAAGCCTCTAATTCTGGCGTAGGTCACATCATCTCTCCATGTGCCTTGCAGTCTGCCGTTAACTCTTCCCCTACCGTCAAGACTGATGCCCTTCTCTTGCCTACGCCTTTCCAGCGTGGCCTTGTTCTCTTCTTCCATCCTAACAAACCAGTCAAATTTTTTCGGATGGGTTTCAGCCATTAGGCGTAGCAGCATGGGGTTCCGGTGGAAGCATCCAATGCAGTTGTTCCTTTCAGCAAAGCGCACGGGCTTGTCCTTCCAAAAATTCTGGACATCAATCTTCTTTACCCCGTCCTCAATCATGGGGAAGACTGGCTTTTGCCAAGGGAAAGCCGCCCACTTGTTGTTGCCGCTCTTAGCGTGTTTGCCCACAATACCGCGCTGCTCAAGAAGGCCTTGGTCATTGCAACGCTCAAGCATGTTTCTGGCCCTTTTTTCCTCACCTGACCGGAAGCCAATTTGCATTTCAACCGGCTCAGCTTCGGCAATGTTGCAGTGATTTCGCCACCACAAAAACATGGGCTTGAGCTTCATATCGACCGTGCAAAATCTTTGCATCTTGTTGGGCAACCAACCGCCTCTGCCTTTAGCCACTTTGTCAAAGCTGTCTCCCACTACCCAATCAATGCGCTGGCCGAGATATTGCTCTAAGTCCAGCATGGTGTGGAGGATAGTGTCGTCTTCTGCCGTGGCGATGAACTCCCGCCCAATGCGATTACTGACCTCCCGGACCAGCCCCTTGTCTTTTGGGGTGCAGTTCCTGTCCTCAATGCAGACCAGAGCGAAGACCAAGAAATCCGAAGGATAGTTGGCGGCGATGTATGCGGAACTCTGTCCGCCCGATACTGATGTAACTGTTTTCATGTGTTTGTGGTTTAGAGTTTCCGCACGCGGCGGTTGTAGACTTCAATCAACGCCTCAAGCTCTTCCGAGCTGTACTTCCTCGTCTGGTTGGACATCTGCTCAATCTTCTCTGCGGTGCCCTCCCCGAAGTCGGCATCCAGCCGCCGGGCAAACTTGAACTGCTCCCCGGAGCGGAAGCCATTGCACCTCTTACACTGGGGAGCCACATTGACCAATCCCTCCTCGGGGTTGCACATCCACCGCGTCGAGAACTTCCCGCGGGATTGGAAGTGGCCGGCGTCTACCGTCTTCCAATGCGACTGCCTTCCGCAGGTGTAGCACTCGACGTAGCCTCTATGGTCGGCGCAGCTCTGCCGCACCCATTGGGAGAAGACCTTATCGAGGCGGGCGATGAGCTTCTTTCGGGTCACGCGAGTATTCCGAGGCACGACAGGAGGAGGATGACGATCCCGAAGACGCGCACCTGGTGCTCTTGGAAATACTCCACCCCGAGCTGGGCAAAGGAAAGGACCGCGATAGCCGCGAAGAGTCCGGTAGTCATTTGGGTTTGATTTGTCCGAGGGCCAACAGGTCACCCTCGGTCAGCAATATAGCCTTCCGCTTGGGTTGTCCAACTGACGACCGGGTGTGTGGATCATATTCCGGACGATGCTGACGCTCGAGAATCCTCTCCGCCCGCATCTCCTCCCACTTCCGGCAGCACTCCATGATCTCACCCAGCTTGAGCCGGCCGTACAGCTTGCCGAACTTGTCGCGCTTGATGCCCTCAAAGACGAGCTTGAACTCCTCCAGCTTGAAAGCGGGGAACTCTTCCATCAATGCCCTCGCCGTCTCCTTCATCTCCTCATCATCTTGGATGGTCTTGGTCGCATCGACGAACTTGATGAGCTTTCCGAGCTCGGCGAGGAACCATGCCCTGGTCGCTTGAGGGTGGAGGCGGAGGGCCCGCCGGATGTTTGTACCCTCCTCCCACGCATTTAGAGGGGTCAAATTTCGACTTTCTCCGCGAAGGAGGGCCGCACTACTATCCGTTATCGATAAAGTCCCTGAGGCCATCCGGAGTGAATCCAGAGGGGTTGAATCCTTTTCGTCTTGCATTGCTCTGTCTGTTTCTTTCGGTTGTGACCCATTGCCGGGCCTTGGGTTTCCATTTTGCGATTGGGGTGCTGCCTACCATCCAGCCGTTGGCCTCGTAGTAGTTGAAGAACGCCGGCCCCAAAGTAGGTGCCATATCCCCTGCCCCGATGTCGGTGAGGTACTCGATGACCTCCTCCTCTGTGGGTCTCTCCCACTCGCGCGCGCTATCTGTTCTCTTAGAAGTATTTGTTTCTATAAGTACATGAGACAATTCCGTCCCTTCGATGGGATGATTTGGTCCTTTCGAAGAGACCGTTTCGTCCCTTCGTAGAGACGAATCCGTCCCAAGGCAATACGTCCTCGTTCGATCGAATCCGTTCGCCTGTCTGTAGATGGCTCCAGCCTCCTCCAATTTCTTCAGGGCTCCCTTGATTTGGGGCACCGTGAGGAAGGGCAGATACTCCCCCATCTGCTTCATGGATTGGGTCATGCACGGGTCTTCTCCGGCGTGCGTGTTGCGCTCAATCCAGTATTTCAAATGGGCAAGGACGGCAGCGGCTGGGAGTCCATACCGCTGCGCGTCGTCACCGTCAATCCAGAATCTCATGGTGGAAACATACCGTCGGGATCCAACTTCCGCAAAGACTTGCGGCAATGCTCCAGCTCCCGCTTGAGTTTCTCCTTCTCCTTCCTGGTCGTTCCCTCGGCACAATAGGCCGTCAGAAGGTTCCGCCGGTGCTCACGGATGAACATAATCCGCGTCACCTTCTCGTCGTATGATAGGCTACTCATTGACGTACTCACAATGCTCCTTGCACTCCGGGCAAAGCCCCAAGTCCTCGGACTGTTCTACTGCGGGAGCGCCGCAGCACTCGCTCACTCTTCCATCCATTCGTTGAAGGCTTTCTCGTATTTCTTGGCCAGGGTGATGACGTCCTTCACCATCACTTCATGCGGAGTGTCGAACTGCTTGTGCGTGTACTGATTGGCCCACGCCATCCCCGCAATCTTGAAGCACATTCCGCGGATAATCTGCTTGTCCTTCTTCGGGTCTGTGGGACGCGGCTGGTATCCGCCCTGCTGCGGTGGGTTCTTGCTCACCTTCAGCTTCTTGCCCCAGCGCTCGTTGTTGGACAGCACCTCGTAGTAGACCTCATCGCCCACGCCATAGGGAGGGGTTTCGCTCTTGCTGTTGGCCTCTCCTACCGTTCCGTCATTGAAGGAAATCTCGAAGGTGTACATCGTGCCGTACTTGCCCTTCCAATCTCCCTTCCCTTGGATGGATTCAATCTGCGCTTGCACCATAGGTCTGGGGCTTGTAGAGGTCAATTTTGAGGCGCTCGCACACCGATCCAAACTCTCCCGTAGTGAAGAGCCCGGGGTCCTTCAGCTTGCGGTTCATTGTGGCGGCGTGCATCCCTAAGTGTTCGGCCAGCTCCTTCTGGGTGACCTTTTGGATTGCCATCTGTGCGACGATGGCGCGGTTCACGTCTGCGAACCATTCTCTGAATCTTGTCATGGTTTGAATGTTTGACGGGGTGAAGATACGGGAAATATTTGCAGATATGCAAACTGCGTGTATCTTTGGCAAAACAAAACACACAGACAGATGGACAATCTCATGGAACAAGTCGGGCAGCTCGAACAAGCCACCCACAACATCGGACGCTCGGAGGCCATCCGGGACGCCATGACCCTGGTCGGTGCCCACATCGATACCGTAGAGAACAAGATCACCGAACGCTGGGAGGAACTGAAGGAACTCCGCGAGCAGGGCCAAAGCATCTACGCCGAGGACGACAAGGTCATGCACGGCCTGAACGAGAGCCGCCGCGTCCTGTACTCCATCCACAAGCAACTCGTGAACCTATGATTGCATACAACGGCTACGAGTATTCGGGGTGGGATGCCATCCGCAACCATTGGAAGAAGGGTACCCACCCCCGGGACATCTCCCTCATCAGTGGCACCGGCTACGCGGGGAGCGCGATGCAGTACCATGTCGGGGACGGGTTCCTCATGTACCCGGATAAACCGTGGGCTATGCCCGGCCACGTCTGCTCCCTCAAGGAAGAAAAAGAAAGCACCCTACACACCGGCCGCAACGGTGGCAACTCTTGCTCAGGACTATGATGGAATTCTATGATATGATCCGCTCCCAATACGGGAGTATCGATGAGCTCTGCGTGAAGCTCGGAATCACGCGCAATCAATTCGACCGGCAGCTCCGCTCGGGGTCGAAGGTCTTCCTCAATGCCATCGCCGATGGGTGTCGCCTGTCGCGCCAGGAAGTGGCTTGGGAGTTCAAATACTGGAAGGAGAACCGATGAACCTCATGAAGGAACTACAGAAGCTCCCGCCCGACTCCCTCGAGATTGCCCTGACCCGGATGACGTGGGACGAGCTGGTGGGACTCATCCGCCCCATAGCCAGGAGGGACCGGGCAGAGTACACGGACAAGATCTACCGGATGTGCTGCGAGGAACTCAAGAACCGGAACCCCGCCGGATGGATGCGGGTCGAGGAGGAGCTATTGCGCCCCTCGTGGTTTGGTCGGTTCCTGAAGGTGCATTAGATTGCACCCATTGCATCTGTCATGTAAGGTCAATCTATTTTGGTTCAAGGGCCCCGCTAACGTGCGGGGCTTTTGTTTTATAGGGGCATAGCCCGAGCGCGGACCTTCTTCGTCCTGAGCTCCAGGTCCAAGACATAACACCCCAAAGGCTTCGGTGGGGCTCCCCGCATAACGTGCCAGCCCTTCGTGCCGTCCCCGTACTCTTCCTTGTAGGTTGGGGTACGGACATGGAGCACCTCCTTGAGGATCGGCCGGTGGTTACCCGACAGGCTCTCGCACATGTGGGTCATGGTGTAGGACTCGTGGACGTGGCCGCTCCAGTAGCAGTCCGCCCCATGCACGGAAGCCATAGCGCGCTGGTTCTGGATGACTCCCTTCGTGACCGGACCCCCACCCCCGGAGCCGTGGAAGTATTTCATCTTGTAGCTCATCCCGTTACCGTGCTCGGTACGGAAGGACCACACAATCCATCCCCCATAACCCCCGAGGACAATCTCCGCACCGTAGCCGTTGAGCCCTTCGACCCACCGCCCGAGGATGTCTGTCTCGCAGTTCTTCAAGATGGACGTCTCGTGGTTGCCATATCCTACCAGCCGGATGTGGTCCTTGTATGGCAGGAACCACTCTATCCCGGTCCCGACCAGGTCGTCGAGATAGGTCGAGGTGTTATGTTCCTCCCGGATGTCGGACTTCATCCTCCGCCCATCATACCGGCCCTGCATGGCGCAGAACGTATCGCCGTTGAGGAAGATGTCCAGACCCTCCCGCACCGCGTAGTCCAAGTCTCTTTTGAGCCGATCCCGGTCGCACTTGGGATTGTCCCAATGGAGGTCGGACATCAGAAGGCACCGGTAGTGGTCCCCCGGCTCATAGTCCATATGATAGACTTGGACGGGAGTCACTTCTCGAACATGCTTGCGGTGACGGGAATGACGGAAATGCCGGCAAGCGCGACGGCCTCCCAGCATATCCCGTGGACGAGGATGACATCAGCAGCAGTAAGAGCGAGCACACCCCCCACGGTTCGCTTTGCAGACCACCGCCGGAGGTCGCCCTTCGTCTTGAATGCTTCGGTGATGTCCAGCCCCTTCAAGAGCTGGGCCCACTTCATTTCTTGAGGCGGTCGGGGACCAGGGCGTTGACGATCTTGTCGAGGATGCCGAATACCTCCCGCGGCTTATCGGACGGGACGAGGTTGACGACGACCTTGAGGAAGGCCATGAGCGCAAGGACAAGCTCCCACGCGTGGTCGAGGACCCATGAGCTGTCGGAGACTTGGAGGAGAATGGTGCTAATCATCACCCCTTAATATAACCACAGGCAGTTCTCGGCCTTGGTCGGGTCCATATCGACATGGACGAAGGTGTCCGCGCAGCCGATGCGGGTGAACCCCACCGCGGTGAGAGCAGCCACGACGAGGTATCTCCGGTTGCTTGTGGTGGCCCGGATGTCGGCTGCCCACCCCGTAAGATGGGAGGAGGTTTCCTTGCCTCCTACGGCGCGGTTGTGGGCCTCTGTCCGGAAGCCGGAGTTGATGACGAAAGGAACCCCAGCGAGGTCGCGGGCGTCGTCGAGTAGGTCTAAAAACTCTTGGTGCATAAACGCCCCGGATCCCGGCAGGTCGGGGCTGTCGAACTCGTCGAGGGTGAAGTACCTCATCGGATTCCCTTCTCGGCGAGGAGGAGCTTAATTTCTTGGACGCTGGTGAGCAGCTCGGTAAGCAGCTTCTTGACCTCTCCCTCGGTCTTCTCTAAGGCTACGACGCGGCTCTTGAGCTTCCCCACCTCTTGGGTGAGTTTCACGTACACCCCGATGATGGAGGCGGCCAGCGTAATGAGTTCAAAGGTCGAGAGGTTGTCCATACCCTGAGATATACGGACCCCTCTTACAATGGGTCGTCAGGGAACCACCCCGCGGCCTCGGCTTCGACTTGCGTCAATTGCTCGGAGGTGGACGGGATTAACTGCCCGAACGGAACCGTCCCGCCGCGGTTGGCATCGATGAACATCACCAGCCCATCCTTCTCCGCTTGCGGCACTTCGGGGAGCAGGGCGAGGAGGTCGGTGAGGTCCACGTCGGGGTGGATTTTGACCTGCTCGGTGGTGTCCCCTACGATAGCCACTTCTGCCGTGTCGGGGTGGGTGATGCGTGGGTAGTAGAACTGGGTGACGTCATTGGGCGACTGCACCGACAGGGGACGCCGGAGGCGCCACACTTCGCGGTCGATGGCTTCGGCGCGTTCTGCTGAGGTCATGCCGAGCTGTGGCTCGACGGGGAGGTATACGGTAGCCATTAGCTGTAGATGCTGAAGTAGGTGTTAATGTCAGACTCGATGCCGGTGCGGTTGCTGGATTGGTCATCCAAGTAAACAATCACTTCTTGGAAGGTGCCCAAACAGAATTGGCTGGTCAAATCATGGCGGAATCCAATACAATTGGTTCCGCTGGGAGTGACTCCGGTCACTTGCGTGCTTGATATGCCTGTTTCTTGTGCGCCATCTTGATACAAAACAACTTCATCTACGCCGCCGCTTTGTGTGCTACCGTCCCATGTTGCAAAATGTAAAAGCTGACCGCTTAAATCAGCATTAGTGAACCTGATGATTTCGTTTGCGGTTTCGTTTGTGGACATACTGATTTGCTTGTATGCACTGCCCGGGCTCATTAACTGCCGTTGCACCTTGTGAAACGCCAATAAATTTTGAACGTCCGCCGCGCCTCCTCTTTGTGGCACGTTACGCACCTGAATTACAGTCGAAGCGCCCGTGGCCGTGCGAAGGTTGGTGGAGCAGTTTAGGCCATCGTCGGTGCCATCAAAGTCAATCGCAGGCTTCCCGTTCTCGGTGACCACAGCGGTCCCGTTGTAAATCTGAGGCTGTGAGCCTGCCGTACCCTGCGAGGCGTGGTTGCCATTAGTGCTTTGATCCCACCATTGGGACACGTAGCCATTGGCAGACCCACAGAAAGAGGCGATGCCTGCCGTGTCCAGGTCTCCGTTCTCATCAAACCCGAACCGCTGCTCTTCGTCGTCGGAGTCCCTGCGGACCGTCATTGAGATGACCGCGGTGTTGGCAAGCTGACGGACCGAATACGCTGCCGCTGCCCCTGAATACGTGGCGAGAAGGCCAGAGGTCGGGGTGTCCGTGGGTTGGTAGATGAGGTAGTCGGAGTTGATGTTGGTCTCGATGCCGGTGCGGTTGCTGGACTGGCTTGTCTGCCAGACAATCCATTCTTGAAATATGGTATTGTTAAAGCCGGCGCTATTCGCATAACCGGCAACTTTATAGAAGGGTGTTTGGTCTGTGCTGTCCCACTCGTGTTTGACAGACATCAGACCTTGACTGGACAATGCAGTATATATGTCGCCCTGAGTTGCTGAAGTTATCTCCGTTCCATTACCATAATAGGCCATGTTAATCCAACCGGCATGAGGCACGCCCGTTCCGCCACTATTTGCATAGGCAAAATATTTGTTATTGGTTGTAGTGACTAACATTGTCAAACCCGTAACCTTAGCAACGCCAAAAAACCAAGCCTCTTGGTTATCTATCGGATTCAAAGTCGTTTCAAACCCATTTACATCTGCTTTCAACGCCGGCTTCCCGTTCTCAGTAATCACCGCCGTCCCGTTGTAGATCTGCGGCTGGCTTGCGTTCGTGCTTTGGCTCGCGTCGTTTGAGCCTGCTTGGTCGTACCACGTGACCACGTAACCGTTGGCACTTCCGCAATGTGAGGCGATAGCTGCCGTATCCAAATCCCCGTTGGAGTCGTACCCGATGTCCGTCTCCGTATCGCCTGAGTCCTCACGGATGCGCATGAGGTTGGTTGCACCCGATGCAATGCGCCGCACGGAGTACCCCGCAGCCGCGCCCGTGTAGGTGTCCAAAAGGAACGCCGCCCCACTCGGTAGGGTCAGGCCCAAAATACTCGCAATGTTGGCCTTCAGGACAGCATCCACAGCCGCCACGTCCGCGATGGCGACGCCGCTTATCTTACTGAGTTCAGCCAATTTCGATGAAGTCCTGAGAGGGTGAGAAGAAGACCTTGTTGTCGGCCAGACAATATCCAGCCACGCGCACGAACTGCCCCGTAGTGGAGGGCTGGGTGCCTGTCACCTGTCCCGCTGTAGCGGAGACATACAAGACATCCCCCGCCGTGCCGGGATCGTGGGACAGATACCCCACCCCATGAACCAACAGACCATTGGTAGTCGGAGACGTTCCGAGTGCCATCCCAAGAAGTCCTTCGGTGGTCGTCTGGGCGTCAGCGTCGACAGCGACCCAAGCGCCCGAGGCGTGGGTGTACACCTGCCCTGCTACCAAAGTCCCCGTTCCAAATTTCACGATGGTGCCCTCGGCCTCCCCTGCGGCGTCTACCGCGGTCGTCTGGGTGACCACCTCGAGCTCGGTTCCGTCTACGTTTCCGGTCAGGTCTCCAG
>Ga0213859_10000741_pt1 | contig 14752 bp, 13 predicted proteins | sample PICome_2_FD_160133 | JGI IMG/M metagenome (GOLD analysis project Ga0213859, IMG submission 160133) | Coastal seawater microbial communities near Pivers Island, North Carolina, United States - PICO304 | ecosystem: Environmental > Aquatic > Marine > Coastal | place: USA: North Carolina... | reverse complement strand
CGCGCCGCGCTTGACCCGAGGGTCCCCGATCCGTAGGTTCCATCCTGACCGAGGCCGTTCCCGCACAGGCGGCCCCGTCCAACCACCGCACTGCTCCGCGCGACCCGCCCCGATCCGGGGCCGGGCGACGGGCCACATCACCAAGGGCACACCATGACGCGCCGCAAGGTCACCATGCTCGAGGCGTTCCAGGATTCCGCGAGGACTTCCCAGGACCGCCGCGACGCCGCGCTTTCGAGGAACGAAGAGGCCGCGGGGGCACCCGCCCGCGCCCCCGGGGAGCCGATCGCCCCGTCCGAAACCAGGACTCCAACGCCCGCCCCGAGCGTGCACGACGGCCCGGCCATCGTCCCCGTGGGCGAGGCCTCCCGTGGCAACAAGACCGAGCAGCCCGACCCCAAGGGCGCCGCCGCCAAGAAGGTCAAGAAGAGCGCCGACGAGACCGGGCTGGCCCTGCCCTTCAGCGGATTCGGGTTCGCCGCGCTCCAGGTCCTGCTCCTGGTCGGAGCGTTCCTGCTCGGGCGTCAATTCGAGCAGCACGGCTTCGGGCTGATGCCGGGCGCAGGGGCTGAGGCGTCCGACTCCGGCGGGCTCCAGGCAGCCAGCTTCGGTGCCCCGGGCAGGGCGATCGCCTCCCGCCAGGATCGGGCCGGGCTGGAGGTCACTCCTTCATCCGAGGCGCTCGCTGCGGCGGGCGGCGTGGACCCGCAGGGGGCCGAGGTGAAGGACGAGGTGCAGGAGGCGATGGCGGATCCGGATACGGCGTTCGATCGGGCCTTCTGGGACCCCGCGATGCGCTTCACGGTGCTGGCGATCAACTACAGCAGGAACCCCGCCAACGAGGCGCTGGCCTGGGAGACGTACGACCTGCTGATGGGGCTCGGGTTCCCCGTGGTGAAGCCCCAGAGCCGCGGGATGCGGATCTTCCTGCACGTCGGCGCAGCCGCCTCCATCGACGAGCTCGCCGACCTGCGCGATCAGCTGCAGAACCTCCGGGTGGGGCCGCGTCAGACGCCGGACTTCCGCACGGCGTACGTGGTCAACATCAACCGCGAAGGCGAGTGAGCCTGGGCCGGGCGCCCGCCCGGCGAGGCGTTCCCTCCCTCCCCTCCCAGGGGCGGGGCAGCCCCCCCGTGGGGGCCGGCGCGGGGGCGGAGCTCCCGGGTGACCGTGGGATCGCGCCGTGTCCGTGCGCGCAGTCGTCGCATTCCCCCGCGCAGCGGCCCTCCTGGTGCCCCGAGCGGGGGGGACGGGACAGATTTTGGGCCGGACAGGTGGTTGCCCGTCCCGCAGTTCGAGTACCTTCTTCGCCCCTCATTCGAACCTGAGGAAGCCAATCATGTCGATCCACCCCAGCCTTCGCGGTGTCAACACCCTCGTCGGTGAGCGCAGCGTGTTCACTCGCAAAGAGCGTCTGCTCAAACTGATGGAAGAGGGCCGTGTCTCCGACACGGACTCCGCGTACGGACTCCCCAAGGTCCGCACGAAGTTCAAGATCAAGTCGACGAAGAAGAAGAAGAAGGAAGACTGAGTCTTCCGGCCGGCGGCGACGCCAGCGCTCTTCATCTCGTCTCGCCCCGGCGCGCGCCGCGGCCCGCCCGCGGTTCATGGGGGCACTTCGAAGCCGATTCTCCTCGCGGGGGACTCGGCTTTGCGCGTTGCACCCCCTCTCGCGAGCCTCCCTACCCCATGAGTCCCAAGCCCGCACACGCCGCCGCTCCTGTGATGGAGGTCTTCGCCTCCTTCCAGGGCGAAGGGCTGTACGTGGGGCAGCCGCAGGTCTTCCTGCGCCTCGCTGGCTGCCCGCTCCGGTGCCGGTGGTGCGACACGCCGGGCTCATGGGCCACGCGGATGGACGGGCAAGCGCGCATCGAGACCCCCGAGGGGACGGTCCGCGAGGGCCGGGTCGCGTCGCCCTTCCAGGCGGCGCTCTGGGTCGCGGGCGTGGAGCCCGGGGAGCCGCGGACGGTCAGCTTGACCGGTGGCGAGCCGCTGATGTGGCCCGAGTTCATCCTCGGGCTCCGGTCCATGGTCGCCCCGCGCCGCCTGCACCTCGAGACCGCCGGGGCGCATCCCGAAGCCCTCGCGCGCGTCGTCGAACGGGTGGACCACGTGAGCCTGGACCTCAAGCTGCCCGCGGACATGGGCGACCCCGTCGAGCTCTCGGCGGGGGAGGGCGAACCGACCCCCATCGACGAGGCCGCGCCGGTCACGGCGGAGGACTGGCGCATGGCGCGCCGCCGCTGCCTCGACCTCCTCCAGGACCGTGACGCCTGCGCCAAGGTGGTGGTCACCGCCGACCGCGACCCCCGCGACTACGACGAGCTCTTCGAGGACGTCGCGCGGCGGGCCGCTGATCTCCCCGTCTTCATCGCCCCCGTGACGCCCATGGGGGAGTGTGCGGCCCCGTCCTTCGACCACCTCGTCGAGGTCGTCGAGCACGCCCGCGAGCTGGACCTCGACGTCCGCGTCCTCCCCCAGGTCCACCGGGCCATGGGAATTGCCTGAGCGGCCACGCCCGATCCGACCCATGAACGATCCCATCGAAGTCGACCCGCCCGCGGACCCCGAGTCGGCCGGGCCCGAGCCCAGGTCCGGCGCTGCACGGGCCTCCGTCCCGCTGCCGCGGGTCGCCCTCGTGGGCCGTCCGAACGTCGGCAAGTCCACCCTCCTGAACCGGCTCTGCGGGAGCCGGGTGGCGATCGTGGAGCCCACCGCCGGGGTGACGCGCGATCGGATCGCGGTCCCCGCCCGGCTGAGCACGCGGGATGGCGAACGCTGGGTCGAGGTGATCGACACCGGCGGGCTGGGCATCGTGGACCGGGACGACCTCGGACCCCACGTCGAGGCGCAGGTGGACACGGCCCTCAAGGGCGCTGACCTGGTGCTGTTCCTCGTGGACGTGCGGGACGGACTCACCCCGCCGGACAAGCAGGTGGCGAGGCTCCTGCGCGGCGCCGACGTTCCGGTCCAGCTGGTGATCAACAAGGCGGAGGGCGGAGGCTTCGAGTGGGAGGCCGAGTCGTTCCACGCCCTCGGCGTCGGCGGCGACCCCATCGTCATCAGCGCGCAGAACGGCGAGGGCATCGGAGAGCTCCGTCAGTGCATGGCGGATCACCTCCCGGGCGCACCCGAGGAGAAGCCCTCCGACAACCCGCTCATGAAGATCGCGGTGGTGGGGCGCCGGAACGCTGGCAAGTCCACCCTTGTGAACCACCTCGCCGGCGAGGAGCGGATGATCGTCTCCGAGATCGAAGGGACGACCCGCGACGCGGTCGACGTGGTGTTCGAGCGGGACGGCGAGACCTTCACGGTCATCGACACCGCCGGCATCCGCAAGCGCTCGAAGCTCGAGGACGCCATCGAGTTCTACTCGGACGCCCGGAGCCTCAAGACCATCCGGCGCGCGGACGTGGTGATCCTGCTCTTCGACGTGACGCGCAAGCTGTCGTCCATCGAGAAGAACCTCGCCCGCTACGCCATCGACCGGTACAAGCCGACGATCCTCGCGGCGAACAAGTGGGACCTCGTGGAGGGGCAGACCCCCGAGGCGTTCCGCGAGTACCTCGACGCTCAGGTCCCCGGCCTCGGCTTCGCGCCGATCGTGTTCCTCTCGGCCAAGGAGGGGTTGCGGGCGGACGACCTGATCGACGTGGCCCGTGACCTCTTCGAGCAGGGCCAGCAGCGCGTGAGCACGGGGGACCTCAACCAGGTGCTGGAGCGTGCGCTGGAGGCGCGCCAGCCGAGCTCCAAGGGCTACCGGGCCAGGGTCAAGTACGCCACCCAGGCGGAGGAGTCGCAGCCCACGTTCGTGCTATTCGTCAACGACAAGCGGCACATCGGGAAGGACTGGCTACGCTACCTCACCAACCGGCTCCGGGAGGAGCTGCCGTTCCACGAGGTGCCCCTGCGCATCGTGCTCAAGGACCCCAAGACGCTCTCGGAAGAGGCCGCGCAAGAATGAAGATCCCCTCGCTCGTCTCGGTTCTCCTTCTGCTCCTCGCGCCTGGCTACTCCGCCTGCGTCACCGTCAACCAGGAGTTCCCTGCGGAGCGGACGATCTCGGCGCGGACCGAGTTCGAGCTGTGGCAGGCCCTGCGCATCGCGGTGGACATGAGCGACTACCCGGTGGGGGGGGGCGCCGACTCCGGGAAGCGTGAGATCATCAGCGGCTGGAAGCTCGACCTCGCGCCGTACAAGGGCAAGGGGTTTCGGACCCGGGTGCTGGCCAGCTACCAGCCCTCCAAGGACTCCACGTCGCCGGAACCGCTCAAGGCGTTCGACGTGACGATCAGAGTGGAGAAGGACACCAACGAGTCGTACCGCTCCCTCGATCCCTCCTACGCGGACTGGAAGGCGGCCCCGGACGATCTGGGCACCGCGAAGACCATCATGCAGCGGGTCGAGTCGCTGCTGGGCACCGGCGAGATCTAGTCCAGCTGGAGCCGGGTGCCCGCCCCAGGGGCGTCCCGAGACGAGAGCGCGCGCGGAAGTGGACGGCGCCGAGCCATTGGGCTGAACACGGCGGGCGCTGACGGTCGATTGGCTCCCTGTGAAGCTCTCATTCGTGGACCTGTCGCGCACCATCGCTCCCCCGGCCGGGCGGCCCCCCGCCATCTCCCTCATCCGCGAAGCGACGCGGTCCGGGCTGGAGGCCAGGGGGATTCATGGCGCGCCGCCCGCCGAGGCGCAGCTGACCCTCGTGGACGTGCTGGACGACGGGACCGATCCGGACCCCGATGGCCAGCGGCTCGCGGAGCTCGACGCCTGCCAAGGACCACTCATTGTCCGGGTCCACGCCTGCCCGGGAGCTCACGAGCCGTCCGCCGGACTCGCGGGCCTCCTCGACCGCGCGGACGGGGTCCTCCTCGCGACCCGCTCGCACCTCGTCCGCCTCGGCAGCGCGGGCCTCCTGGAGGCGTCGCGCACCGACCTCATCGCGCCGGTGGCACCGGAGCTCTCCCCATCACCCGAGGCGGCGCAGGGCTCCGGTGTCCTCGTGCTGGGGGAGCAGCTTCCCCAGCCCCTCGATCAGGCCGTGGCAGGGCTGGCCCTGGGCTGCTCGCAGCTCGGGCCCGACGCCCAGGATGCTGGGTCGGGGATGCGGCTGCAGCGGCTCGTCGAGAAGCCCGCCATGGTGGTGCTGACCGAGATCGAACTCGCCGAGGACGGCGTCATCGCCGCGGTCTGCGGGCAGCTCGGTCGGCCGTTGGTCGCTCCCGGGGGCGTGGACCTCGCCTCTCAAGCCCACTGCTTCGCGGTGGGCGCGTCGGCCTCGAGGACGGAATGGGCCGAGGCCCTCGTCGCCGCCCGGGGCGCCGTCCTGTCCGCGAGCCCCTCACCCTCGACCGGGTCGGGCCTGATGGACCGCCTCGCGCGGATACTCTCACGCGCCACTCGTCGGCCGGATTGCCCCCGCACCTCGGCCGCCTGACCGCGGCCCCGGGGTTATTCTTCGATCCCCACCCCATCCTCCCCTTGACCGATCCCCACCACACCGCGTTCGCGTCCCTGCGGACCCTGCTCGTTCGGGTGGAGCCGACCGTGGACTTCCCCGACGGCCTGGGCGGGGACGTGGTTCAGCGCGTGACGCTGACCGGAGGTTTGGAGGGAGGACTCGGCTTCGAGGCGGGCGCGCTGGGTCGCTCCCACGGGCTGATCGAGCGAATCGGAGAGCTGCTCAGCGAGCTCGCCCCCGAGGCGATCTCGCTCCCGGCAAGCGCCGAGGGCGACGACGACCAGCGGGCGCTCGTGGCCGCCGCGATCGCGGCATGCAGCCTGCACGACGTGCAGGTCTCGGTGGGGGGGCGCGCTCCGCTCTCGGCCGCTGCCGCCTACCGCGCCGAGCGGGAGGCCGCGCGGGCTCGCACGGGCGAGGACCGACGGACCGTGACCGCGGTCATCTCCGCCTGGAACAAGCGCGAGGACGTGCGGGCCAACCTGCTCGGGATCCGTGCGCAGACCCGTCCCTTCGACGACGTGGTCGTGGTGGACAACCACTCCAGCGACGGCACGCCCGAGATGATCCGGGACGAGTTCCCCGAGGTCCGGCTCGTGGTGATGCCGAACAGCGCGTACGGCGCGTGCGAGACGTTCAACGTCGGCTTCGCCACGGCCCTCACGGAGTACATCGCGATCCTCGACGACGACGTGGTGCTCACCCCCTGGTGGCTCGAGCGGTCCCTCGCGCGCATGGCCCAGGAGCCCGAGACCACGGCCGTGGTCTCCACCAAGGTCGTGGAGCCTGGCATGCCCGACAGCTTCCGCGACGCCGAGGCGCTCAACCGCGAGCGCTACATGAGCACCTTCCGCGGCTGCGCGAGCCTGGCCCGCAAGGAGGCCATCGACAAGGCCGGCGGCTACGACGAGCGGCTGTTCATCTATGGCAACGAGCGGGACCTGACCTGCCGCCTGCTCAACCTCGGCTATCGCGTGCTCCAGTACCCCGGCGCGGAGACCTTCCACCGCACGCCCTTCGGCCTGCAGATGGGCAAGCGGAGCCTGTTCTATCACGCCCGCAACGCCTGGCTCGGGATGCTCAAGTACGCCCCGGCGAAGGACCTCGCGCGCATGCCGTTCCTGGTCCTCACCAAGGTCCTGCTGCGGGGCCGCAAGGCGGAGGAGGCCGGCGAGGTCACGGACGCGGTGGGGACCATCGGCGTGGGGAAGTCCCTGCGAGAAACCGACGGGGCGTGGTGGATCGTGACGCGCGCGCTCTTCAGCGTGCTGTACAACGTGCCGTACTGCCTCAAGCACCGCGAGCCCGTCCAGGCGCCGGACTTCGAGCTGCCGCTGCAGTAGCACCGCGACCCTTCTTCCCGCCTGCACGATGGCCGAGCCCAACCACAGCTCCGAGGGAGCCGCCCCGCCGCTGGGGCCGATCTCCGCGGTGGTCGTGAACTACCAGGGGGAGGCGTACCTCGAGGCGTGCATCCGCTCGATCCAGGCGCAGTCGCTGCCGGTGGCGGAGCTCATCGTCGTGGAGAACGCGAGCACGGACGGCAGCCTCAACCTGCTGAACACCCACTTCCGGGACGTGGAGATCCTCCGGATGGTGGAGAACGTCGGCGCCTGCACCGCCCGGAACGTCGGCATGCGCGCGGCGAAGTACCGGTGGGTGCTCCTGGTGGACAACGACGTGGTCATGGCCGAGGACACCCTCGAGCACCTGGCACAGGCGGTCTCGACCGAGCAGGGGGCGGTGATGGCCCAGCCCCGGAGCCTGTTCAAGGCCGACCCGACCCGGGTGCACTACGACGGCGGGGACTTCCACTACGCCGGGCTGATCAGCCTCCACAACTTCGGCGAGGAGGTCGGCGCCCTCGACTCGCCGCCGGTGGAGGACATCGACGTCGCCATCTCGCTCTGCCTGCTGGTGGACAAGAAGGCGGCCATCGAGGTCGGCGGGTTCGACGAGTCGTTCTTCATCCTCTTCGAGGACCTCGACCTCTCGCATCGGCTGCGGCTCGCAGGGCACCGGATCCTCAAGGTGAACTCCGCCGCGGTGCTCCACGACGCGGGGACCGCCGGCATCAGCTTCCGCGAGGGCACCGATTACCCGGGCCGGCGCGTGTTCTTCCACTCGCGGAACCGCTGGCTGTACATGGCCAAGTGCCACCGCCTCTGGACGCTGCTCCTGAGCCTTCCGGGGCTCCTCGTCTACGAGGCGGCGTGGGTCCTCTTCTCCGCGAAGCAGGGCCACCTCGGGGCCTGGTGGCGAGGCAAGGTGGCGTTCTTCAAGCGGTTCCCCGAGGTCCTCAGGCGCCGTCGTCAGATCCAGCGCGGCCGCAAGGTCGGCGATCGCGACCTGCTCGTCGGGGGGCCATTGACCCTCAGCCCGAACCTCTCCTCATCGGGGGGGCTGGGGCTCAGGTTGCTGGACGGTGCGCTCCGCGCGTGGTGGGGGCTCTGCCGCTGGTTCGTGGTGTGAGGGAGTCCATGGGGTGTACCGCTCGGCGTGCTGTCTCCGTGGATCGGCGCCCCTTCCGTAGGTGGCCTCACCAAGGTGAGGTAGGGCCGAGCTGAGCCATGCGCGTCCTCCTCGCCACCCACCTCTACCCGCCGCGCCACACCGCCGGCGTGGAGGTCTTCGCCTCCGTCACGGCGGCCCACGTGGCGGACGCCGGGCACGAGGTGGTCGTGGTCACCACCGAGAAGGACATCGCGCTGCCCGACCTCTCGACCCGGGAGCGGGAGCACGGTGGGCTGCGGGTCATCGAGCTCATCAACAACCTCTTCGCGACCGACTTCGAGGAGACCTGGCGGCGCACGGCCATCGACCGTGTCCTCGCCGGCGTCCTCGATGAGGTCCGCCCGGACGTGGTGCACGTCCACCACCTGCTCTACCTGTCCGCCGGGCTGCTCGACCTCTGCAGCGAGCGGGGCATCCCGGTGGTCATGACGATCCACGACTTCTGGCTGGGCTGCGCCCGCTTCGGCCAGCTCCTCCACCCCGACGGGTCGCGCTGCGACCACGTGAACAAGGCTCGCTGCGGGACGTGCCTGCCGAGCTTCAAGTGGAAGCAGACCGACCTCGAGCGCCGGGTGGCGCGGGGGATCTCCGCGGTCAGGAGCGCCACCGGACTGGACGTCTCCGGCGCGGCCCGGCGGCTGGCCGGCGGCGGGGCTTCCGGGCGGGGTGGGGGATGGACCCCCCCGTCGGCGGAGGAGGCGCTTCGCTTCGAGCAGGGGGTCGGCCGCCGGCTCGCAGACCTCGTGCCCACCGTCCGCCGCTGCGTGGACCGGGTGCTCCTCCCGGCCCGCTTCATGGTCCCCTGGTTCGAGGAGCTGGGGCTCGACCGTGCGCGGCTTCACGTGGAGACCACCGGCGTCGACTGGGAGGGGGCCGCCCGCCATCCCCGGGTCGAGCGCGCCCCCGGGGCACCGGTCCGGGTGCTCTTCCTGGGGTCCCTCGTCCCCCACAAGGCGCCGCACCTCCTGCTGGAGGCCTGGGCGAAGCTCCCGGAGGCGATCCGCGCGGCCGCGAGGCTGCGGATCCTGGGGCCCGACCAGCATCAGCCCGGCTATGTGGAGGCCCTGCGGAGCACAGCGAGGCCCATGGGCGTCACCGTGGGCGGGGCGCTGGGCCGCGAGGAGGTGCGCGAGGAGATGGCTCGCACCGACCTCCTGGTGACCCCCAGCCAGTGGACCGAGATCCGTCCGCTCGTGATGCTCGAGGCCTTCGCGGCGGGAGCCAGGGTGGTCGCGACGGACCTCGGGGGCATGGCGGAGCTGGTGGCGGACGGCCTCCCCGGGTCCCTCTTCCCCGAGGGGGAGGTGGGGGGCCTCCGGACAGCCCTCGAGGCCGAGATCCAGACCGCCCTTGGTGAAGGGGAGTCAGGGGGGGCCGCGCGCGGCCCGTCGCCTCGATTCCGGCCCTGGTCGGAGGTCAGCTCGGCCCTGATCGAACACTACGACCGGGCGGTCCGAGGAGATCGGGCTCCGATCGGATAGGCTCCGGCCATGGCATCGACGTGGACGATCTCGCGCCGCCAGGGGCGCTGCGCGGAGACCGAGCGTGAGTTCGAGGAGGGGGAGCGACACATCTCGCTCCTGACCGTCATCGAAGGCACGCTCCAGCGCGCGGACCTCTCGGTCGGGGCCTGGGAGGCCCTCCAGGCCAGGGTCGAGGCGGGCGAGGCCCCCTCGCCGCTCTTCCACTGGTTCACGCGCCATCACGTCGAGCGGAAGAAGACCGTCCAGCTGGACCTCGAGTCCCTCGACCGCCTCTTCCTCGAGCTCGAGGGGCGGGAGGAGCTCCAGGTCCGGGAGCTGCGCTACGTGCTCTGCCTGCTCCTGATGCGCAAGCGCCGGGTGAAGGTGGAGAAGGTGCTTCGAGAGGGGGACGAGGAGGCCTTCATCGTCAAGCGCCCCCGGGACGACCGCCGCTACAAGGTCTTCGTCTACGACTTCGAGGCCGACCGCCTCGACGAGGTCCGTGCCCAGCTCCAGGCGGTCTTCGACGGCGCCGAGGGGCCCCACGGGCTCCGGCTCGGGCTGGAGGACGGGGACCTCGACGGGGACCTCGACGAAGCCGATGGGGGCGAGGTCCCCGCGGACGCGGCGAGCACGGACGGATCCGACGTCGACGCCGAGGGGCCTGAGGGCGCCGAGGCCAAGGGCGACGCGCCCGTCGAGGCCTAGGGCGGACCCGCTCCTGCTGGGCCCCTACGGGGCCCGTGTTCGCGACGGCTCCGGCGGACCGAGAGGATGGGCGCGCGCGGCCTCCGGGCCGTGGAGCTCGGGCTGAGCCGCGGCGGCGAGGTCCCTCCCCGGGTCGGGCTGCGGAGCCCCGATCAGTGCTGGAGGGCGGTCCGCGCTGGAGGAAGAGAGGGCCCCATGCCCGGCCCCCTCGCCCGGCTCCGGGCGGGCGGTGGCACGGAGTGGCAAGGAGGACGTCGAGGCGCGCGGGGGACGTGAGGTCCGACGGGCGAGCCCCGTCACTTGTGGTGTCGGCGCGCGCCGCGGCACTACATCTAGCGTTGGTAGGGGGTCACGGGCATTAAGAACACATCATGTTGTGCCCTCTGGCGCCCGCGCCGCTCCGGGCGTAAGTGGTTGATTGACAGCCGATTAGAAACTTCTCGACTTTGAGGAGTGGGCGCCTTGTGTGGAGCTTGGTGGCACTGCAAGCTACCCGGGTGGCAAGGAATGGCACAGAAAGGCAGCGACTGGCAGTGGGGGTCATCCGATGACGCCCGCCCGCCGCAAGCGCTTTCTCGGTCCGTCCGAGCACACGGTCGACAAGAAGGGGCGCATGTCCTTCGCGAAGCGTTTCCAGGACGCCCTCGACCGCGACGAGGAGAACCGTCCCTACGGCGTCATGTGCCTCGAGCCCTCCCACGGCCGCTGCATCTGGGTCTTCAACGATGAGGGCTTCGATCGGGAGATGGAGGGGTTCGGCACCGGCGCCTTCGCCGCCGAGGGCGCGGCGGACCTCGACAGCCAGCGGGACTTCTTCGAGTTCGTCGCCGAGTTCACCCTCGACACCTCCGGCCGCCTCGTGCTGCCGGCCCGCTTTCGGGAGATCGCCGGGATCGAGGACGAGGTGGTGGCCGTCGGCATGCGCAGCCGCGCCGAGATCTGGTCCAAGGACCGCTGGGACGACCGCCACCGCGGTTCGAAGTCTCCGCTCCACCGCGCCGGCGGCCCGGAGGTCGAGGCGTGAGCTCCATCCAGTCCTCCGAGGGCGGGCCCGTCCCCCCGCTCCGCTGTCTCCAGCTCGACGTGCGCTCTGCGATGACGGACCCCACAAGTGACGGACACGTGCACATCCCCGTGCTGGCCCAGGAAGTCGAGCGTCTGCTGGGGGGTAGACGCGATCAAGACTCCCTCTGCGGCCTGCTGGTGGATGCGACGCTGGGTGCCGGGGGGCACTCAGCACTCCTGCTCGAGCGCTTCCCGCGCCTTCGCCTCCTAGGGGTGGACCAGGATCCCGAGATCCTGTCCATCGCGCGGGAGCGTCTCGAGCCCTTTCAAGGCCGCGTGCGCACCGAGCACGCCCGGATGTCCGAGCTGGACGGCCTCCTCGCGGAGGTCGACGAGCCCGTGGTGGGGGTCCTGATGGACCTCGGCGCGAGCTCGCTCCAGCTGGACCGCCCTGAGCGCGGCTTCTCCTTCTCCTGGGACGGCCCCCTGGACATGCGCATGGACCCGCGACGCGAGCGTGACGCGGCGGACATCGTCAACCAGTGGGACGAGGGGGACCTCGCCGATCTCTTCTTCCACGAGGGGGGGGAGCGCGGGGCCCGCAAGGTGGCCCGCGCCATCGTTGAGGCCCGCCGCCGCGTCCCGTTCAAGCGGACGAGGGCCCTGAGCGAGCTGGTGGCCATCAGCCTGGGGCGCCCGATCCGCTCCCAGGACCCCTCCCAGCGGCCCCAGCGGCCCGGGAAGGCGGCGATTCACCCCGCCACGAGGGTCTTCCAGGCCCTCCGGCGCGCCGTGAACGAGGAGGCCGAGGAGCTCGAGGCGGGCCTCGAGGCCGCCCGGGCCCACCTGGCCCCCGGCGGGCGCCTCCTGGCGATCTCCTTCCACAGCGGCGAGGACGGGGTGGTGAAGCGGTTCCTGGCCCAGGGGGCCAGGGGCGGCGACTGGGACCCGGTCACCCGGCGACCCGTCGAGGCCACCCCGGACGAGGTCCGATCCAATCCACGCTCTCGATCCGCCAAGCTGCGGGTCGGCGAGCGCCTCTCCCAGCATGGAGACCGAGCATGATCCGAGCTGCCCTCTCCGTCTTCCTCTGCGCCGCGGTGCTCGCGGTCGGGGCCGCCACCGCTGGCGTCCAGGTGCAGAACTTCGAGGACGCCGCCGAGCTCGATCAGCTGACCTGGGAAACCGAATGGAACCTGCGACGCTGCAGCGGTCTGAGAGTCGAGCTGGAACGATTTGAATTCGACCTCGCCGCAGAACACACTCGGCGGGCAGGGGAGCTCACCGCACCGAGCCTCCGCTGACATCGCCTGAGCCGTCGCACCGCACGCGACGGGCCAGGGGATCACCGCACACGAAACTAGGCCCAGTTCCCTGGAGGGGGAGCCAGCTGCACCAACTGATGGGGGGGCGTTCCACACGTCGGCCCGCCGGGAACCCGTTCGTTCCCGCCACGGCCGTGTATCCCGAAGCGGCGTCGGGCCTCCGACCCGCGGGGGTCTTCGTCCTCATCGGGTTCGTCTTCGCGGTGGTGGTGTTGCGGAGCGTCTACATCCAGACGTTCGCCGAAGGGCAGCAGCCGGATGCCCGCCGCGAGATGGCGGCGCCCACGCCGTCCTTCTCCATCGTCGACCGCCACGGGGTGCCCCTGGCCCTCTCGGTCGAGACCTTCGACGTGACCATCTCGCCGCGCGCCATGTGGCGCTCGCACACGCCCGACCGCATGGCCCGACGGATCGCCGAGGCGCTGTCCGTCGAAGGAGCCCCGGCGGACCGCTCCCTGCTCCAAGAGCTCAAGGAGCCGACCGGGCCGACCGCCGAGGAGATCCTCGAGCGCGCCATGCCGCCGAGCTTCAGCGCGGGGCTGCGGCCGGGGCTGGTGATCCCCTCGGCCCCGGTCCACCTGCGGTTCACCGGCGCCGAGGTGGAGGCCGTCCGTCGCTACCTCGCCACCGGGGGGAGCGCCGAGCGCGCGGGTCGGGCCCCGGTCCGCGGACTGGAGCTCATCGCCCTCACCGGGGCGACGGGCGAGCCGGCGGCATGGACGCTCGGCATGGATCCGGTCGTGCTGCTCGGCGCGGAGGTGCGCGGCGAGCAATTCGGGGTCGACACCGTGACCCCGGACCGCTGGACGCGGCGGCTGCTGGACGACCTCGTACAGCTGGTGGGCCAGGGGCGCATCCTCGCAGCCCTCGACGAGGGCCGGCGCAGGGTCTTCGAGCAGGCGCCCTCCATCGAGCGGCGCGAGCTGCTGCGAGAGGAGGTCTGGGCCGAGCTCGTGCCCACGCGGTTCCGGGTCCTGGTTCGCGGGGTGGACCCGGTGCGTGGCCATCGGCTCCAGGAGGTCCTCCGGGAGGAGGGCGTGTCCCCTTGGCAGGTGCAGCTCGTCTCGCGCGTCGAGCGACGCCACCCCACCCGTCCCGAAGGCTTGCCGGTTGCGCCCCACGCGGAGCTCGGACTCGAGCGGCCGGAGGACGCTTTCGGACTCCTCGGTCACTGGGGCGTTCTCGACGAGTCGCGCGCGGACTTCTGGGCGCGGAAGGACCTCGAGGAGCGACCCCACCTGCTCCCCTGGGAGGAAGCGGCGGATCCCTTCGTCGCCTACCGCGACTCCCTGGTGGTGGAGCGCATGCCCTGGAGCGGCGTGGAGCGCGTGGCCCGGACGGAGATCGAGAACGGTCCCTGGTCCGACCTCATGGACGAGGTCCGCGGCCGCAGCTACTCCTACCAGACCCGCGTCCTCGCCCGGGACCGTCGCCGCGCCTGGGAGGCGGGGGTCCCCGAGTACTTCATCGGAGCCACGGAGGGCACCGAAGTCCCCTCGGTCGTGTCGACCCTCGACGCCCAGCTCCAGGAGATCGTCCACGCCGAGCTGGGCGAGCTCATGGAGGAGCACCTCCCCGCCATGGCGATGGCCATCGTCGTGGACATCGAGAGCGGTGACGTGCTCGCCCTGGACAGCCGCTGCGAGTACGCGTACTCGGGCTTCGCGCCCCTGCTCCACGTGTTCACGCCGGGCTCCACCTTCAAGGCCATCATCATGGCCCTCGCCCTGGACGCGGGGGTGACTCGCCCGGGGGAGACCTACGCGACCTTCGTCGACGAGGGCGGGCTCCGGCTCCCGGGGCGCCGCATTCGCGAGGCGGAGGGCGCCCCGGAGGCGCGCCGGATCACCGCGGCCGAGGGCCTCGCGTTCTCGTGCAACGCGGTCCTGGTTCAGATCGCCCACCAGATGGAGGCGGCGCACATCCGGGAGCGGCTCGTGGCCCTCGGGTACGACGCGGCCCCGGGGGCGGGGCTCGGGCCTGAGCGCGCGGGCCGCCTGACCCCCCTCCGCAAGGGGACGTGGAGTCGCAATCAGACCCACGCCTCCGTGGCCTTCGGGCACGAGGTCGGGGTCACGCTCTGGCAGCACGCCGCGGCGCTCGCGACGATGCTCCGCGGCGGGGAGCGCCGGCCGCTCCGGCTCCTGCGCGGGATCGAGCGCGGGGACGAGGCCTGGGACCTGGAGGTCCCCACAGGGGAGCGTGTGCTCGGCGAGGCGGCCTGCCGCGAGGTCCGCGAGATGATGGCGCTCGGCGCCGAGATCGGGACAGGCCGGCAC
>Ga0213859_10000739_pt1 | contig 14777 bp, 20 predicted proteins | sample PICome_2_FD_160133 | JGI IMG/M metagenome (GOLD analysis project Ga0213859, IMG submission 160133) | Coastal seawater microbial communities near Pivers Island, North Carolina, United States - PICO304 | ecosystem: Environmental > Aquatic > Marine > Coastal | place: USA: North Carolina... | reverse complement strand
AACTCTAGCTGATTTGGCATTTAGTTTTGCTCTTGCTACGTCCTCTAGGATTTTTTCTAGGAGTGTCATCATTTTCTTTTTATTACCTTTAGAGACATGTGAATAAGCTTCTACAGCCTGGTCACACGTTTTATTATAGGCATCAGACACCAAGTCTAGCTCAAATTGAATTCTATCTGCGAATATATTTACACCCGCACCTTTGATTTTATGCACTTGTAATAATGAATAGGCTGGGAACTTAATCTTATCGTATTCACCGTCCATCCATTTATCAACTACCATTTCATCAAAGTCGACCCAGATAGTATCGAGTACTTTCTTTTCCATTCTTTGACGAGGTGTGATTACAACTGCTGGTGCAGCTGATTTCTGTTCTGTCACGATAGACTTACCAATCTTTAAGCATTCCCTTAAATGCTTTTCAATTCTTTGTGGAATGGTTTCATCTGTGGAAGTCGGCATATCATCGAGTGGAATACCTGCATTAATGCATCGTATATTATTACCCGTGCCTTGATTTAGTCTCCAGTTTTCTACTTTCTTTAAAGCCTGAATATCTTTCTTAGAAAATCCTAATACCTTTTCGGCATAGATTAGAATAACTGGTGCGTTTGATTTTGCGTTATTATAATAATTAAAATAACGAGATGACTGTGAAAATGCTTTACTTAGTTCTTCACCTTTTAACTCTTGACCATGATAATTTGGTTCACCGCCAAGATACTTATCTTCGAGGGATGGCCCTCTGCGTTTTGCTTTTGCCATAATGTACTCCTATAATATAAAATCTATTATACCAGGATTAGGTTCAAATGTACAGTGTTTTATTCAGTTGGACCGTATTTTGTTTGATGAGTTATAATTTCATCACCACCATCTAAAATTATTTGACCGAACCTGTTTAATTTTCCACCTGCTGGTTTACCAGAGCAGTTACTTATCCAATCATCTCTATGAGATTCTACTACTTCTAATTTTTCTCCAGGGTACCAATCAACGCCTAAATTAATATGGTCCTGAACATATATGACACCATATACCAAATTTGGTATTGCATATTCGTCTATATGACTTACTACTGCACCCTGATATCTACCTTTTACTTTTTTATTGATAAAGGTATAATCATTGTCTTTTAAATAATTTCTATGATGGTAATCCATAAATGCTCCTATTTTAAACTATTTATAAGTTATACCTTTTCACCTGGCTTTGTTCCTCTCCAAGCTTTAAATCTAGGAAATCTTAAGCTATATTTACCATTTAAAGCTTCACTTACAGCATCAGCTCTAACTTCAGCAATCATTCCTATATAGCTATTTTTATTATCCCAAATTTCTTGTCGTTGTTCATCAGTAAATCCCGAACCAACATTTACATTAATTAATTGACCTGTATCTAATCCTTCACAAATCAAATTACCTAATCTTCCTTTATTTTTACCTGTGCCTTCTTCAATTTCAATAACAGGTAAAGACCTTTCTATGAATGGTTTAATTTTTAACCATGAATTGTCTCTACCAGCTTTCCATAAAGAATTTCTATCTTTTACAATTAGTCCCTCAAATTTAAATTCTAAAGCTTGGTCTAAGTAATATGTCAATGTTTGGTCTACTTGCCCTTGGCCATGTTCTTTAGCTAAATTCCACTCATTGTGTTCTACTATTTGTAATTGATTAGCCCAAAAGAAATCTGGATGCTCTCTAGTAATTTCACTTAATTGATTTTTTCTTTCAATGAGAGTTTTTGTACTTTCGCCTTTTACAAATTCTTCATAAGGTAAAACATCAAATACAGCGTAATAAACATCTTTTACTTCCTGAGCTATTTTTTTATGAATTAATTGCATTAGCTCTTGAAAGCTTGTACTCATTAATTCACCATCAAAGACTAATCCCTGAAGTTCTGGTATGTTTAAAATCTCATGTACTTCGTCAGGAAGTTTTTGTTTATTAATTTCTTTTCCATTTCGTGTATAATATTTTACATCGTTATCTTTCACAATTGCTATACATCTGACGCCATCGTACTTATATTCAATTAATGAATCAGTCATTAAATGTTCTTTACCATGACCTTCACTTGCTAAATGAACGCCAAAAGTTTTAATTAGATTTCCATAAGCTGTATTAATAGATTTACTAGTAATACCACATTTCATATCTTTTTGTAAAATTCTTTTATACCAATAATTCCATTCATCTAATGTTTCACAATTATTCATAAAATCTATAATTAACTCTTTAGCAGCATTTCCAGTTATAGCTCTACTTCTCAAAAGTTTTAATAGAATAGAATCAAACTCAGTCCATGCTACATGTTTTGCCAATCGCATACTTACTTGGTCATGTAAATCATCATTACCTGTTGAATATTTACCGCCTTTTAAGACTGGCTTTGCTACAGGTAAAGGCAATGGTGTTAGTTCAGTTTTTTCTGGTATTTGTTTAACACCATAAGTAATGTATGGGTCATAACATGCAATTAATCCAAACTTAAATTCATGGTTTGAACTTTGTGATTTTAAAATTTCTATCTTATCATTTCTACCAGGAGTTTTTTCTAGTAGTTTAATGATGTCCCATGGTTTCATTTTTTCCATACTTTTTTCCTAATAAAATTCCCCCCGCCAAAAAGGAGTGAGTGTGTCGGCGGGGGGCTAAAACTACTCCACCAAAGCTTTAGATAAGTCTTCGGTTGGTATAGTTTTAATTCCTAAAACATAATTCTCGGCTGCGCTCTCTGCCCATGCCTCACTTTTTTCGGGGTACCACTCTGTTAAACTTGTATCGTTTTCCCTATAATACTTAACGCCGAATCCAGTGTTATGTTCAAATAGTACTTGAGCTCTTCTACCTTCTCCAAAAAACTCATGTACTATCATGTGTTATCTCCGTCTTTATATTTAACATCTGATTTATCAAATAGTGATTGGCCTTTTTGATTAGCAACACACTCTGAAGAGTATACTGCAAATAATCCGGCTAATCCTAAGATAATTATTAATCCTAAAGTTTCCATAATTTTATTTATATATCATTTACCGATATGCTCCACGTCCTTTCGTGGTATTACTTGGTATGCACCTTTGTTATATGCTGGTGCAACCGTAAAGTTCTTAGATTCCTCAGCTTTCCATGAATGGTCTGTCTGAGGCGTGTATTCAGATGAAATATCCATTGAAGGATACTTAGTCCTATGGTCTTCCATCTGTTGTTGTGCAAAAGTTTTTTCAGCCTTATATGGCTTAAACTCTGCAATGTTTTGTCTACGCTTTTTAGAATTTAAAGCGTGTTGTTTTCTTTTACGACCATGAATATCATATCGTAAACTACCTGTATAAAAACTTGTTACTGCCATTAGTTGTGCCTCACATAAGAATCAATTAATTCATCACCTTGTAACTTTTCACCAAATGTATGTATCAATTTTCCATCTTGATGTCTTGTGATAATACCATTGTTATATTCAGTGTCTGTTACCATTTTATTGCCCTCAGTATCTTGAGGTCTATCGTCGTACCACATCGAGCTGAATCCATGTATATGAATTCCTTTTACAGTTGTAGCCCATATCTCAGCTTCGAGTAAAAGCTTTTGTCTTTCTACTGCATCGTCATACTGTGTCATTGTATGATTCCATTAGGCCTCGATTTGATATTTTCTAAAAGCTCAGTCAATTTATCCGTCCAAAGCTTTTTAAACTCTGGGTCTTGTGCTCTATCTCTGACTGATAAGAGAGCTTCAATTCTACGGATATCAGTATTCATTTGATTAGTCCCAATCATTTGTCCCCCTGTAGTTATCCATGATAGTAGAACCATTTAAATAGTCTTGGGTTTCCCTATCGCTGTAATACATGTTTTCTTCTGAAAAACATTCCAACTGGCCAGCAGATAAATGTTTTGCTTTCTTTACAGCTTGTGTAAGTTTATTGTTACGCTTTTGAGCTACCTTTTTAATAAGTGCTAATCTTTCTTCACTTGTCATTACGCTACCTCCTTAGCAGAAAAATATTGCCCGAGCTCTGACTCGGATAAAATGTCGCCATCTTCCATGAGGAAAGTGGCTGAATAATCTTTACGCTCTTGACCTTCGAGCATTGTCCACGCCTCAGTCTTTTCAAGGATTTCTTTACGCATCCAACCATCTTTACGATTGTCGATGTTACGGATAGCTTTAACACTACCATCAGAATTACCACCAGGATAAACCTCAGTGATAGTATCCCACTCATTGACGTGGTTAGAAACAGGATTATCGACAGTGATGTCTTCCCAACCTAAAATATATTCCTTCTGCATAACAGTAGAAACTTCAAGGAATGACTTAATGCCATTGACCAAATCAATGGTATTTACATCCTCTGATGCATAAACCAAGAAATCTGAGCCACCTTTGAACTTCCAATATGGCTCATTTGGTGTGCCATAGTTTTCTTGGTATTGTGTTTGTATTAGTACTTTTTTCATAAATTCACTCCTTAATTTGATTTTATAGTTCTATTATACCAGGTCTTTGACCATTTGTACAGTGTTTTTTGCAATTATTTTGCAATTAATTCTTCTCCTTCTAAAAGAGAACCGAAAGGTTGTTCCTTAACGCTTGATACATAAGCTCTATTGTCCCATTTTTTCTTTTGTTTTTCAACAATATGCTCAGCCAAATCTACTGCATTTTTATCGCTATCTGCGTAAATGTAAAATTCCATTGTCATTGAGTATCTCTTAATGGACATTACGCTACCTCCAAAAGAGATAGCGGACAGTTCCAAAGTCTGCCGTCGATTTCGACTACAGCTTTAGTTCTTTTAATTTTAGTAACAACTCCTGATTCAGAACCTGACCTAGAGTTAACAATAACTTTAGAACCTACACTGATAGAATTTTTAACTTCATGTGCAGTCATTAACCTAAGTTGCTTTTGTTTAATTTTGATTAATTCAATAACCTCGTTCATTTCTTCTAATGAAGAGATTCCTTTTATTGCGTTTGATATCGACTTTTTCATAAATTCACTCCTTTAATTAATTTATATGTATATAGTACCAGGTTTTTATATAAATGTACAGTGTTTTTTTGCAGAAACATGCATGTTTTTTGCATTATTTTGTGACCAACACTCTTTATATAGTTTCATTTCGTGGTAATAAGCACTCTTTTCCCATGGCTGATGCTTATAAGCACAATTCCAATAGTTTCTACCTTTCCATTTGTAACCATCAGTTAATTCTCCGCGGAAAAATTGTTTGGCATGTACCATTTCATGTGCAAGTGCTAACATTAAATCAGTAAAGGAATATTCCTTAGATAATTCTATTTCAACCTCATTTTTATCACCTGAACAATAGCCTATTGCGTCGCCTTCCACAGACCTCTTAAAGTAAAGGTATATGGTTTTACTATACATACGGTTGATACGGAGGGTTCTCTGAAGGTTTAAGAGGTACGTAGATACGTCGTCATGATGTATCTTTCTTAAACCTTTTATAATCACTTGTGCCATTATGTTACCTATTTGAGTTTTTTGGTATTTCAATTTCATGGGTATTACCCCAATTCTTTACACCGTGTCCTTCTAGCCAGGCCTTACCTGGATTTTATCAAGGTGGATAGGAAGCCACCATAAGGTCTCTCGTTTTCCGTATCTTCCCAACTCACTCCTTGAATTTCAGATACTTTATTGTTTCTATTTGTTATAACCTCAATACCATATATCACGTCTTAATTGATTTTAAAATAGTTATAACCAAGATTTTCGTAGAGTTTCACAACAACCAACCAACTACAACTCTTCCTCGATTCCTGATATAGTAATTATACCATAGATATCTATGATTTGTACAGTGTTTTTTGCATGTTTTTTATACTTTTTTGTTATAAGGATAGAATACCTACATCGTTCATTACGTCGATATTATTAATTACGGCTAAAGTTATTAACGTATTTGGTATAATGATGTGCTCTGGTTCATGGGTATGTAATATGAGATTGCCCCATACTAATTTAAAAATTATTAATCTATCTAAATGAGGGTCTTTACCTACTATAGGATTCATCTCATATACATTTGGATGTTTTAAACCACGATTTGTAGTCCATACATCAAGTGCATTAATAGCCCAAAAATAGTAAAGTTCTCTTTGATAATCTCTATGTGAAAATGGTAACTCGCTCAGATTTACCTTTGACTTGAATTGTATCGACTTTAGTGAAGCTTCGTTCCGAACACTTTCCAGCAGTGAATTGTGATAACAACACTCGAACCCCATCATAATTTCTTGTTTGGCCTTCGAGTCGAGCTGCCAGGTTGACGGCGTCTCCAATGACGGAATAGTCAAATCGAGATTCTGACCCCATGTTTCCAACGATGCAGTCGCCGGTGTTGATACCAATGCCAACATCAATACGAGGTAAACCTTGTTCTTCCAATTCTTGTATGAGTACATCTGCTGCTTCTACTATTTCTTCTGCTGTTTTTACTGCCATGTCAGCATGGTTATCACAAGGTAAAGGAGCGTTCCAAAAAGCCATAATACAATCACCCATATACTTATCGATAGTTCCACCATTTTTTAATATTATTTTAGTCATGGTGTCTAAATAGTTATTTATAATTTTTACCAACCCTTCTGGGTCATCATTATTTTTATAGTGTTCTGATATTGGAGTAAATCCTACGATGTCCATAAACAGAAACGACATCTCTTTTCTCTCTCCACCTAATCGTAATAAAGATGGGTCTTTCTGTAATAGCATCACTTGCCTTGGGTCTAAATAAGTTTCAAATTGTTTCTTAATTTGTTGTCTTAAAACAAATTGTTTATAGAAATTATTAAAGCCCGCTGAAGTGAAGGAAAGTATATATAATATTAGTTGGAAACTAAGGTCGAGGAGTATGTAAGATTTATTCCAAACATAAAATACAAAAAAGGTTGACCCTCCGCAGAGAACCAGAAAGGTTAGCAAAGAAACCCAAATTGGTGCACGATATACCACAAGAATCAGAACAAACACAAGAAGAGTTCCTACAAGAATTTCTAAAGGAGTTGCGTAAAGAGGCCGAGATATCGGCTTGTCAGACAGAATCGTCTGTAACGCTGAAGCTTGTAACTGATGAGGATATTTTAATCCGCCAGGAGTAGCAACTTGCTGAGATAAACCTCTAGCTGTCACACCGACAATAATAGTTTTGCCTCCAAAATCTGTATAATCATTTAAGTTATTTACATACTCTACTTCTTGAAAATGAGCATTCCATTTTAACCAAATAGAACCATCACTATCTGTAGATATATTAAATGGTCTTAGAACTATACTTTCAATTCCGCTTTCATTTGATTTAATTGTATATGAAGGTTTGTCATTTAAAACACGAGTTGTTTCTAATGCAAATGATGGATATAATTGTCCATTGACATTAGAAATAAGTGGTATTCTTCTTGTAATGCTATCAACTTCGGGAGCTCCATTAGATAATCCATGTCCCCATGCACCAGCTTCTATCTCAGGTATATTAGTAACTAATCCTTTATATTGGTAAATAAAATCTAAAGGGTCTGATGTTCCAAAGGTTGCATAACCGACATAAGGTGCAGATTCGCTTCTACCATATTCATCAGCTGTTTGTGTTAAAATAATTCCATTGTCTTTTACCCATGAAGCAAATACTTCATCACCACCAAATCTATCCGCTTCTGGAAACATTATAGTAAACCCAATCATACCTGCATTTTTACTTCTTAAATCAGCTATCATTTGAGCATAATGATGTCTTGGCCAAGGGAATTGACCTAATTCAGCGAGTGAATCTTCGCCAATATTGAGTAATATTATTTCTTCTGAATGTTCTTGTGGAAGTGTTTTGATTAAAGCGTCGAATGTATTTAATCTTGTTTGTTCTAATAATGCTGGGTCAATAATTCTCATTAAAATTAATAATGAGGCTAAAGCAAAGGTTGCCCATATTGACGTAATATATTTCATTAATTACCTTGTGTTACTGTGACTGAACAACCACCGACTGTAACACAATTCTGAGATAATGAATACGATTGTGTAGTTGTGCCTTGTTGTCGTAAATCAAGTGTGGTTGGGTCTGAACCTGATAATGTAATGTTTGCAGTGTGTTGTGCCCAAGCACCTTTTTGTAATACTGTTATATCATTGCCATCACTGTATGTTGTTAAATTAATTGTCTTTGCACCATCACCTTGTTGTCTTAACCAAATGTCATTATAATCACTAAAAATAAGACTTGTGAATGTGTGACCACTAGTGCTTCCTTGATTTGTTTGATGCCCTTGTAAATGATTATAATCACCGTGTACATCTAATCTTGCATAATGCCCACCACCTTCATTGCCATCATCTGCGTATGTAGTAGATGTTGCACTATCCCATGCAGTTCCTTGAGCCCAACGAACAATATTATCTTGTCCTTCTAAGTGCCAGATTTCTATTTTATTTACTGTACCTGAGTCGTTGTATTGAACTAAGTTGAGTTCACCACCTGGCAAATCGGTGTAACATGAAGATGTTTGATAACACTGAATAGTGTTTGCATATCCCACTTGTGTAATATTAATATTAATATCATCTCCTGATATATTAGAAATATTAATTTCATTATCATCACCATAAGCTTTACCAGCTAATAAAAATAGCCACATAAAAAGGATAAACCAACCTAGATATAATATACCTTTATCTGTTTTATCTTCTTTATACATCCTTTATATGACCACCTGGATGCCATGGTTGAATCCAATATTTAAAAAATGTTCTTAGTAATTTTTTCATATATCTATTTATATTAATTTTGATTTATTCTTACAATTATATCTTCTGCATCATTACCAGTTATTATTCCTTCATAACCTGGTGTTATTGTTTCTAAGGTAAAATTACCTCCAGCTGCAAACTCTATTTCAATCACACCATTTACGTTTCTATAAAGTACTAAATTACCATCTCGTAAAAATACATTATATTGTGATTCATCGTTTAGTCCTCTCATTGCACCTTTAATATCAAACTCTCCTAATGTATCAAATAAGTCTGATGAATCTACTATAGATAAAAAATCTAATAAAAACTCCACATCGAGTTCATCAACATCAAGTTCACTAAATTCTTCTAACTCATCTTCTGCTAATTCATCTTCTTCTAATTCAGTAAATTCTAGAAAGTCTATATCAAGTAGCCCTTGGTCTTCATTGTTTTCATCTTGTAACTCTTCTTCGATTCTATCTTTTACTTCTTGTGGTGGATTTACAATAAACATATTGTCAATTAAAGCTGGTGTAATACCATTAATGACAGTTGTTGATGTTGGAGGTGTATCTGTAGTTGTTACCATTGTTGCAGCATATGCTTCATCGAGTACAACTGTTCCTCCTAAATTAGAAACTTCTATAACTCCAGATGGATTACCTTTATCATCTGGAAGTAATATAACCAATGAACGTCCAAGCTCATCAATTGTTGTTGTAAAATCTGTGCCTCTAACTGCTATTGTAGCTGTAGGTGTTTCTATTTTTATATTCGCATTATTAACTAAACCTAATTTACCTGAAGCAAATCTTGCAGTTCCGCTAACCATCCTCATTGACATTTTAGACAATGATGGGTCAGGGTCGTAATATATTTCGTCTATAAAAACTCTTGAATGTTCTTTTAATTGTAATTCAGCTTTATCTAAAAACTCAATTAACATGCGACCTTTAGCTGTTTCAGCTTGGTCATATAATTCTATTTCTGTAGTTTGAATTTGTTCTTTATCGCGTAGAATCGCGGTGACGCCAGTAGATTCTCTGACATCTCCAATGGGACTAGCATTTAAACTAGTCCCACCGATGATTAAAGCACTAGCTGTCGTTAGCGCTGTCTTTCTGAGTAATTGTAATAATTGCATTATCTGATGTTACATCTAATACTATATTTGCATTTGGTGTTGCACAACCAACTCCAGCACCAGTTGCACAAGTACCTGATATCTGATTAATATCAACATCAGCAGAATCACCTACTAGAGTAAAATCGAGGTTTTGAGCCCCGTCATTCTGCAAAGTATTAATATTATTTGAATCACCAGTAATATCAAAATTCCAAACATTATCATCAGATTCAAAATCTAAATCAAATACGTTTGAGTTACCAATAAGTATTAAATCAGCATTTAGTCTTTCTGCACTTACGGAATATCCCTGGTCTATATCAAATGTATTACTGTCTCCAGTTACACTAAAGTTATAGTCAGAATCATCCGCGCTACCGATATATCCAATATTCCAATCTATTTCGTTTGAATCACCTACAATATCAAGCTTATAATATGAGCTATCAGCTACAAGTGGGCCAAACAAAATGTTTTGGTTACCAGCAAAATCTAAATCGAATTCCAAACTTGAACCAGTAATGCTCATTGCAGTAGAACCACTTGAAAAGTCGTCTCCTCCAATTTTGTTACCGAAACCAATTTGGTCGATATACAATTCTAGTGTGTCACCAGATTGTGTGATTTTAATTTCATTATCATCAGTGGCTTGTGCGAAAACAAATCCTGTCGACACTAATAATCCAGAAAGGACTATACTATATAGTTTATTCATTTTCGTTTTCCTCTTTTAAAGGATGTTTTTCGTTTTTACCACCAACTTGGTGGGGGTGACGATGTCCATCCTGTATAACCCAAAGACCTCTATCGTGCCCTTGGTATATTAACTCCAACACTGCAGCCTCAATAGCTGTTCGTGTCGCATATGTCACGGATTCATTATTTCCCACGCCGTCCTCATATTCTAATAGAGTTGTGCTATTATCGACGAATCGAAATATATCACCACTTCCACCGTAACTAAGAATTGTCTTCTTAGCTTGGACATTCAATAATACTTCACCAGTCAGAACAGAAACTGCTCTAACCGAAACAGTGACGACATCTTGTTGATATCGTTTACTTTTGCCTATACCCAATAGTCGTGCGCCTCGACCACCAGTTTGGACATTAGTATCATAACCAATAATTCCACCTTCCATAATCATTCCAGCGAATAAGAGTGGATTCAATGCTTGTGGACCATCTGGTCCAGCAAACTCTTGTCTTGCACTTCTGATAATTTGTCTTTCTCTAACTAAATTATCAATTCCTTGTCTTTCGACTACTCTAAACCAAGTTCCATCTCCGGCTGTTTTTAGAGCATCGATAAGTAATTCAGTTCCACCTTGTGAAACTGCTGTAGAGAAGTCTGCAATTCCTTCCCTAGATTTTCTTTGACCAGTTTTATCGTTAAATCCATATACTGCAACTACTGGTTTATCTTTTGCAGGTGGTAAATTTAATAATTCAATATATGATGGTAATCGAATTGCTTCAGCTTCTTCGACACATATATAAGAATGTCTTAATGTTTTTTCTATTCGTGCTTTAGCGTTATGTATAGATGAACTATCAAATAAAGTTTCAACATCCGATTCACCCTTTGCATAAGCTGATTCCTCAAAAGTTATTTCTTTACATTCTTTTGGTTCATCAGACCAAACAGGAGTTGGTGACTCGTTTAAAAATCCTAATATAATTAATAATGCTAATACGCCTTCCATAATTTATCCATCTGAATCTTGTGCAAAATTACCAGTACCTATAGGTATTTCTATAACTGTAGATGTTCCATCCTCAGCTACTATTGTCATTTTAATATATTCACTGCCATCCTCGTTCGTTAGAACTTCGTATGTAACAGTATTACCTTCTAATACAAATGAACCAAACCTAACTGAACCATCATTACTAAACATTGATTCAACTAATTGTTTGGACATTTGAGCATATATTCTACTTTCAAGGTTTCTTATAAATTTTGCCATAGTAGTATTTTCTGCATCTCTTTCGGCCGCTTTACGCGCAGCTTCCATTGCATCTTTAATTGCTTTCTTTCTACTATGTTCTTGATTTTCGATGGTTAAATAATGTGCTCCAGTACCTACGCCACTGAATGATGGATTTTTAAATTTATGCACTACATCAGCTTGTACATTTGGCGATACTGCTAGTATACTAACCATAAAAATAGTTACCAAACCGGCGATTTCTAGGTTGTCTCTACAATTATTCTTCTTCATCTTTAGCCTCATTTTTCATCTTTTCTTGTGCTTTATATTCTAATACTACATTCACTTTTTCTTTTAATCTTATTAAATCTTGGTCAAGCATACGAGTTTGGTCAATTACACGAATTAATGCTATATGCATTTCCTGTAATTGTGGTTCAATATGCTCTCCGATATACCACCAAATGTAGTATATAAAGTAGCCAAGGCCAACTGCCATGACTGCCGGAAAGCCATAATCTGATACTAGTTGACCAACGTCCATTAGTCTCTCCTAACATCTAGCTTTCCATCTTCAATAAAATTTTCCGCTCGTGCAATTCTATCAGTATCTGGTCTTAATTCTAAGGCACTTGATACTAATAAATCGATTTTTATAATCTCATTGCTCATTGTCCTTGCTCTATTCTCGAGAGATTTGCAGAACATAGTTAGGGTTTTTATTTGGTCGACAATACCTTCCATTATTTGTTTAATGACAATGAAAATAAAAAAGCCCATAACTAATGAACCTGCTATCGGAGCGCCGACATCAGCAATTAGTCTAAACACATCATCCATACGTGTTTATTTATAAGATTTCTTATGCTAGGATTTTGAATTTCTTAAAAATTCTGACCAACGATAATATTGTTGACGGTCGGAGCACCAATACCAACCTGTGTATTCTTGCTCCGACTGGGGAATATTTGACTCGTTATAAATTAAACTGCTTCCAGTCTTGTCATCAGCCTTTCGGCTCTGTTTGTTACTTGTTTGTACCATCTTGAATCTCTACCTTCTTTGGCAGCCTCTTTCCAATCTCCACACTGCAGCGCTGCGTTGTGGCGTTTGAATTTGCTCAAGCGCGTGAGTCCCATATTAAACATCATGTTAGCAATGATTTGTTTTACCTCTTCAGGATAACCATCCCAACCATCATGTAATTTTTTACAGTCTTCAATTACTGTTTCTACATCTTTTTCAAAGCACTCATCGACTCTATCTTCTGAGACTGGAGTGCCAACCTCAGCCCCATGTTCTGGGTCGGTGTCCAAAACAAGATGGCCAATACCGAATGTAGGATAACCAAGGTGGTCATGATAAATTTCATACACGACTCCTTCGTCAACTTTTAAAGTTTCTTTTAATTGTTCAATATCAATATCTTCATTTTTTCTAAAAAACATTTATATCTCCGTTTGTTATATAGTATATATAAGTTAAGTTATTGCAAAATTCCATTGTGGGTTACTTGATGCTGTAGATGATGAACCAAATATATCTGCATAATCACCTTGTGTTAATCCGGATTTTAAACCGCCTCCAACTTGAGCTTGAGTAGCTTGAATTGCTATAGTTGTAACATTATTCGTTGAATCATAAAATGGACTACTTGAGGCAAATGCAGTATTACTTCTTGTAAGTTCAAGTGTTGGACTACTATATGAATCACTACCTGTCCAAAAGCGCATGTGAGACCAACCAGTATTTGATGCACTAGAGACTACATTACCTGCAGTCCTTAAGCTTAAGAAAAAGTCATCATAAACATATCCTAAACTATATTCAAATGAGCCTGCATTGTCAATTGCATTTACTGCAAGCTGAGTTATCGTAAATGTACGTGCAGTTAATCCTAAGAAATTAGCTGGTGATGTAAATGAAGTTGTAGGTTTTAATGAGCTTTCTCCAGTTCCAGTATGAGTTCTAAAAGGGTCAGTATATGAACCTAAGGTTGTATCTCTATATCCACTAATATTTAAGTGCGTATTTGTATAAATTTGACTTGTTGCAGTGTCACCATTAAAAGTAGTATTAAAAAATCCTGCACTTGCATATGTTGCACCTTGAAAATCACTGACTGATATTTCTCCTGATGTAGGAATTGATGCAGTAACATTACTAGTTACTAAATCACCACCTTTATAATAATCTGACATTTTAACATCAGCATTATCTGCTCCACCAAACTCTTCTGCAATTCCGTTATTAAATGTAGTTGTAGTACTAAATCCTTTTAATGAGAAATCAACACTACCTGATGTTCCTATATTGTCTATTTGGGAATCTGTAAATCCATACCAACCATATCGCTGTCCTGAAGACGATGAACCTGACCCATTATAGTTACCACTTGATGATTGTACTAAATTACCACCTGAATCAAACCAAGCTGGCTTCAAGGTAAGACCTCCTATGTTAACTTCAGAAAATGGAAATCCTGAATCAGTTCCACTAGAAGTTTTTCTCCAAGAAAAAATTATATAATTACTATTATTATTTCCAGTTACATTAGAACCTTGAAAATAATTTGGATTACCCGTATTGGGAAATGTTCCAGATGTTCTAGTATTTTTCATCCAAAGCAATTGAGTAATTTCATAACTTTCTCCACCATCGCTTGTCCAAGTTAAATTACTACCAGAGCCTATTCCGCTTGTTGACCCCATGTCATGGCCCCAACCAATTGTAGTATATGTAATACTTCCTGGTTTCCAGTTAATGAATGGTGTAGAATTGGTAGATGTCACATATCCATAAGTACTTAAAACATTGCCGCTTCCTAAAAAGCCAGTAACTGTGCCAGAACTTCCGGTTTCTTCTAAATCTACTGGGCCTGCCCCTGTACCTCTATTAAAATTTTTCGCATATCCATATAAGGTTCCACCGATTCCTTGATAA
>Ga0213859_10000736_pt1 | contig 14793 bp, 16 predicted proteins | sample PICome_2_FD_160133 | JGI IMG/M metagenome (GOLD analysis project Ga0213859, IMG submission 160133) | Coastal seawater microbial communities near Pivers Island, North Carolina, United States - PICO304 | ecosystem: Environmental > Aquatic > Marine > Coastal | place: USA: North Carolina... | reverse complement strand
GTTTCAATGATGGCAACCTCATCATTCTCGATCATCACATAAATGGCAGCCACAAGCTCGCCTGTGTAATGTGAATCGACTGTAAAGATGCCTGAGGTTTCTAAACTTGTATCAAACATAAAAAAAATTCCCGAATAATGATAATTGTCAACAATTTACTTCCAAAAAGTCTGATTTATGTGATAAAGTAGCACTTAAATACGTTTTTTGTTAACAATTTATAAAATTACTTTACAAATATAATAAAGTAAACTAACTCGGGGTAGTAATTAATTATGAATAGCAAAGCATACAGACCAAGACGGTCTGTTCTTTACGTTCCTGGATGCAATCAAAGGTATCTTGAAAAGGCAAAGGTCTTGCCTGCAGATGCAGTCATTCTGGACCTGGGCGACCCAATTCTTATAGATGCTAAAGAGGAGTCTAGAGATAACATTGTTGAGATGTTAAAAGAGGGTGACTATGGAAGCAGAGAAGTCATTGTCAGAGTTAACTCACTCACTTCCCAGTGGGGCGAGGATGACATAAAGGCTATCGCACCAATGAATCCTGATGCTATGCTATTTACTAACATTCAGTCCAGAGAAGATGTTCTAGAATGCATCGATACTCTTGATGCATATGGCGGTAAAGGCATCCCAATTATGTTGATGATTGATAATCCAATGGCAGTTTTGAACGCAAAGGAGATTGCGAGTTCATCGGATAGAATTATTTCTTTGGTCATGGGAACTTCTGAGTTAACTTCTCATTTATATGCAAAGGTGACTCAGTCAAGGGTCGCATTATCAACCAGTCTTTCTATGGTCATCTTAGCTGCAAGGGCATACGGTATTTCTGTTGTAGATGGAGTGCATAGCAATCTATCAGATAGAGATTCCTTTGAGTTCGCTTGTCGAATGGGTCGTGATATGGGTTTCTGCGGCAAGTCATTGGTCCACCCTGCGCAATTGCCATATGCAAATGATGCCTACACACCTAACTCTAAAGAAGTTGAACAGGCACAAGAGATTATTACCGCACTCGAAAATGCGAATGCGTCAGGAAGAGGAACTGTGGTGGTCAATGACAAATTAATTGAGCCACATCATGTGGTCGCAGCAAAGAGATTCCTGCAGCAATATGAGATGATGGTTGAAATCGAAAAGGATCAAAATGAAGCAGGGTAATTTCCTAGAAGATTTCGAGTTAAATAGAATATTTAAACATGCCATCCCCAGGACGATTTCATCGGGCGATGTGGCATTATATATCGGCCTAACAGGAAGTCGAAACCCTCTAAATTGTGCCAAGCCTTTTGCTGAAAATCTAGGTTTTAAGGATACCCCAATTGATGATATTTTGTTATTCCACATCGCCTTTGGTAGAACGGTTAATGATGTCTCACTTAACGCAATTGCCAACTTGGGTTATGCCAATATTCAGTTTAAAAAGAATGCTTATGTGGGTGATACCATCCGTTCTGAGTCTGAAGTCATTGGCATCAAAGAGAATTCTAATAAGACAACGGGCATTGTGTATGTGCACTCGAGAACCTTCAATCAAAATAACGAAGAAATTTTAAGTTGGGTACGTTGGGTGATGCTTCCAAAGAGGGATGCGTCTGCAACCATTGATGAGCATGTTCCAGAAAACTTGCCTAAGGAAAGCCAGATTTCGGAGATAGAAAGAGAGGGCATAGATTTCTCTAATTTTGATCTCGAATCCACAGGATCCTCGAAACTTTATGAGGACTACCAGGTGGGTGTGGTTATTAACCATTCTGCTGGAATCACGATCGATGAAACAGATCACACGATGGCGACCAAGCTCTATCAGAATAATGCCAAGCTTCACTTTGATGCACATATGATGAAGGGCAGTAAGTTTGGAAAACGACTGATCTATGGAGGTCATATTATTTCACTGACAAGAGCCATCTCCTTTGAAGGCTTAGAGAATGCAGCACAGGTTATCGGTATTAATGGTGGGGTTCATTCAAACCCTTCATTTGCAGATGACACTATTTATTGTCGCAGTGAGATTATTGATAAGTTTGAACATAAAAAAATAAAGAATGCAGGAATACTTAGAATCAGACAAGTGGGCATTAAAAATATGCCAAGCTCTGAACTACCGAGTATAAAAGTTAACCAAGATGATAAAGATGTCTATCACGAGAATGTGGTCCTAGACATCGATTACTACGTAATCATTTCAAAGAGGGGATAAACGATGGCACTAACACATCCTAATGAGGCACTATTTGGCGGCGAAAAGCCTTTTCCAATCATTCCATGCTGTGAGCATTTCGCAGGAAGTGAAAAACTAATCACTAAGGCCTTGGGGATGCAAGATACTATTGGACCTGTTTTTGATATTACCTGTGATTGTGAAGATGGTGCAGCAGCTGGACAGGAGGTCGAGCATGCTGAAATGATTGTCAGAGTGCTTAATTCTGATCTGAATGTCCATAAAATGGCTGGCGCTAGAATCCATGACTACACGCATAGTCACTGGAAGGCTGACATTGATATTCTGGTCGCTGGTGCTGGTAACTTGCTCAGTTACATCACCATTCCGAAGTCGACCAATTACGAACAACCTAAAGAAATGATTACCTATATTCAAAAGGTTGCAAAAGAAAATAATATTGATCGTGAGATTCCTGTGCATATTTTGATCGAGACTCATGGTGCACTAGCAGATGTGCATAAGATTGCTACCCTTCCTTGGATACAGGTACTAGATTTTGGGTTGATGGATTTTGTCAGTGGATACCATGGCGCTATTCCAGCTTCGGCAATGAGAAGCCCTGGACAGTTTGAGCATCATCAGCTCTCTCGTGCTAAATCAGAACTGGTCGCTGCGGCAATTGGTAATGGCGTAGTTCCTGCACATAATGTGACTTTGGATCTCAAGAATGAGGAGGTCACTCGATCAGACGCTTCTCGTGCAAGAAATGAGTTTGGATTCTTGAGAATGTGGAGTATTTATCCAACCCAAATTCCTGCGATTGTTGATGCGATGAAACCAAATTTCGAAGAGGTTCAAGATGGTGCAGAGATTCTTGTGCTGGCTCAAGATGCTGATTGGGGTCCAATTCAGTTCAAGGGTGAACTCCATGACAGAGCTACCTATAGATATTTCTGGGAGATTCTTCAGGTTGCTAAGGTATCAGGTCAGGATATTCCAGCTGAGGCGTTGAAGCGTTTTTTCTAGAATATTTTGAATATGGTGCCGGTACACGGACTCGAACCGCGGACCTACTGATTACAAATCAGTTGCACTACCAACTGTGCTATACCGGCGCAGTGCAAAATTATACACAATCATTAAAAATGATTCCATAGTTAAGATTGCGAAAGACTAACTAATATTATTGAAGAATCAAGCGGGCATAAAGTTGATGACTAAACCAATAATGATAAGCGTTAAAAAGGATCCGGCTAGCATTGCCATCGCGACACAAATTTGAGTAATGCCACACTTATTTGAGCCGATTTCTTCGCCTTGGTATTTCATTTTTTATTCCCCTCAAGTTTAGTTGAAAGCATATTAGCATAGCTATTTCATACTGTCTTGACTATTAATATTGCACAATAAATTTATATTAATATATTGTAATATTATTATTCTATGATATAATATACATATGTCGAGGCTTCCCCCCAAGAATATTCTCTCCTCAAGAGATTGCCTCGACGCTAAATTATATGATTATGTTTAAGAAAATTTCAATCACACTTATCCCTTTCCTTGTCTCATTGCAATCATTTGCAATGAAGGAATATCCACATCGTTTTAACATTCTCGAGGCTAATGATAAGTTTATTGAGTCAAATAAAAACCAGAATCAGCTTGAATTATTTAATTATGGGTTTAGTGGTTTTGGTTTTGTACCTGCCGAGAGTAAACCTACAAAGAATATTTATTCAAGTACTTTTACTGATCAAGAAAAATCTTAATTTTCTTGTGAATTTAATATAAGAATATCATAATATTGTGATACAATATTAATAGATTGTCATACTCTCCCCCGAGTATATGTGACACTCTATGGTGGTCGTTTTTTATTCTCCTCAAGTTTAGTTAGACGGCCACCGCCTCATTAATTTAATGTCTCTGGATTCACAAAACTTTGTTTAATGGGTTGCAGCGATTCCAAAATAAATAACACACCAATTCTGACATACTCAATTATTTCTAGAAGATCCTTGGCGTTATCCTCAGACGAAGATAATTCAATATCTAACTTACTTACCTCACTGATGTCTTTGATCATCTCCAGCACCTCCTCTTCCTTGGTGGATAGTTTTGATAGGCCAAGACCTGATATGAATCCATTACACCATTGGACTAGAGTGTCAGCCTGGATTCTCATATTGGATTGATCTGCAATTAGAAGTTCAAACTCAAGCGTTGGGTCTGATAATTGAGAGCGAGTGTTTTCATAAATATCAAAAAGAGATTGGATATTATCTTGATGATTTAGGTTATTTTTATCAGCATCAGGGCCAACCTCAGACAGCCATTGATGGAATTCTGTTTCCTGGTTGGCACACAAGAGACCACACAATAGTCCATGGGCACTGGCTATGGTTTCATCGGTATCAAATTTAAATAGGATATCTTGAACTGAATCGAAATCAATCGGATTGGACATTATTGACGGCGATGATTTTTGGCTAGAATTTGCATCACTGCCATTCTAATGGCAATACCATTCGTGACTTGTTTTAAGATAACAGACTGAGGTCCATCAGCGACATCAGAATCAATCTCAACACCTCGATTAATAGGACCTGGATGCATCACAATGGCATCTTTGCTTGCCAATTTTAGGCGATCATTAGTAAGACCATAATTTTTATAATATTCCTGTTCATTTGGAATATCTGCAGCAATCATTCTCTCCTTTTGAAGTCTTAACATCATAATGACATCAACATTCTTGAGCCCATCATCAATGTCCTCAAAGCAATTAAAAATTTCACAATTTTCTGGGGAGTGTTGAAGACCTGCAGGTGCAATGAGTCTGATATCTTTTACGCCCAATGTTTTCAGTGCGTGAATGTCAGAGTGTGCAACCCTCGAGTGAACAATATCACCTACAATCGCGACTGATAAATTTTCAAATTTTTTTTTGATCTGGCGAATGGTCAGAACATCTAATAAGGCTTGAGTGGGGTGCGCATTGATTCCATCCCCTGCATTCAAGATGGATACACCAGATACATTCTCAGCGACATGGTGCGGCAATCCATTTTGATTGTGACGGATTACAAACATATCAATCTGCATAGCTTTGAGCGTGAGCATCGTATCCAAGAGTGCCTCATTTTTTTTGATAGCTGAGTTATCTAAATCAACATTAATGACCTTGGCACGATTTCTTTTGGCTGCAATTTCAAATGTATTTCGAGTTCTTGTGGACGGCTCAAAGAATAAATTTGCCACTGACATATCATCCAATGCTTTGGATTTTTTTAAGTTACCCTTTTCATCAAGCAGCGAATCTGCCGTATCTAATATTTGATTGATATGTTCAGAAGAGAGACCTTCTAGACCTAATAAGTGAATAAGATTGCCGCTAGCGTCAAGTTGTGCTTCGTTACTAATCTTATCTGTTTTCATTCAGCCATGTTTGAAGGATTAATTTTGCGGCATATTTGTCGACTTCCCCCCGATCAGAATTCTCATGATCGTGATTATATTTTAGAGTCTTTTTGGCTTCAATTGATGATAAATGTTCATCAATTAGGTGAACTGGTATCTGGTAACGCTCATTTAATTTCCTGGCAAATGATTTGGCAATAAAGGTCATTTCCTGGTCCCGATTATCCTCAGTTTTAGGAAGACCAACTATGGCACTGGTTAGACCGTACTGACTCATGAGCCTATCGAAATCTTCCCAGTTGTAGGAACCATCTTTATGATGTTTGATGACATCAAGAGGCGACGCTTCAAAAGTAAGCGAGTTGGCAATCGCTACCCCAATCCTTTTGGTGCCGACATCAAAGCCTAGATAGGTTTCAATCATAAGTCTTTAAGATGATTGAAAAGCTCCTCTCCAATGTAGCCATCTGCCCTTAGATTATTTTGAATCTGATAATTTCTTGCAGCACTTCTGGTTTTTGGACCCGCAATTCCATCAGGCTCTCCCGTATCAAAGCCTAACTTATTGAGTTTTGATTGAATCATCATAATGTCGGATTTGCTAAGAGGTTTCTCAATGATTTTTTGCGTCAGCAATTTTTTATCACCAACAAACTGATCGGATAAGTGACCTACTGCAATCGCATATAAGATAGATCGATTCCATTTCATAATGACATTGAAGTTATCATAAATTAAAAATGCAGGACCCCTATGACCTCCTGGAAGAATGACAGAGGCTGTAATATTAGCCTGAGGAAGTGCACTGCCATCGGCACTCTTAACTCCGAGTGTACTCCATTCGGTCAATGTTTTTTTAGTTTTAAGACCCGTGATTGAGAAATCAAAGCCACTGGAGAGTTGAACCTCTCTTCCCCATTTGAATCCTCTCTTCCAACCAAGAATTTTTAAGAAATTCGCTGCACTCTCAAAGATGTCCTCCTGGGTATTCCATAAATCTATTTTTCCATCCCCGTTTGAATCCACTGCATAATTCAAAACATTACTTGGCATGAATTGAACCCCGCCCATCGCACCTGCCCAGGACCCCTTTGTGTCGTGATTTAGGTAGCCCTTATCAACCAACCGCATGAAATTTAATAGCTCACCTTGGAAGAATTCAGACCTTCTTTTATCGCTACTCAGTGTGGAAAGCGCATCGGACAATCTGAACGATCCAGTATTGGAGCCATAGTTAGACTCAAGCCCCCAGAAGGCAACAATGACATGAGCGGGTACCCCATACTTTTTAGAAATCTGATTGAGTGATTTTCTATTGAGACTTAATTGCTTCCTGCCCTCATCAATTCGATATCGAGAGACTCTTTTATCTAGATAGTTCCAAAAGGTTTGGGTGAATTCAGCCTGAGTTCTGTCAAAGCGAATGACTTCTGGGTTAAAACTGGATGAGTCTAAAACTAAATTGATGGCTTTCTCAGAGATGCCCTCATTCCTAGCCGTTGTTTTAAACTCTGTGATGAAATTAGCAAACTCATCTTCAAAAGAGAGGTTATTGTTATTGCTTTCTGCAAAAATAGGAAGACTTACTAGCAACAAGAAAATGAACTTCAGCATGACGCGATTATACCTTGCAGGATTGGCATTTATATTCCTCTCATCCTGTTCTAATGATAATTTTATAGATGAGATATCGGGTCCAACCATGGGGACTAGTTATTCCATCAAAAGCACCAAAAGGATTAATCAAAAAGAAATTATTGAAGAGTTGGGAAGGATCAATCAAATATTCTCAAATTGGGTGAGTGATTCTGAGATCAATCGATTCAATCAAACTAGGGTCAATCAGCCCTTCTCACCATCAAAAGAATTCCAAGAGGTTGTTGAAATATCAAAAAAAATTCATTTGGAGACCGGTGGTTATTTTGATCCGGGGATTCATGATCTGATCAACAAGTTGGGCTTTGGAGAAAAGCCTGCTAAGGAAATCAACTCGGTTGATGAACTTAAGAAATTAGTTAATCATTCAAGCATTGCCTCAATTGATCTGAAGAGTAATCAGCTTGTAAAAAGAGATGAGGTGCAAGTGAATTTTTCAGCCATTGCCAAAGGATATGCAGTTGATCTTTTGGCTGACTTCCTGATTAGTAAGGGTCATCAAAATTTTCTCATTGAAATTGGCGGTGAGGTGTTTGCCCAAGGCAAAAAGAGTTCAGGTCCATGGAAGATTGGCATTCAATCTCCCGAAAACCGTGAAACATTGAGTATTTCAATTCATAATGAAGGTGTCGCCACTTCAGGAAATTATTTGAATTTCACTCTAGTTGATCACCAGAAGGTGGGTCATATTCTAAACCCCAAAACGGGGACATCTGAGAATAATCATTTATTCTCTGTCAGCGTTATCCATCCCAAAGTTGCGATTGCCGATGCCTATGCCACCGCATTAATGGCAATGCCCATCGATGAGGCAAAGCGCTTGATCTTAAAAGAGACATTAAAGGTTGTCTTGATAGTCAAACAAAACAAAACCTACAAAGTTGAAAAAATTAATTTTCAATGAAGTATGATGTCTTCATATGTTGACTCTCAATTCAATTTTCTTGATTGGCATAGGCGCAACCATTGGCGCTTCAATCCGATATTTGTTATCCATTTATTTTCTTGAGTTTCTGGAAAAGGGTCTTCCCTATGGAACTTTATTTGCCAACGTGATCGGCTCATTTATTGCTGGAGCAGTGATCCTTTTGGTGGCTGAGAAGGCCAATATCGGCGAAAGTTATCGTCTTTTCTTGGTGGTTGGTTTGGCAGGTTCTTTGACGACCATGTCCACCTTATCGCTCGAGACGTTTGATATGATTAATCTGGGAAATTATCTTCAAGCAGCCTTGAATGTGCTGGTTAATGTCCTGGCTTCATTAACGGCTGTTGCTATTGGTTTTTATATCACTCGCCTGATAATTTCTTCTCAATAGCATCAAACAAGATGCCGGCAATGTTAGTGCCATAGACTTTATCAATTTCAACGATACAAGTCGGACTGGTCACATTGATCTCAGTCACATAATCTCCAATCACATCGAGCCCAACAAACATCAAACCCTTTTCCTTAAGAGTGGGTGAGATTTGTTGGCACAGCCAACGATCTCTCTCGGATAACTCCTGAGCAACTCCCTTGGCACCTTTAGCTAAATTTCCTCTGAAGTCATTTTCTGCAGGAATTCTGGCTAGAGCATAATCGATGGGCTCGCCATCAATGAGCAAGATTCTTTTATCACCGTGCTTAATGTCTTCAAGAAATTCTTGTAGCATGATTGGAGTTGAGAAATGATGCGTCAGTCTATCCACAATCTTTCTTATTTCTGTCTCTCCATGACTGACCTTGTAAATATCATTCCCGCCCATCCCGTCTAGCGGTTTTATGACACAGGTCTTTTGATCAGCAATGAATTGATTAATCTCATCTATGTTTGAGGTGACTAAGGTCTTAGGAATACAATTCGCAAAGTTAAGAGCAAACAATTTTTCGTTACAGTCTCTGATCGATTGAGGATCATTCACGACCAATACACCAGATTTCTTTGCATGATCGAGCATATAAGTCGCATAGATATAGTCCATATTAAAAGGCGGATCCTTTCTCATGAGAATCACATCGAGATCCTCTAGAGAAATCATTTCATTAGAGAGTACCTCGCACCAAGGATCCTCGGAGGGTTTCATTGAAATTTTTTTGGCGTTCACCTGGGTTTGATGATTCAGATGACTGATGTCATTGGCATCAAAGGTGTATATGTCCCAACCTCTATTATTGGCCTCTCGCATCATCGCCAGGGTTGAGTCTTTTTGAGGATGAATTTTCGAAAAGTCATCCATTAGAACACCTAATTGTTTCATTGAGTTATGGTTTATTGTCACAAAAGTTTGAATTTTAACCTTTTTTTTGATAGTATCACCTTCTGCGCTTGAGGAAGAGTTAATGGCTTACGCTAATGTTACTTTAGAGCACCCGAAAACGGGTGAACTTAAATTTGCCCCTATGGGGGTTTCTTGGACATCTTTATGTTTATGTCCCTGTCCTGCTATTTACCGTAAAGACTGGCACGCATGTGCCTACATGATCCCATTAACCATTTTAACTCTCGGCTTGTCGAATATTTTCTTCTGTTTTACCTATAACAAAATATATCTAAACAATCTGAAAAAAAAGGGATTCGTTGAGAAGGTGATTGGTGCCTCTCATGTCAAACGCTCTAAATTTTAAAACCAATTAAGACGACTTCACTAGACATTGAAGGCAATTCAGCGTATCATTGCCTGTTTTTAGTGCGGGGTGGAGCAGTTCGGTAGCTCGTCGGGCTCATAACCCGAAGGTCGTTGGTTCAAATCCAACCCCCGCTACCAAATTAAAACCCCCTATATGGGGGTTTTTTAGTGGTGCATTTTGATGGCAAAGATTGAGGAAAAAATTTTCGATATTGTAAAGCCAACCATTCAGGCAATGGGCTATGAATTGGTGGGTATCGAATACCATGCCAGCGGAAAATTTAGCACCCTAAGAATTTATATAGACATTGATCGTGGTATCAATTTAGATGATTGTGAAAAAGTCTCTAAACAGGTAAGCGATCTATTGGATATAGATGACCCAATCACGGGGCAGTATAGCCTTGAGGTGTCATCACCAGGACTCGAAAGACCGCTCTTTACGATGGAGCACTATCATCGCTTCCTGGGCCATGATGTAAAGATTAAGCTCTATAGAGCAATTGAAGGAAGAAGAAAATTTAACGGGACAATTTTTTCTGTTTCGGATGCGAGTGATATAGTTGAGTTGGCAACTGAATTGGGAAATGTTGAAATCGATTTTAAACTGATTGAAAAAGCCAACTTGGTGCCGGATTTTTAGGAGAAAAATGTATGGACGGTAAAGAACTATTTTTAATTGTTGAAGCAATTTCTAATGAGAAGAATATTTCCAAAGAGGAAGTCTTTGTCTCTCTTGAAGAGGCGCTAGCGGTTGCAACAAGAAAGAAAAAGGGTTTTGATGTGCAGATCAACATTGATAGAAAGACTGGTGATTATGTGACCAAGAGACAGTGGTTAGTAGTTGCAGATGACGCCAGATACATTGGCGAACATGAAATCGAATTTGATCCTGAACTTCACATCCGCGAGATGGATGCTGAAGGTTTGAAAGTTGACGAGTATGTCACAGAGCCTGCAGAAAATATTGATTTTGGTCGTATTGCAGCCCAGGTTGCGAAGCAAGTGATTATCCAAAAGGTTCGCGAAGCTGAAAGAGATGTGGTGGTCGATAACTACTCACAGAAAGTTGGCGAGGTAGTGACTGTCAATGTGAAAAGAATTGATAGAGGAAATGTCTATGTCGATATGGGTGGTGTTGATGGCATGATCTCTAAGTATGATCTCATCCCTAATGAGTCACTCAGAAAAGGGGATCGAGTCAGGGTCTTTATCAAAGAAGTGAAATCTTCTCCAAGAGGTGCTCAGATTTTCCTATCAAGAACTGCGAATGAAATGATGATTCGCCTATTTGAAATGGAAGTTCCAGAGATTTCAGAGGGTGTCATTGAAATTATTTCTGCAGCCCGTGATCCAGGACTTCGCTCTAAATTATCGGTTAAGGCAAAGGACAAGAGATTGGATCCGATTGGTTCATGTATTGGTATGAGAGGAGCTCGTGTTCAGGCTGTTTCCAATGAACTTAATGGCGAGAGAGTTGACATCATATTGTGGGATGAAGATCCTGCACAATTTGTGATCAATGCTATGGCGCCTGCTGAGGTAAGTGCAATCGTTGTGGATGAGGACAGAGGGTCAATGGAAATCACAGTGGCTGATGATCAACTGGCATTGGCGATTGGTCGTGGAGGTCAGAATATTAAGTTGGCATCGAAATTAACTGGTTGGAAGTTAAACGTCATGTCATTAACTGAAGCTGATGAGAAACAAGCTGAGGAAGATAAGAAAGCCCTAGGTGTTCTTGCTGAACAATTGGGTGTGGACGAAGAAGTTGCTGGTGTCCTGATAGAAGAGGGATTCTCTTCAGTGGATGCGGTTGCGGATGCTGATTCAGACTCATTAGCTAACATTCAAGAGTTTGATGGAAAGATTGTGGCTGAACTCCAGGAAAGAGCGAGTGATGCGCAGTTAGTCCAAGCCATTGGAGATGCTGAGGCCTCTGAAACGCTTCAAGAGATCGAAGGGGTAGATGCTGATTTGGTGGGTATTCTTTTTGATAACGAGGTTAAAAATCTAGATGATTTAGCAGAACTCTCAACCGATGAGTTGACTGATTTATATAATATTGATAGTGAGAAGGCAGCATCAATTATTATGAATGCTAGAGAAAAAGCTGGATGGTTTAAATAAATTACAGAGATTAAAGATTAGTTATGGCACATACGGTTGAAACACTTGCGAAACTTTTAAAGAAGACCTCTGATGAGGTCATTGTCATCCTCAGTAATGCTGGCATTGAAGGCAAGAATGCGAGTAGTGAGATTACTGCTGATGAAAGAAAAGTATTGATGAGTAATCTCACCAAAAGAGTCACACCAAAACCTTCGGATACTAACAAAACTCAAAGCGCTTCTGGGGTCAAAGTCCAAGTTAAAGCGAGCAAAAAACCTGCTGCTGTTCAGCCTAAGGTCTCCAAAGCAGATGTTGATAAAGCCAGAGAAGCGCTTAACAAGGGTCAAGAGCAAAACATTGAACAAGAGGAACAGGATAAGAAGAGAAAGGAAAAGATTGAAGAGCAGAAGAAGCTTCAACAAGAAAATGCAGCGAATAAAAACAAAACTGCCAAAGATGGTGCCAGTCGTAAATTTGAGAAAGATAAAAAAGATACTGGATATAACACCAGAGAAGAGCTACATCTTTCTGATGAGAACCACAAAAGAAAACTCAAAAAGAAAGATCGAACAAAATTAAGTCAAAAACTTAGAGAAGAGCAAGCGCAGCATGCCTTCCATAAGCCGGTTGATAAAGTTATCCATGATGTTCCCGTTCCAGAGAATATAAAAGTCTCTGAACTGGCACTGAAGATGAAGACCAAAGCTGGTGAAGTTCTCAAGGTATTAATGGGAATGGGTGTAATGGCAACACTCAATGATGTGCTAGATCAAGATACTGCCCTACTGGTTGTAGAGGAGATGGGACATAATGGTATTGCAAGCGTTGAAGAGACGGTTGAGGATAAGCTAATCGCTGAGAGTGAATCCTCAGGTGATGCTGTAGCGAGACCTCCGGTGGTTGCCATTATGGGTCACGTTGATCACGGTAAAACTTCTTTACTTGACTACATCAGAAAGGCCAAGGTAGCCGATGGTGAGGCAGGTGGAATCACTCAACATATTGGTGCCTACCAGGTGAAATCAAAAGATAAGTCGATTACATTTATTGACACCCCTGGACATGCTGCGTTCTCTAAGATGAGATCCAGAGGTGCTAACTCTACTGATATTATTATTCTGGTGGTTGCTGCGGATGATGGAGTCATGCCGCAAACCATTGAATCTATAAAGCATTCTAAGAAGGCTGGCGTGCCAATGATTGTTGCAATTAATAAGATGGATAAAGAAGGCGCATCTCCAGACAAGATCAAGCAAGTACTCTCGACACATGATGTCATTGCAGAGGACTGGGGTGGCGATGTCATGATGGTTCCTGTATCAGCGCATACTGGCCAGGGCGTGGATGATCTTCTAGATGCCATTTCATTGACCGCTGAAATTCTTGAGTTTAAAGCAGTCAACAAGGGCTCAGCTAAGGGTATTGTCTTAGAGGCAAGACTAGACAAAGGTCGTGGAAAGGTAACCACAGTTTTGGTTCAGGAAGGACAGTTAAAGCAAGGCGATATCGTCATCGCTGGTGTTGAATTTGGAAAAATTAAGCAAATCATGAATGATCAGGGTAAAGCGGTTAAGACTGCTGACCCATCAACTCCTGTTGAGATTCTCGGTCTAAGTGGGGTTCCAAATGCTGGAGAAGATTTCTTGGTGGTTGAGAATGAAAGAAAGGCCAGAGAAGTAGCAGACTTTAGAAGAACCAAAGAGAGAGAACAGCAACTTAAAAAACAACAAGCAGCGAAGATGGATAATTTCCTCTCCAAGATGGAGGAAGGGGATATTTCAACTGTGAGCGTTTTAATTAAATCAGATGTGAGAGGCTCAGCACAAGCTTTGGTGGATGCAATAGAGGAGCTGTCTACTGATGAGGTCAGAGTCAATGTCATCTCTAGTGGAGTTGGTGCTATTAATAACACGGATATTACGCTCGCTTCAACCTCAGATGCCATTGTTCTGGGTTTTAATGTTCGTGCGGATGCGGTCGCCAGAAAGACAGCTGAGAATGAAGGAGTCAAGATTGAGTACTACTCAGTGATCTATAACCTCATCGATGATGTTAAGGCCATTATGAGCGGAATGCTCTCCCCTGAGTTAAGTGAAAATATCATTGGTATTGCCACTGTGAAAGAGGTCTTTAGATCACCTAAGTTCGGTGACATTGCTGGATGTATCGTTGATGAAGGTGCGGTCAGAAGAGATGCCCCAATTCGTGTTCTTAGAGAGAGCATTGTGATTTATGAGGGTGAGTTAGAATCCTTGAGACGATTTAAAGATGATGTCAAAGAAGTCAAATCAGGAACAGAATGCGGTATTGGTGTATTGAACTACACTGATGTTCAACCGGGTGATCAGATCGAAGTCTTTGAGCGAGTAGAAACCTCTAGGAGTTTGTAAGCTCGATGAGTTCACAGAATTCTTTCCGCCTTGAGAGAATGAATGAACTTCTTAAACGAGAAATCATATCGCTGATCAAAAAAGAATCCAAAGATCCCAGACTGGCTAATCTACTGATTACTGATTTGGAGATTAGTCGTGACTTATCTCACGCAAAAGTATTTTTTTCAATTGCAAAAAATCAGGATATTTCAGAGGTCAAAAAAGCCCTTGAGAAAGCATCTGGATTTTTTAGAACCAAGTTATCCAAGTCAGTTAAATTAAGACACACCCCAAAACTCAATTTCATATTCGACCCAACTCCTGATAAAGTGGACCGACTAGAAGAGTTGATTTCTAAACTTTAATGTCTAAGAAAGGGTCTTATCAAAATATCAATGGTCTCCTTCTTTTAGATAAACCTGCTGGTATCTCATCTAACCAGGCCCTT
>Ga0213859_10000735_pt1 | contig 14795 bp, 15 predicted proteins | sample PICome_2_FD_160133 | JGI IMG/M metagenome (GOLD analysis project Ga0213859, IMG submission 160133) | Coastal seawater microbial communities near Pivers Island, North Carolina, United States - PICO304 | ecosystem: Environmental > Aquatic > Marine > Coastal | place: USA: North Carolina... | reverse complement strand
AATTAAAACATACATACTAAGTTTGTAAGTAAACTAAACTCCCTAACGTTTTATTAAACTCATGCTCTAGGGTCTAATGAGAATGATAGCTGACTGCCCGACACTACCATTAAACAAGTTTGATTTGTTTAAGGACAGCTTAAATTACTTGCAAAGTCTGTCCGTAAGATTATGACTTTGTTGTTTATCGTCTGTACAAGCCACCGCACACGCGGAAAAATCAGACTAATTACGAAAGCATCTTTTCATAGGTTGTTTATACTCAACCAACAGGAACTCCTCTTAGACTACCCTTCACTGTATCGTTAGATGAATGATAGCTGACTAACCTACACTATCTGAATTCACTCTACGTTTGTTCGGTAGTTACTTCCTAGATTTAAAATTGTGTGCATGGTGGTTACCTCTCATTTACTTTTATCATAACCTTACCTCGTCACTCTATATAAAATAGTACAGACTTCAAGGGTTTTACAATGAACACTTTCACAAAGTTAAACCTAATACAATGATACATGATTACTGAATTAGTGTCTATATAAAGTGATTGTTTTTTGCTATCAATAAGCTATAATTTTCTATATGTTTTCAGTAGTAAGAAGAACTTATGTAATCGTAGAAGATAAGGACTACATAGGTAGTATGGGTGCTAGCACAGGTTCATTCCAAAACTATGTATGGAACTTTGATACTATTGAAGAAGCTTTAGAATTTGCCATTAAATTATTAGATGAACCTAGATTTGGTAATCCGCATTTAAAAAAGTATGCAATAGATTTGCTTACTCATAAGTTTATGTTTGAACATGGCGGGGAAATAATAATGATTGGCATGACTATGGAGAATGATGACTATGAAGAGTTCAGAAAAAACACTTTACATTAGAGTAGACGAAGACACTTACAACTTAGCACACACTATCGCAAAGATAGAGGGTAGAAGTGTAACTAAACAAATCATTCAACTGATAAAAGACTACTCAAAAAATGCTGACTTAAGTTTAGATATAAAAGAACCAGTGGAAAAAAATTCAGAAGAGCTGGAGCAAAATATTTCTGCGGAGCAGGAAGAATCTATTGGTCTAAAATCGCTGATTGCAAAGAAGAAACTGGATTCTTAGTGTAGCTATACCAATAAGAAGATAAAGATTCACTAGCTTTCAAAACCAAATCAATCTTATACTCACTAATCTTTTGTGGGTGGTCAACCATGATGTTCCAAAACTCTTTCTCTCCGTTAAACCCTAGGTCTTTCCGCAATCTCTTTTGCACCTTGATAAGTATTACTGACTTGGGTATCACAGCTTTATATGACTGGTCAATATTTGCTTTGGCTAAATCTATTGAGGAACTTCCTGTTGCTACAGCTATCATTTCAAGATATTTTTCTAGCACCTGATGACTTTCAGGGCTAATTTTTTTATCAAACAATAAAACATCTATGATGTGTTGGTCTATGACAACTGCCCTACCAACACTGGAAGTTCCTATCCTCGTAATCTTAACCTTGTTTCTTTGATGTAATTGTGGATTACCTACATCATTAACATGAAGATTAGAGAGTCCAATCGTAGTCATCTTTTTTGTCATGGTCAGTATAAGTTCCTGTTACTGGATTATAATCCATTTTACACATACCTTGTTTGCCAAGCCAGTAATATCTTGACTTCCAACAATGTATCTCAACCGCTTCTTCTCCCCTGTGTACACTAAAACCTAAGTCTGCTTTAGCAAAGAAAGACATTGAGTGTGATATATCCATGCCTGTCGGCACAAACTTTTTACTTCTGTCCATTGGTTTAGCGGGATGACATACAAAGAAAACAAGTACATCTTTTTCTTTAGCAAATACATTTATCTTGGTCAACATATCTGACACTTCATCTGTGACTAAACCTTTGTTCGGTCTGTTGATGTAATTAAATGGGTCAATAACTAGAACCCTACATCCCATTCTTTGTATTGATTGAGAAGCACTTTCTAATATTGAATCTATATCTGCTCCCTCTTTGAAATCCATAAACAAGAAGTGGTCTTTGATAAACTGTGCTGAGTTATCTTTTTCTTCTACTGTCATTCGTTCTGTGTACCCGTCAAAGAATGGCTTGCCCACATACATCTGCGATAGCTGTGCTGTATGTAATGCGGGTGGCATTTCAAAAGAACAAAAGCAAGTCTTCCAACCATAGTTCTTGGCTACATTGAATACTAACTGAGAAACAAAATTACTTTTACCCATGTTAGGCATACCTGTTACAACAACAAGTGTTGACCTTTTCAAAGTAAACAAATCATCTAGTGTACTGAACCCAGTAGATACTCCTTTTGGATTACCATTGTTATATAGGTTATCCATTTCAGCTTGATAGTCATCAACTGTCCTTAAGTATTTCAGTGGCATTGGCTTCGCATTTAATACCGCATCGCACAATTCATCTGCACCATGCATCATCAACATATCATTGGCATCCTTTTCTTCTTTGTAATTTATGGTGTAGCAATTAGCTATACCAAGTCTTCGTGATAGTTCTTCTTGTAATGCTTGTCCGCTTTCATCGTTGTCAACTGCAAGAACTATTTTCTCTTTGCCTTCAAACTTTTCTTTATCATTCCAAACATACTTAAACCTTCCGTCTTCGTTAGGGTCTATCTCTCCATTCTTTACTTTAGCATTAGCACCATTTGGAACTGAGAAACAATCAACTGTAAATCTCTTGTTCTTGTCAACCGCATTAGCAAAGGCGGTCTTGATAGCTAGACAATCAAGTTCTCCTTCTGTAATTATTATGGTGTCTTCAAGGTGTGGTATCTTTTCATCCTTGACAGTCTTACCCCATAACTTGAATTGATTCTCCCCTTCAAACCAAAATCTTTTTTGTGGCACTGACCTATACTTTACTGCCTTGTCTTCATAGACAAAAGCAACTGCGGGATTACCCTTAATGACAGTCGGTAAACAACCCCAATCAATAGACTTATCTACATCAATACCTCGTACTTTGAGATACTCGTCAGCTTCCCCCCCTCGCTGAGGGTCAGGAATAACAATAGACTGGTAAATATTTGTTGAGGCAGTCCTGCGATCCTGGCTCTTGCCGTTTGGTTTTGGTTTTGTTGTTTGATTCTTATTCATTGCTCCACTCTCCATGCAATTATGACAGTTATAAACTATCTGATTTCCTTCCACTTTTACAGATAAAGATTTATCTCCTTTGTTCTTTCTTGTGTCGTTGCAGAAAGGACATATCATCTTATGCTGTCCGTCATCCAAATAAAATGCTTTGGAATTTTTTATAATTTGTTGTTGACTATTCACAATTCCTCCTGTATTTTGTTTTACCTATCTAGGTAACACCTAGTCTAGGTAGTATCTAGTCTCTATCTTTTAAACTATCTAGGATGCCAATCATATCTTCAACGACTACCTTTCTTGACTCTAAAGGATAAAGCATTAATGCCTGTATAGAAGTTAATACTTTCTTTTTATCTAACTTAAGTCTCTCCAAAAGTTCTTGAAAGTTTTTATCTGCTAGCCACTCTATCGCTTCTAGTCTTGTCATTAAATCTACGGAAGCAAGGTCACGCAATCCTTGTTTAAGGACTGCGATTTCTATGCTTACTACTTTATTGGATTCTGATAACATCCTCTCAATATTATGTGCTGTGTAATTATTTGTCAAATGATACTTGCAAAGTTTTTAAATTAATACTAATATTGATACATGAACAAAACAAATGAAAACACAATAGGTACTCTTGTCAAAGAGCCACCTACCTACAAAAGAAAATACAGACAAGCCAAGTACAACATACCCTTAGAGGAAATGAGTATTGGTAATGCTTTGTTTATATCAAAGGATGAATTGCATAGAACACTAGAGCAAGAGATACCTTTGATTAGGCAGTATGTATATAGGAAAGCTGAACAATTAGGTATGAAGTTTAGTGTTAGAAAATTTGATAATGACACTATAGATATTAGGAGGTTGAAGTAATGTTATTTGCAGAAGACTCAAACCTAGTATTCCAATACTTAGACACAGAATCTTATGAAGAAAACTTTCAAAGGTGGTGGAAAATGAATACTCTTGAAAGGGAAATGGCAATCAAATACTTTAAGTCAGATGATAAACCATTTACAAAAAGAGAGGATGCATTTCAATGTTTTGATAAACAATGGAAAGACAAGAGAAATGAAACTTACAAACAAATATAATATTCCTAGAGAGATAGTTCGTAGCATTGAGAATGATAGTTACGACATGGGGGATGCAGACATATCTGTAACTGGTTTACTAAAGCCACCTAGAATATCTTTGTTGTCTAAGATAAACGAGGACAAGCTTGAAGCTGATGTATCAGATAGGATATGGATATTGTTAGGGCAAGCTACTCATACAATCCTTGAGAGGGCAAATGAAAACTATGATGACACGGACATTGAGAGGAGAATGTTTATAGACATAGAGGGGTGGAGAGTAAGCGGACAAGCTGATAGTTTTTCTTTGGCAAAAAATACTTTAAGAGATTACAAAGTTACAAGTGCATGGTCAGTTGTTTTTGCTAGCAGTAAATCAGATTGGGAATCACAGTTGAATATGTATAGGTATATGTACTACAAGAACTTTGGCAAGCTTGCAGAAAAGCTAGAGATAATTGCAATACTTAGAGACTGGGATAAAAGAAAAGCACAGAAGGGAGACGGATATCCACCATGTCAAGTAGCTGTTGTTGATATACCTGTATGGGATATTGAAGACACAGAAAAATTTATAAGAGATAAAGTCAGATTACATAAAGATGCATGGGCAGACTATATGACACATAACAGAATACCACTATGTAACAGTGAAGATATGTGGAAAAAAGAAGACAAGTATGCAGTGATGAAGAAGTATAGAAAAACTGCATTAAGAGTTTTACCTACTAAGGAGGAAGCAAGAGAGTATGTTTCTAAGGTAGAAGGTAATGTGGAGATTGTTAAACGCGAGGGCGAATGTTCTCGTTGTGTTGGCAATTATTGTGGGGTCGCAGATTTCTGTGACCAATATAAACTTTCTATGGAGGAAAGGAAATGAACGAAAACCAAGAAAATTTAGCTAATGCTTTAGTAAAGGCACAAGCTGAAATGGAGACTGCAAGTAAGGACGGAGAAAACCCTTTGTATAAAAGTGGTTATGCCACCTTAGAAGCAGTTATTAATGCTGTAAAAGAACCATTGAATAACAATGGTATATTCTTTTTACAGAAGTCTCACTTAGCTGAGAAAGGGGTAATCATTGAAACTAGATTCATTGGTCATGGCAGTGAATTATCTGCGGGCAAAATATTTATACCCGCACCTAAAGATAATCCGCATGGCTTTGGTAGTGCCTTGACGTATGCAAAAAGATTCTCTTTGCAGACTGCTTGTGGATTGCCAAGTAGTGACGATGACGGAAACTCAGCAGTTGAAAGTATAGAGAAGAAACCCGCACCTAAAAAGAAATGGGAGAAACCCGAGATAAAAGAAGTTAAGTTTGAAGAACTTGCTGAGGGTGTGAAAGATATCTTTGGCTTCATTGAGAAGCTTAAGAAGGAAGGAATGGTTGACGAAGTGCAAGGACAAGATTGGACTAAGTGCAATGACTTCATTCAAGACTTCTTTAAACTTAAGACTGTTGACGAATGTACAGAATTTTATAAAGAGAATACATCTTGGATTAAAGATTTGAATCCACACGTTAATCAATTTATAAAACAACAAACACAAAATCATGTGAAGCTAATTAAAGGAGGTAACTAAAATGGCATGGACTGATAAATTTGGAAACGAGGTACCGCAAAGTGAAGCGGGTTTATTTGAAGAAGACCAACAAGGTAACGCGAATAGACCAAGGTTCAAAGGTAAGATTAAGATTACAGAAAACAAAGCTTGGCTTAAGTATATGGTAGAGAACATGAAGAGGATTCAGAATGGAGAAGCTACCGAGATATACTTAAACTTTAGTTTGTTTTGTGAGAAACAAGTTGGGTCTTCAAACCCACAGATCGCTAAGAATGGAAAAGAATATTTTTATCTTAGAGCAGAACCAAGTGTTTACATTGGCGAAGCAAATAATAACCAGTCAATAGATGATAAGGATTTTCCTGCCGAGGATAACTCGGAAGAGATTCCATTCTAAGGAGTAGACATGGGAAGAAGTAGCGAAATGTATCAAGAAATGGTAGACCAAAAAGATTACGTTGATGAACATGACCTTTGGGAGATTACCAATCTATATATAAAACTAACTAAACAGTTAGGTAAACACAAGGATGAACTGCAAGGAACTCCGCACCAAGTTCTTATAGATTTAGTGCTGAACGAAGTTGATGAAAGAGTTATCAATCAACATTGGGATGTAGCTGAACAATGGATGAAAGAAGAATGGAAGAAGTAAGAGAGAACTGGATGCAGTTAATGAGGGATGTTGGCAAACTCTACGAGAGAGCAGAACAAGAATTACATATTGCTGATGCTGACTTGAAGAAAGTCATAGCACAAAAACAAGTTGAAGCAGAAGCACAACATGGATGTAAGACTGCTGTATCTCAACAAAGGTTTGCTGACAACGATGAAGATGTCTACAAAAGTAGACTAAGGATTGGCAGTCTGAAAGGTCGCATACAATTTCTTAAGTGTGAAATCAAAGCAGTTGAGATTGGGTTTGAGACTTGGAGGACTGACCAAGTTTCTAGGCGGGAAGAAATGAAAGCTTATGGAGTAACTAAGTGAGAGACGTAGACTGGATTAAACTATTTGTTTGGATTGTTATGTTCTCTTGCTGTATCTATTTTTGGTGGGCATTAGTTCAATTAATAATTAGTTTGTGAAAGGACGAACACCAAACAAAAAAGAAAAGCAACACATGGATGCTGTATCACAGTTGGGTTGTATAGTTTGTCGTAACATGGGAATGGGGTATGTGCCTTGTGAGATTCATCACATCAATGGTAAAACAAAGAAGGATGCACACTTACAAATACTACCCCTTTGCTTTGAACACCACAGAAGAGGGGAAGAGAATCCTATCTATGTATCAAGACATCCATTTAAACGTGAGTTTGAAAAGAGGTATGGTAAAGAGACTAAGTTACTAGAACAAGTGAATGAATTACTGGAGCAAGCATGAAAGAAGAAATGAAAAACTTAATGAAATTATTAGAGAACATAGAAGCTGAACTCAAAAGCTTTTGGGATTGGTTGACAAAGTGAGTCAATGGCATGGAGGTAAAGGCAGTCGTGTAAGACCGCATGACGGAAACAAATACCGAGATAACTGGGATAAGATTTTTAAGGAAAAGAAAGATGATAATGGACGAGTACATAAAGGAAAAGAAAAAAGCTCTACACGAAAGAAAGCTTAAGTGGTGGAACTGGCATAAAGATAATCCCGAAGTGTGGGAGAAGTTTAGAGACTACACCTTTGAAGCAATCAAGTCGGGTAGAAATAAATACTCTCAATGGGCAATCATAAATAGAATTAGGTGGAACACTGAAATAGAAACAAAGGGTGGGGAGTTTAAGATAAGCAATGACTACATCTGTTTCTATGCTAGATTGTTTCATGCTAAGTTTCCACAACACGAAGGGTTCTTTACTGTCAAACCTTTGAAAGAAGAAAAAGAGATTGACGAATATCAAAGCTACGAAACACGCCTACAAAATATTTCAAATTACTAAGTCCCAGGCAAGAGCTGCTGGAGCCAAAATATTTATTGACTGGTCTATTCTTATAGTCTGTCGAAGACTACATCAGATATAGAAGGTAGTGGAATGTCTGCATTTTCTCTAAGTTCGGGAACAACTGCTAACCTTTGGTCTCTTTCTGCTGTTAATTGTTTTATAAGTTCTTTCTTTCTTGTACCTGACATATCGCTGTAAAGTATCTTATCTCTTTTGTTTCTCCAGTTTTCCATGTATCTATTTAATGCTCTCACTCTACCTGTGGTTTGTGCAAGACCTCTATTAGCTTTCATGTATACTTCAAGTTCATCTAATCTGCCTTCATCTTTAAGTTTATTGACTGCCTGTACATAAGATTCTGTCATCCTCCTTAACTCATAGAACTGTTGAACATATCCTTGTGCTTCGGGATTTCTTACGAAAGCTTTTAATACAGGAATTTGATCTACCCTTGGTGGGATAAAACCATTACCTGTTGTTTCTTTTAATACAGAATCAACTGAATCTAAAACATAACTTCCTATAGTTCCACCATATCCTCGTAGAACATAATCAATTTTAATTGGAGAAATATTTAATGTATCACCTAATGCTTTTGCAAATTCAGTAGTGCTTTGATTGTACTGTAATTCTGGTGGAAGTTTTTGCATATAGTATGGAACTATTTCTGTACCAAAGAATGTGCTTTTGTTGTTGGCAACTTCCATTAAAGGTTTAAATAACTGGAAGCCGAGAGGGTCTATCTTTAAAGTTCCGCCCACTTGTCTTCTCATTGACTCAGCAAAGTCTCTTAAATTGTCTTCTCCGTAAGCTAAATCTAATGCTCTTTCAGGAATAACTTTTGCTAATATACCAACTTCAAATGGAATAGGTACAGTAAATCTATAATCTCCATAAAAGAAATTCCAAAAATTATCTCTTTCTTCTCTTGATAATTTCCTATACTCTTCTTCATCACTGGTCATCATCCAGTACATTGCAGTAACAAGAGACAGTAGACCTAATCTAGTTAACATCTTTCTTGATATATCTCTTTCAAAATCCATTTGATTTTGTCCTGCCACTGGTTTGCCAGATGCAGAATATTGTCCGACTGCTGATCTATAAAGAACATCAAGACCTTGGATTCTGGCATTAAGGAATGGTATACCTGCGGTCACTACTCTAAACAATGGATTAGCACCACGTCTATTAAAGTTAATAACTTCTAATGCTTGGAAGACAGCTTCTGCTTCGTTACCTGTTTCTTCTAATACAGAATTGTATACAGCTTTTCTTGTGGCATAGTCTGATCTATATGTTTGGTCTCCTAAAAAATCCCATAAACCTGTTACCATATCTAAACCATTTTTAGGATTCCTTGCTTTTGTTCTTCTCTTTATAAAGTCTTCTACTCCTCTTTCGTCTCTGCCTAAATCATAACCACCTATGACTCCAAATCTTTCTAGTGCTGATACATCTTCAAAAGCTCCTTTTGCTGAGTCAATAAATGGTGTCATGTTTGCACCCGAAGTAATCGCGGCTGACAAGGTATCTCTCATATAGTTTCTAAACCAGAATGTAGGGTCACGAGTTACAAGTTCTCTTAACCAACCCGCAGGTGTTCCAACAAATTTCATAACAGAATTAAGTTCATCTATACCAACTGTTTGTAATCCGTCAATAAGTTCTGGGTCTTCTACTCTAAAATATCTTTTCTGTCCGTCAATGAACACAGGATAAACATCAATACCTTTTTGATCTCTTGGATTGGTTATTTCTTGAGCCATACCAGCCCTTACAAAACTATCTGTAAGTCTTTGTATACCTACGTTTTTGTTAACAGCAGTAATAATTGATATGTAATTTCTTGATATAGCTTCTATTGGATTAGGTGTGATTTCTTCTTTACCACCTTTAAGTCTCATGTTAAGAGGATTACCTCCTAAATAACCTGATGCAATCTTAGGTGCGTTAAGGTTTCCATTAACCATTTCTCTGTAGAAAGGATAGTAGTCTGCGTTCTCCCTCCATATCTGAGCAGTACCTCTTGTTTCAATTTGGTCTTTAACTTCCTTTTGTTTTCTGTTGTAAGTTTCAATGAGATCAAGAATCTCTGTTCTAATTTGTTGCTCACCTTTAGATAAATCTACTGCGTAAGGTTCTTTAACTAGATTGTTATAATTATATATTAACTGGTCAGTAGTTATTTCTTCTTGAAGAATACCTCCGTCAACAGCAAAGTCTATAATGCCTTCATTAAACTCTTGGAATCTATCATAGGTTTCTTCTATCTGTGGAAAATCTTTTGCGATCTCCTGGGACAACTCAATCTCTTCTGGTGTTACTGGAACTTCTAATCCGTTTTCATCAAGACGTTTAGCTCTCCTACCAATCGCATACATTTTAAACAAAGCTTCTTTGTCTATTGGATTGCCATTAGCATCAAGTGTTTCAGTATATAAATACTCAAGCACATCTAACAAGCCACCACTTTCATCTACACTGGTAATACCCATATCAAGGTTTGGTCTACCTCTTAATAATACTTGTTGGAAAATACCTATTGATCTATCAGCCAAGAGCAGTGCTTGTATTGTTCCAGTGTCTGCCCAGTTTTCTTTGGCAATCAAGTCTGGATTTCTTTCTTGTGCTTCTTTAATTCCTTTTTCTACTTTAGCAAGTTTGAATACTATTTCTTTTCTAAAGTTAGTTGTAAACTTTTCTAGTCCGTCACGCAATGGCTCCATAAGTTTTAACAAAGCATTACCATTTGACTCTGCTCCATGATTTACTTGACCTATACTATTTTCTAATGATTTATATTTGTTAGGAACAACCTTGCCTTTACCTTCTACTCGTTTAAGTACAGGTATGTCTTGGTCTTCTTTAGGATTTGTTTTGTTGTTAGCAACATCAGTTGCTGTCTTAAGTGCTAGTGGGTCGGCTTCTGTATTATATTTAGGAACAACGCCACGCTGCAAATTTTTGTTTTGTTCTTCAAGATTCTCTTTATTCTCTACAGCTTCTTCGTATTCTTTTACTGTGACTTGCTTGGCTTCTTGGAGGGCTTGATTTCTAAGCCTTGAGTTTCTAAAAACCCTTTTAATGTTTTGCGAATCTCTTCTAATGACATTCCTTTGTTCACTTGAAAAGTCTCCAGATTCTTTGAGTTGTTTGATTCCTTCATTAGTATCTATCTCCTCGAATGTATTTAAATTAAATACTGCTTCTTGTTTTCCAGCTTGTGCATAATACAAGGCATCAGCTAAGTTGTCCATAACAATAACAGCATCAAGATAATACTTGTTGTCTTTACTGTTCAACCACCCTCCTGCTCTTACAGGTTTATCGGTGGACTGCGACATCCTATGAAGTATTATAGCATACTCGTCTACCATGTCTTCTGTTAGATTGTCTGCATCAATAACATACTCAGCTTCTTTAACTGGTGCTACTGGGAATCCTTCTGTAATTGTTTCTCCAGTTTTTGCATCAATAGTAAATCCTTCGGGATTATTTTTAATAACATCAAGAAGTTTTCTTGACTCACTTACTAAAGCATTTCTTTGTGCTAAGACTGGTACTTGACTGGAATCCCTTACAGTCTCTCTAAGACTTCGTAATACTCCTCTTTGCCTTGACCCTATCTTACCGCTATCAATAGCTTGTAAAAGGTCTGCGGTGTTTACAATGCCTGATTTACTGAAAGCTCTTGATATACCTTCTAAGAAGGCATTGATTCTACCAAGAATACCCCTTGGCTTTGGAGCAATAGTCTTTGGACTAAGCTTATATAATCTAAATAATTCAGCTACTATCTCTTCATCTATAATTGCATCTGATTGTTCTGCGTATTCAGCTTGTACTCTAGCTATAACATTTCTTGTTTCTTTTCTTGCAGGCAATATTCTTTTTGCATAGGTAACTAAGTCTGTGTATTCTCTTTCAGTAATTAAATCCAAGTCTCTTATAGCATGAATGATTTCGTGATTGACTGTTTCTACTATATGTTCTTCTATCTGAATGTCAGTCGCCTGCTTAGGCAAAGCATTTAAGTTTATAATTATTTCTTTAGAGGCTTGATCGTATATACCTGGATCAGTAAGATTTTCTTTAAAAGAATAGTTACCTTCGGAATCTCTTTGTAAATTAGTTGCACTTTCTAAACCTTTAGAAAATCTAAGACCAACATCTTTTAAACCTTTTTCATCTAAATACTTTCTTACATTAGACCTGATGTCTTCAAACTGTTGTTCTACTGGTGGAGCAAGTTGTAATACTTCTGTTTGTTCTTCTGTTTGTTCTGCTTGTTGTTCTTCTATTTGTACAGAGTTTATGTTTTCGTTTATCTGAGAATCAGTAGCACCATAACTTCTTAATCTATCAGCAAACTCTTGTGCAGTTTCATTATAAGCTTCTGCTTTTTGTACTTGTTCGTTATAAAAATTATTATTAATTTGTTTATCAACCACTCTTCTTGATGCTTGCAAGTCATTAAAGAAATCATTAACTCCTTGAGCATTTAGTCTTGGTAAATATTTTTTAATAGCTGCTTTAGTTATTGGTTTGCTTTGCCCTGTTTCTTTATAGTTTCTTACAAACTCTTGTAACTGTCTTCCGCTATATGGTCTTGGTCTGTAATTAGGTAGTGGTGTTAGTTTTTTAAACTTTGGAAATGATTGTATCTTAGCAAGTGCTACTTGCTTTTGTCCTTTATTTGCAGACGCAAAAGTTTTTGCACCAGTAGTTTGTTCTAAAAAGAATTCAAACTCAGGCGATGTCAAACTTGTGTCTATATTTTTTTCTTGAAGTAGTTTATTGAATGTAGGTTTAGATACAGAAACCTTACCATCTTTCTCATAAGTAAGTGGTTTACGTTTAAGGTCTAGCACATTAGTTTGTTCTTGTGCTTGTGACCTATTAATCATTAAGTTATTAAAATCTTTAGGACTTAATAACTTTTTAGTTTCTGCAAAAGATAAATAAGATTTAGCAGGGTCTATCTTTTTGCGTTTCATTTTTCTACGCATAGCTTCTGCTTTAGTTTCGTTTTTAAATGTTTTGAGATTAGTGTCTTGATTTGCTATTTGATCTATAGCTACTTGTGTTGAATATGGGTTGTGTATTTTCTGCCCAATAAAAAATGCTGTGCCATTAAAAGCATTACCATTAATAAAGTTTAGATCATTGACTAATGTGCTGGTAGACTCTGACCTTATTTGATCTTCAATTTTAGCAGCTTCTTGTCCTGCTTTATCTTGTGTAGTATTGGCATATACATTACCTGATATTGTACCTACAATGTTTACACTTCCATCAGGTGATGGCATTAATTTTACAGATTCAGCAGGCTTTACATCTTCTGGTATGTATTCTTCTTCTTGTGCTATTTGTTCTTCTGATACTACATTATTAGGATTTATGGTTGGACTACCTTGCTCTAATAATTTTTGTTTTGTTTCACTTGCAGATTTTAACTTAACGTCCATAGACTCTCTAAGTTTTTCTTCTTGTTTTATTTCTTGTTCAGTTCCTGTTTCAGGTCTTCTTCTACCACGAACTGCAAGGTCTGCAATAAAACCAACACCAGCACCTACGCTAAATTCATCTGCTGCTGATTCTCCTATTGGTAATTCATCTGAGTAAACACCTCTTGCTACAACATCTTGTAATATTTGTGCACCTGCTTCTTGTAAACCTTCTGCTCCACCTTGTTTAAAAGCAGATGTTAGTCTGTCAGTTATACGAAGTTCTTGTCCTGTACTTTTAGGTACACGTCTTAGTATTTTAAATAATCTTTCAGCAGGCAATAGTTCTGTTAAACCTACACCAAGACCAGCAAGCTGTGCAAATTTCTTTTCACCAAAGCTTACTTCTTCGCCTAACTCTTCTGCTTCTCTTATTCTATCAGTTTGTTCTGAAACACCTATAGGTGCAGCTATAGCACCAGCAGTATATGTTGCACGTTTAGCTCCTTCTTTAGCACGTTCTGCTTGGGATAATGCTTTACCACCTTTGCCGATTGCACCTACAGATTTAGCTGCTAGTGTAGATGGGACAAAGAAAGATGCAAAAGAACCTAAACCTTCTCCAAGTTTAGATACATAAGTATCTTCATATCTTTTATCAGCACCTAACAAATCACTTTCTCTTAATGATTGTTGAAAGTCTCGTTGTGATTGTGCTAGTCCTTCAAGACCTACAAGCTCACCAACACCTTCTACCGCACTAGAAAGACCAGATATAAATCCTCTTGGTATACCTTTAGCAACTTCTAATGCTTGACCACCAAAAGTTCTTTCTCCAAATTCACTAGGATATTTTTTTGCTAAATAATTTTTAATTACTTCCTTCTGTTGATCTGTAAGATTTTCAGGTAAATCTATTTGTGATCCATCAGGTAAAGTGTAAAGTGCCATTCTTTATTAAATTCCTAATGCTTTCTTTAATGCGTCTGCATCATTTCCTGTAACAGGATTAGTTGGCATTGCAGACTGTGTTAGTTCACTATCTATTTTACTTAAGACAGCACGCATTTGTCCTTGAATTGCAGCTCGTTCTTCTTTGCTAATAGCATCTTTTAATTGTGTTGCTAAAGTATTATATAAAGTTATATATTGTCTACCTTCATCTATTACAGCTTTATTATTAGTTGCTTCAATTTGTGCTTGATAAATCTTCAATTTATCTACATCATTTAATGCAGTAATCATAGCTTTCTTTTCATTGAAAGCTCTTTCATATGCTTTATCATCTTGCAATGTTTGTGCTTCTTTTAACTTAACATCAAGACTTGCAAGTTTATTTAGAGATTCATCCACATCAGCTTCTTGTGCTCTGATAAAGTCTATGTCTTGTCTTTGTAGTTCTCTTTGTTTTAATCTAGCATCAAGTGTTTGTGCTTCTTGTTTATCTTTAATAGCTTGTACACCTTTAGATGCTTTACCTAAACCAACACCTAATTCACCTAAGTTTTTAGCACCACTAATAGCTATAGCTAAATCTCCTAATGCACTAACTTCACGTTCATTTTGTTTTTCTTCTGCTGATTTAATTGGTATATCAATAGCTTGTAAACCTTGTGCAGGTTTGCTTGTTCTATCTTG